>Ga0307487_1000747_pt1 | contig 24672 bp, 28 predicted proteins | sample CBIW12metaG_FD_203665 | JGI IMG/M metagenome (GOLD analysis project Ga0307487, IMG submission 203665) | Sea-ice brine microbial communities from Beaufort Sea near Barrow, Alaska, United States - CBIW 1.2 | ecosystem: Environmental > Aquatic > Marine > Coastal | place: USA: Alaska | collected... | reverse complement strand
TCCTTACGATTTTGACGTGTTCTGGAACAGGACCTTCGCAGGGAACACTAAAGAGGAAACAGACCTTTATGAAATAGACTTTTTGGTGTTCGATCTCAGGGAGGAAACCCTGAACCATATTTTTGTGATCGAGGTGAAGGGAGGCAATTTGCAGTTTGAAGCCAAAGAAAACAAATGGTATCAGTCAGGAAGGGAAATGGATGCAGGGCCTGATCATCAGGTTATGGCCTGCGCTTCCAACATTCTTAAAAGGTATAGAAAGATAATTGAATACAAGGTGCCGGTGACCTGGCTTTTATGGTTTCCGGACGGGGTATTGGATAAAAACACTCTGCCAACACAGTTTCTGGAATGGCGGGTTCTGGACCAAAACAACCTGGATGATGCGCTCACCGCCATTGATGAGGCCAAACTGGAACAGGAAAGCAGTCACGCACATTATAAGGGGATATCTCCAGATGAATATGAGGGAAGCATCAAAAAAGATCTTACCCAAAGCCTGGGAATTTCAACAAATCTTAGGACGCTGCTAGAGGAGATGAAGATTAGTATTGAACTGGCAGAAACCCACCAGAAGGTATTTTTCACCGGCTTATTCAACATTCCCCGCCTTGCCATTGAGGGTTGTGCCGGCAGCGGAAAAACCATCCTTGCAAAATGTGCAGCAGAAATGCTGCATGAGAAAGGGGATAAAGTATTGTTCTTGTGTTTCAACCTTTATCTGAGAGGGCGGGTCGAGAAGGAACTCAGTGATGAAATACAAACCAATGTAGTCCTTGATTTTATGAAAGACGTTATTGTCTCCAGGGAACCTGAGTGGTACAGTGAACAAAATTTACCTGAAAATGAAATGTATGGAAAACTGCCTGGTAAGTTTAAGGAAGTTTTAAAAAAGTATCCTGTAAAGGAAAATGAAAAATACGATACAATTCTGGTAGATGAAGCCCAGGACATGGATATCTCGTGGCTCAATATGTTTTTAAAATTCATAAAACCTGATGGAAAGTATATTTTGTTTTATGACAGAAAACAGAATATATTCAGGACCAATTTTGATCTGCCTATAAGTGAGAAATGGACTAAGATCCCCCTTACCTATAATTACCGGAATACAAAAAAGATCAATGCCTTTATCAATGAAACCCTGGACACCAAATTCACATCGGGCGAAGTACCGGAAGGGGAGAAGGTAAGGAGAAGGGAATATAGACCGGAAGATATTGGCGGTGCCTTGTTTCGCTCCCTGAGCGAGCTTCATAAGATGGGTAACATCCCCCTGGAAAATATAAAGATCATCACAGACGGTGCCGCGGCGGGATGGGATCTGGAAAAATACAGCAATTCCACTTTTAGTTACGAATTGCTAGTGGAAGATAAGATCCTGGATAAAAATAAGGTCTATTACAGTTCCATTCACAAATTCAAAGGCTGTGAATCGGAAGTAGTGATCCTTATCCTTAAAAAGCCTCTGGTTGAGAATGAGAATCCAAATATCCTTTATACACAACTTAGCAGGGCTAAGAGCTTGTTGTATGTGCTGGAGCCGGAGAAAGTAAGTATTTAACAACAAAATATTAATAATTACTATTATGACTTTAGAGCCTCAAGACCTCTTAGAAAATTTAAATAAAATGCGGGTTAGAAAAGATGAAAGTTTCCAGGAAGCACTTGAGAGTTTGGAAATTAAAACTGAAAAGGAAATCCAGGATTGTTTGGCCCCTTTGGGAATGGAAGACTTAAAAAGAACTCATCGCAAATCTTTACCATATAAGGAAGAACTGCTTTATCTTGAATGTCCACAGGACTATTTTGGTAAAGTTGAGGAGGGGCTTGCTTATGTATGGTAGAAATCTTAGAACCGAATATTGGATATATTTTTAAAATGTATTCTTCCAAATCAAACTTTTTTATATTAATAAATTTTAAATAAAATCTTATGGGATTACACACAAATTATTTTTTTCCTTACAATTCGGACGCTCAAAAAGAGAATAGTCTTACTAGGGCTTTTTTTAGCCTTGTAAAATTAGTTCCACCAGCGGGATATATTTTTTATTCGATGCTTCAAAAAAAAGCTAAAGGTTTTGAGCTGCTTCATCCTTTGGAACTGGAGGATCTTAGTTATCAGGTTCAGATCCAGCAACAAAAATTACCTGAATCATTTAGATATGTTTCTGTTCTTTTAAGTAATGATGTACAGGACTTGACAGAGGAAATAAAACCAGTAGAAAGAAATGCTCAATATGATGCCATTTTCAGTATAGATAATACGTGCTTCTTTATAGAAAACAAGCCTTATAATAACATTGGGAATTGGCAATTATGTCCGGGTCGCAAGGACATCAATTCAGAAGAGAGTGAGGTGGCTTCAAAAGCAATAAACCTTACCTGGAAAGAAATAATAACCAGCCTTAATAAGCTGGCTGAATCTTCTCAGGTATCAGATACCCAGAAACAACTTTTAGAAGATTTTTTCACTTTCATTGACACACTATTCGTAAATTTAAATCCCTTCGACAGATTAGACCGATGCAAAAGTGAGCATTTGGTACAACGGCGATTGGAAAAAATACTTCGCGAGGTTTCAGCCGAACCAGAATCTGTTGTGTGGCATCAGGGATGGGCGAATGCAATTCCAACTCCAAATTATCCTTTTATTGGGAAAATTGGCACTCCCTTAAATTTTGAAAATAAAGATGATTTTTTCCATGTTACTTTAATTTTTGCGGATACTGTTGCACAAGGAAGACCATTTTATCAACATGGTTCTTTGAATCTACAGAACCTTTTAAAATTTAATAAGAATGGTTGGGAAGTAGGAGCAAATTTCCATTTGGGTTTTATGCAGGCTAACTATTGCTTTATGGAAACACCAGCGGATAAAAAAGCAGATTATCTGGAGTATTGGACAAAGGAACCTATAAAACAAATTAATGCTGAGGAGGGAGATCTTAATGTTTTTGAAGTCCTTAATAATTATTTGGAAGATCTTCATAAAAAAAGCTTGATCATCTATAATGACAATGCAAGAGAAAAAGTATATGATGAATTTGGTGGTGATAAAAAGAGAAAAAAAGCCAGTATTAGACCAGGTTTTTATGCTCATAAAATCTTTAGTAAGGAAGAGGCAGAAAAACTGGACAGGGAAGGCAATTTGTCCCGTATAATTCAACAGGAGGTAAGGGAGTTGTTTTTTAATTTAACAGGAAAATATCCTGATTTTATAAAAGAACCTGAGCTTGCAAAACATAGATTGAATTAAGCTTTTGAAAAGCCAAAGCCCTGAAAAAAATCTTTTCCAGGGCTTTTTTCATTTGCCAAAATCTTATGGCAGGATTATTTTCTAATTTTGTTTATACTCTATATCTCCATTTCCTTTAATCTCTGTTTCTCCAGTACTATAAGTCCCGACCATTTTTTCTGAAATTTCCTGAATTCTATTTTTTAGAACATCTGGTTTAATAACCTTAACATCAGCACCAAAAGAAAGTATGAGTTGCTCCAATTCTTTATTATGAACCACTCTAATCTGGATAGTTTTTTTATCTTCATCTACCATTTTTAAGTCGTGTGGGGGTTTTGTCTTTACATAATCAAACCTTTTGGGATGAAACTTCAGGATAATATTTTGTGGCTGTAAGTGAAAGTTTGTACTTACTCCAATCACGTGCTTTAAATAAACTTCAATGTCAACAGTGCTTTCAATAAATCTTTCTTTCTCCGGGTGGCATGGAACAATTTTTTTTATTCGATCGATTGCGAACTGCGGTACAAAATCTGGATCAGACCAGTCTTTCCGATTTCCAAAAAGAAACCATCGCTTATTATATTGTTTCAAATAGTAAGGATAAACAATGATCTTTTCTTCTTCCTCCGATTTGTTTGTGCGCTGGCAGCAAAAGTCAATCCTGCTTTAGGATTAATAAAATTCCAGTTCATTTTTTCCAATTCTACGGCTCCTTCATACTCGAAAGAGGAATGCCTTAATTGAAGATCTGCAAAAATTGTAAATGCACCGGTGGTGTAATCCAATTTGCTAAAAATACTTACTTCATTTTTATATCCTGTGTTCTCATACAATTTTCCAAAATTGATTTCGCTTCCGGTATGTTTTCGCGTGTAGATGTTTCCGTGGAAACCTGTAATCCAGTTTAAACTGTTTTTGGAATAGCTGTAAGTACTAAAAAATCCGAAGAGATTGGATTGAAAAGCGTAATTATAAAGTTCTTCATTGCCTGGCATACCCAGGAATGTATTGAGATTAAAATCATAATTTCCCTTCAAAAAAGTATAGTAGATACTGTTTTCAACAGTCCAATTAATGCGAAGCTGCCATTTATTGATTGCCTGAAGTATTCCTTGTGTAAATTCATCTTTTTCATTTTCATTTACATTGGTTCTTCTGTCTTTATCAATTAAATTTTCCGGCACTCCAAGCCATGCTAATTCATTCTGCTGGTGTCCTCCAAGAAAATTAAATTTCCAGGTGGAATTATTCAAAAAGAGACCGCTGCTTAAGTAGACAGATTGTGAATTATTTGAGGAATTATATTTATATCCATCTGAGTATATTTGCGATGCCCGAACATAAATTGCCTTTTTATTCTTAATTCCACTATTATAGTCAACAAATACTCTTAGGCTGTTAAACGACCCATAACCCATACCCACCGTTGTTTTTTCAGGGTTACCCAAATTTGGTGAAAATAATTCAATACTTCCAGCATAACTGGCAGCACCATTTTTTGATGTTCCAACTCCCCGCTGAATCTGAACTTTACTGATAGAGTTAAAAAGATCTGGATAATTGGAAAAATAGGCACCCTGATCTTCTGGTTCATTTAAGGGAACTCCATCAAGAGTAACATTAATTCTTGTTTGGTCAATTCCCCTCATCCTAAAATAGGAATATCCCTGGGTATTCCCTGCGTCTGAATAAGCTGTAATAGAAGGAGTCTCTGAAAGTAAAAAAGAGGGCTCCTGCCCCGTGAATTTTAATTTAATTTCACTTGTTGTTATATTTTGAAAAGTAATAGGAGTTCGTTGTTTGGCCTGGTAAGAAATAATTATTTCCTGCATTGGTTCTTGAAGAGTATCTTGAGCAAAAATCTCGTTCTTAGGGAATAAGATTAATAGTAGGAGGGAAAAATTTATAATCAATTTATAATACATTAATTCATTTTATTGTTTAAAAATCCTGTTACAATTGACTTCTATTTTCCATTCTTGTTTCCCTGTTTGACTTTGTCTTAAAAACAGAAATTAACAATCCCAAACCAACCACAACATCTACTATATTCCATAGTTCGCGGCCCAAAGCAATTTTAAAAAATGGTTGGAATAAAAGGGCCAGCGCAGCATAGATCACCATTGCTTTTTGATTGTTTTGTTCGTGGGCCTGATAGGCAAGTACCCCAAAGCAAACCAAAGCCGCAAACCGAACGAACTGAAAATAGCCGTAAGGCATGTCGAGGAGGCAGAGGAAGATAAGGGTGATGAGGGTTATTTTGATAATTACTTTTACATTCATTAGAATACCTATTTGATTGCATATTAAAAACACTCTCTTATTTTTGACTGAATTAGCACATTTTCTGCTGACAATTTTCAATTAGTATTAGAACTAATCTAATTTTTCAAATTCACTCAAAAGATTTTCTAAATCAAAAGTATTTGTCCCTGAATAGCTTGTGATGCTTATTTGATTGTTTTTTATTTGAAAGGGTTCATCTATGTAATCATCCGTTTTTAATCTTGCTGTTTTACCGCTCTCGGAATTAATAATAAAAATGGGATTAGAAAAATCTCTTGAATTTATCATTCTGAAAATAATATATTTGTCCACAATCTTTACTTCTCCTATAGACTCCCATCGAAGTTTTTCGGGGCTGCCTGTCAAGCTGTGATCGCTTACAAAAACCCAGGAGTAAGTGTCGTCTTTCTTTATGATAAGGCCATGGGAAGTCTTATATACTTTAAAGTTGTCTGAGTCGGCAGCTAAAACAAAATTTTCATTTGAATTACTATTATGATTATGGCCATAATAATTTAAATAGGCCTTGTCTGATTTAAACTCAATATCTTCGGGATATTCTGTTTCCGGTACATATAGCGACTGAATTATATCACCATCAATCTCAATGTAATAGGTTTCCGGTAACTGCATTTCACCGGAGACCCAATAAGGTGGGGGTTCAATGACAAGATCAAAAATGGGATGTTCTGTCAAAAAAATGTAATTTAAATGCGCAGTAATAAGCCATCGCAATGAAGGATCGGCTTCGGTTGCTTTTTTAGGAAGTAATTCAGATTTTACAGCTTCCAGAAAAGGTTTGTTTTTACTTTGATATAATTCCTGTGGGATTAAGATTACCTTTTTAATATCACAAAAACATCCAGCACTGTTAAGTTCATATTTTGTTTGAGTTCTGCCGTCGGTTAATGTCACATAGGTGCCTCCAAAACCACTTCCCCCATCATAGTAACTTTCTAAAGTATCCCGAAAACCATCTTGATTAAAATCACTCTCGATTAGCTCTGCTGTTTGGGAAGTCATTAGGAATGGGAAAAATAAAAAAATGAAATATCTCATGGTAATTGTTATTAAAATTTGAACATTTTTTTAAAGTCCTTATTTTAAGCGGTGAGCTTAAAATAGATAATAAAGATTAAGTTCAAATTTCTGGCAATATCTTTAAAATCAGTTATATGAAATTCTAACCATGATCCGTGCATATCAAAAAAGTCATCCTGAAGTTTTAATAAATAGGAAGTGCTGATGATTTTTTCCTCCAGATATTCTTCAAAAACTTTATGAACTTCTAAAATTTTTTCATTTTCAATTTTTTACTTGCTTCGGATGACCTTAGAAATAATTTTTTGAATGATCATTATTAATTATTTATCTGTCGGATTTTTCCTCCAGGACTTCAATATAAAGAACCATTTCCTTTTTATTCTTTACAGTACAGATAATTGTGTTATCTAAAAGTTTTACCTGAGGATATTTTTCTACATCATATTTTATAGTGATCTCAAGGGAAGAAACTTGAGGCAATTCCTTTTTTAAGGCTTCAATGGATCTTTTAGATTCTATTTTTACTTCATACGGATTATCTTGAAGTTTTAAATTTGTCCCGTTTTTAATTTTAAAATTAGGATCATCCAATTCAAGGGATAAAGTGAAATCTTCCGGAATTTTAGTGGATCTATCTCCAATGATTTTAAGATTAAAATTTAAGTCATCATGAATATTTATCACCGGGCTCTTGTCTTCTATAGAAATAATGAAGAATTCAATTCCTTTGATGATTTGGGCATTATGAGTAGCCTGAACAGCTTTTCGAAGTTCCGGATCACTGGCTTGTTCGGTTAACTCTACCAGGAATGCATAGTAGTCTTTATTGTTGGCGAAGTTTCCCCAATCTGCTACTTCCTTGTATAAAGTTGCTTTTGAGGTATGTGCAACACTGTGTTCCCCATCTGTTAACAAGAAAACTACATTAAGTTTGGCGGGATCAATTAATGATCTACCTTTTTTCCAAGCCCCGTGAATATTGGTATTTTGTTTAGGAACATTGTTTTCAGTAATGTTGTTTAGTTTATCAATTATTGCCTGTTTCCCGTTTTTTGTGGCTTTTTCCTCCCATACATCAAGGATGGCATCCTGAAAGGTAACAATTACTATTTCTGTGTTTTCATTGTTGGTAGTATTGATAACTTTGATTAATTCTTCCCTAACTTCATTAAAAATGTCTTTAGCTCCCTGTGATTTACCCCACATTGAAAGGGTTAAGTCCAGAACGTAAATATTCTTAGTTTCCTTAAACCGGTTTTTTGTAACCTGAGCAAATAAGGATAAACTGAAAAAGAAAATAGCTGTAAAGAAAAATGTTTTTTTAATCATTTAGTTTCAAGTTTTTCTTTCTCATATCTTTTTTTGCCCATATTGTACTTTACTAGTGATGCAAAATTGGGAATCACATCAATTTTAACCAAAGAAAATTTGTTAGGATTTAAAGTGCGAATTTGTTGCGGAACTACATGGAATACATTACCCAGGCTCTCTCTTAAATTTTTGGTGTCAATTTCTTTAAGTTCCTTGTGCAAGATCAGGCAATGAGAATTGTTGTTAATAAAAGCATTATCTGCATTAAAAAAAGGTACGGAAATTTTGATTAAATCTGAAATATCATCTTGTGCATTGGCTTTTTTCAGAAGTTTAAGGTGATCATATTTATTAAGCAAATAGCCCACCATTTTAAAATCTATTATTCCGCTTATTGTTTCATCAATCCTCTCGATTAAATATTTTCCATACTTCTTTTGGGAGAAAGGCTGAATAGAGTTTAGTTGAACAATGGAATCCTTCAGATTTGTGAGTAAATCTGCATGGTGTTCCTTAAAATACTGCTTCAAAATTTTCTTGTCAATAACATGATTTATAAACAAATAATTGAATAATTCAGAATTCTCATATTCAGAGTTACAGGATTTTTGAAATTCAAAGATTGTTTCTATAGCCTGATTTAGGTTTTTATATTTCTTTTCCAGTTCCTCTATTACCTTGTAAAGATTTAGAACTTCTACAGATAATTTTTCAAAGGTTTGTTGGGTGCCCTGCTGATCTTTTTTAATTTGCTCAACATTCCTGTCAATTGCGTTTATTTGCTGTCTATAATCGCGCTGGTCAAATAATCTCAACAAGCAAAATTTTTGTTTAAAAGTAGCTTTTAACGTCTCTCGCTTTTTTTGAAGTTCCTGAATAATCCTGTCATTTTGACTGCCAATTTGTTCTTTTAATTTTGGCTGATCTTTTTTCTTAAATTTGTTGAGCGTATTCTTTATTTCAAGTTTTTCGGTCTTTGCTTGTTTATTCTTATCTAAAATATTTTTTTCAATCCCTGCGATAATTTCATCCAGAAATCCTTCTTCGTTGTTATTATTATATTCCTTTAGTTGAATGTTTAAATCATCAATTTCATCCAGGAGTATTTTATGCTCTTGGATATCAATACCTCCCAAGACAGGAAAAGAATTTTTGATTAGCTGATAAAGGGTGTCATAGATGGAGATCTTCTCTACATTAAGTAAAGGTTCCGTAAGAGAAACAGCCTTAAAATCTCCTAGCAAGTGAGATAACAGAAACTTATACGACTTTAACGTGCAATTTTCAGGGAGTTCTAAAACTTTACAAGTATCTGCAAGTGAAGAAATTTCAATTTTTCCAGTTTTCTTAACTACAGGAATAAAATATTCATTTTTAATTTTAGTATAATGGGATGTCGTAATCAAATGTTCCTCCGGATCAAGCTGTTCCTGTACAATTTTGGCATCAATTATTTTGCTTTTGAAAAAATTCCTGAAATATTTTTCATCAAAGTAGATCATACCTATTCCTATGGAAAGAAAATCTGAATTCATTAAATTTCCCAACATATTATAATGGTTGGTCATGAGATAAGTAATGAGCTCATTTAAAACCAAACCTATAGAAATGGGATTAATATCAAGATAAACAGCGCTTGTGTTTTTATCATCAATAAAAATAATATTGCTGAAGATACTATTGTTATCCTGTTGGATAACTTTCAATTTCTCCAGGTTTTTATAGGCGACAATTTCCTCCTGCTTATTTAAAAGATTCTCATCCTTGGAAAGGATGACAAATGCTTTTACAACGATGTGACCTATCATTCCTTCATCACAAAGCTCTTTAATGTTTTTGATAAGATTCCCTGCCAGTTCTGCGTTTAAACCTTCAAAACTGCTTAATATGAGATTAACACTGACGATCTGAAAATTGACGTCAGAATTTAACTGACTTAGTAGGTTAATTTGGTTATTATAAATTGAATTGATGAAACCTTTAAGAAAGAACTGAATATCATCAGAGGCAAAAAGCTCATCCGGCTTAGCCTGATCATTTATTGTAATACTCTCATTCAATCCGTTTTGATTAACTGCGAAATATTTTAATAGATTAACTTCCTCTGATAGACAATAAAAAGAAGCATAATTTCTAAGGTCCTTTTCCCTTTCCATAAAGTGGTTATGGAAAGAATCATTACAACTCTTTCCATAATTTCCTATGGCTATATTTATAGAAGGATTTACCTGCATGCTGGTTATTTAATTTAGATCTTTTTTGGTGAAATTTATTTCTTTTCTCAGCAAGTCTGCTACCTTACTGTAATGGGCTTTTCTTAATTCTTCTGGGGATAAATTAATCTGAGAAAATTTTTCCCTATAGTTTAAATTTACATCCTTAACCAGGTTTACCGTGGTAGTTTCTCCATCGTCTTTTCGTTTACCTTCAATTAAGCCTATCATTTCAGGAGCATATGAATCCCTCTTGAAGAAGTCGAAAGATTCATCCCTGTAATTGCTTAGCGCTGTCCAGTAATCATCTAAAGCATCTCCTTTTGTAAGGGAATATATATGGTACTTTTCATCTGAAAATTTTATAAAGCCATACACAAGACCAAGTACCCATGCCTCCAGGCTATGGTCCTCTTTTTGATCTGGCCATATAGAAAAGTTTTCCCGGGTCATTTTTGTTACCCAATTCTCATCAATATGGTGGCTTATTTTACTGTTGTTATAATCTTTCTCATAACCTCCAACATCGTTTACTCCAAAGATTGGAACTGCTACTTCCATTCTATAGCATACGATCTTGTTCTTAACTCCGGTATTTACAAAGCTTATATTTTGGGCATTAATTAAAGATGTGAATGAATCTTTAAAAGGAGAATTATCACTTGAAATCCCAATAACAAAATCATTGTGGATTGAAGAGCCTACCTTGTATCCTTTAGCATCCTCCTGCCAAAGGGCCTGGGATTTATCTAAAAGTTGTTTAGCAAGGGCATCTTTTTTGTCTTCAGGCAATTCCCTGATAACATCATCTATATTCTTATTTACAAAATCTGAAGATTTTTTTAAATTCTTGGCATACTTCCAAAACAAATCTTCAATTACTTTTTCTCCAATGGAATGGAAATCATAAAGGCTGTTATTTAAATTAAGGGATTTTACAAAATCTTTTATAATATAATCGGTTTCCTGAGCATAAACCTTATCGAGGTCTGTTTTATGAAGGTCAATTACAAAAGTTTTCATCCTCTCCTGAACATTATTATGATGCTCGTTTGCTTTGTTTGTGGATTCCGCTTTTACTTGTGCTAAACGTTGAGCAAGAATATCGATGTTCCCTATAAATGATTGCACATCTGAAGTTAATTGATTAAAAAGTTTCTGAGCATGTTGCCTTCTAAGGATTTCATTAGAATATTCTCCCCTCTTATTAACATTGTCACTTAAAGCCTCCCGTGTTGATTTTATTTCAGGACCTTTAAATATGGTTCCCCAGCCCTTATTTCCGGAAAGATAATTTATATCCTCTTCCATCTGAAGTTCAAGGTTTTGAAGTTGGGATTTTATTTCTTCTTCCTCGCTTTTCATTTCGGAATAAAACATTTTAACTTGCTGATCAAGATCAACAAGAAATTCTTTTGCATTTGCTACACCACTGTCCGTATTTATTATTTCATTTATTTTATTCTTTAAGCCTTTGAAAACTTTTTTGTACTTAGTATTATAGTTCTCCTGGATCTCTTTTTCTGAGGATTGCTTTAAATTAATGATAAAGCTTTCTATTCGATTTTTCACGTCCTCGGAGCTATCCAGATACGGGAATTGCGTTTTAGGTTGTTTAGCCAGCAATGAATCTATTAAATAATCATTTCCATCATTTTCCCTGATAGAAATTTCGGGAGAATCTATAAATTGATTTGCAAACCGTTGTGATTCGTCTGATGCCGTTAATAGGTTATTGATCATTGAAACAATGGCCCTACGCGCATAAATATTACCTAACATATTTCCATCATAGAATAATTCACTAACGCCCATCCCACCGGCCCAGGCACGTTTGTTACCTATATCCAGTACACCACCGCTTAAAACTGACATTACATTATCATAAGCACTGTTGATATTGGAACTTAATTCACTCGATCCCACAAACATCGCCAAACCAATTTGCTCTGAAATATCGCTAATGTCTGACAGGGTATGACCGGTTTTATTTTTATTATTTACAGTAAAAACCACATCATAGGGATTGGTTTTTATATCAATCACCTTATCCTGATATTTTAAGCTTAGTCCTAGCTTGTGGACATCCTTTCTCATTAGAAAATCCAGATCTTTTAAGGCGCCATAACTGTTAGGCCTTACATTCATCATAGAAGGACCAGTCTGCATTATGTTGAATATATCCGGTAAAACGATGAATGCGATTGAAGTAATACCGTTGGTACTCCCTAAGGCCTCTTTAACCAAATAAGCAATATCTATAAAAGTTCCACTACCTGTTCCGCCACTTACTGAAAACACGTAATTGATCTCAATATCGCTTCCCTTCGGTTTAAATTTTGAATTATTAGGGATATTAATATTTAATAAATCATTTGTTTTGGCCTTTACAGACTGAATTATTTGATTATAATTAAAATGAAGAGCGAATCTACCATTAGATCTTACCTGGCCGGCACCATTTGCCATATTGCGGAGTACATGTTCGTTTTTCTCGGGCATCCAGTCAAAAAGACTTTCCTTCTGTCTGGAATAAGCTTCTGCAGCTCCTCTTACATTTGTATATAACAGTTCAGATTGGTCAAATTTGACATCTGGGTTTAGATCTTTATGAGCATCAGTTAATACACTATCTCTTTCTATAGATTTTGTTTGCGTATTAAAATCTGTATCGATAGATAAAAAACCAATCATTGGAGGTACTTCTCCATAAGTATCCAGGAATCGCTTTTTTGTTTGTAAAAGAGCTGAAGCTCCTGTTCCACCTAACCCAATAAATAAACTTCTTTTTAGTGTAACTGCCATAGTTGAGATTTTATAAAAATGAAAATTTTACTTCTTTCTGATTTCCTTTAATTGTGTAAGTTTTACCCTGATCTATTTTGGATGTGAATGGCTGAATATTATAATGTGCCGGCATTTTTATTCTAATTTGCCGGCGTCGAGCCGGAGAAAATTTTATTTCTTCCTGCCAAAAATCATTTTTTTCATAAATTATTTCTCCTGCAAATAATTTGTTGAACCATCCCTGTTTATAATGCTTGTTGCTAAAAATAATTTGCCGTGCACCTTTTGTTTTTGTAGACTTATAATAGGGTGAATTAAGAATTATTTGGCCTCGGGCCATTTTCGGATAAATTCTATTTCGCATAAGAAGAACCCAAATCAATAATGAAGTAGAAAGCACGCCAAGAAACCATAATAAGCCTTTCTTTAATGGATTCATAACCACATCTTGTTTGGCATTCCATTTAAATAATTCAATTCCGGAAGAATTCAGGGTTTCTATATTATTAATTCGTTCAATATTTCCATCCCGTAATATCAGGTAACCATTAAAATTTTTTGATTTATCTGAAGGATCTAATTTTAGTTCAATGGTCAAGGAATCATTTCCTCTTATTACAGATGACAGTTGAATTATACCATCTATAATATGTTTATCATTAATAAATAATTTGACATTTGAACCGGGTGTGCCAATTATTTTATCCCCGTCATCCACAAAGTATAAATCAGCAAAACCTTTATTTTTTTGTGCCCAATTGTTGAAATTAATTTTTATTTTTTTTTCTACTGTAGAATTGGTGGATTCGGAAAAAAGAAAACTATCAGAGTAGGTGGAGGTTCCAAAATTGATTCCTGGTAAATTATTTGGGTTGTCTACTTCAGTTTTACAGGAATTGAGCATAAAAATTAAAACCACTAATGTTACAAGCAACATTAGCTTTGAATAAGAATGTCTTTTTGTGGGGATATAGTTTTTACTGTTCAAGATTATTTAATTATAGTTTATCTGCTAATTATATAAAATTCCCATTCGTAACCTCTGTTGTTTTCCAGATTTTCCATACCCAGGTCTGGAATAACACCCGGCGCCGAAGCTCTGTAGTTATAAACCCCGGGATCAAGGTGAAACGATTTTCTTTCCCTAGAAGCAAATGTGTAAATAATATCATTCAGTTTTAGGGTTAATGTTTTTACTGTATTGTTATAAATCTTAATTTCAGGTTTATAGGTGGAAGTTGCACCGGTAGGCTGGAAAATGCCACCTTGTGATATCTCAACTTCATCTCCTAGTTTAATAAAAGCTTTGGAGACATAACCTTCTTTATTACTTGCGATATCTATTATGTTTACAAAACCATTTTCTGTTGTATTGGAAACAATGAAGATTTGCGTTCCCTGGGGCATAGAACTAATTATTCCATGATTAGTACCCGGGCCTTCCCTTAAATTAACTTGTGTAGTAACCCACCCCAAATAAGATTGAGCGTGTCCAAATGTAAAAGAAAGGCATAGTAAAGAAAGAAGTATTATTCTTTTCATTCTTAGGTTAATTTAAATAAGTAGCCATGAGGTTAGGGCAAAAGAATGCTATTTCAAACATAGTTAAAAATACTCAACAAATCTAAAATTTGTGTTAACAAAATTTAAATTCAAAAAATCAAAATAATTTTTGATCCGTTCGCATTCTGAATTTAATCAAGCTTTAAGGTAGTTATTCATAATTCCACCATTTACGGGAAACCGTAATTCAGAAAGATTTCTTAGGAAATTTTTAAGAATTGGAAATGTGTGTTCGTATCATTTACTCAAACCATTAAAAAACTGGACCCCTCCAAACACAATTGCTCCCCAGAAAATAAAACCAAAATCGGCCATTGTGCCAGCAATACCTCCAATACACCATATAGCTCCATGGATCATATCTTTTTCAGCTTTGCGATTTCTATTTAGCTGTTCTTCTTTGTGTAATGGTTCTTCTTCAAATTGGATTTCGGCAGGAAATAAAATATGTACCTCCTCTGGAAATTTCAATAAGCCTCTTTTTACTGCTTCCGCAATGGCAAATGCTGATGCCTCTGGCTGATATCTGTTTCTTTCCTCTAAAACTTCCTTAAGTTTATCATTGGAAAGTTCAGACATTACTTGTTGAAAATTATTGTTTGTCATTTTATGGCAGTTTTATTAATTAAACTATCATCAAAGTTTTATAAAAATTCGAAATACGGGCGGTGAAGTTGCCAAAACATCATTAATATTTCTAACTTCTTTTACTCCATGTCCTCCCATCATTTCTTGAATAATAAAGACCTTTAGAAGTTATGCCCAGTAACTCTTTTCCCGTATCTGTAAGATCAGAAAAGTCTCCAGAAGAGGAACCGGAATATCTGGTGTTCCAGGTCCTGCCGTCATTTGTAGAATAGTCTAATTTATTTGCTTTTGAAGGATTGATCCTAATCAATTCTTTTCCTTTGTTGATCATTGCTGCCATAGATTTTATATTAATTTGTTAAAATAATTAAGAATAATAGATAAATATAATTCGATTTAATGTAAATGGTTTACGGTTTCCCGTAAATCGGGTTAAAAAGTTGGCATTTCATTAAGATTTTTTCTCAACTATTAAATTCTGGCCAATAATTTCGGATATTTAAAAATTTAAAGTTTGCATTTAACGTTTTAAAAAATCACCTCCTCTTCCCAAAAAAATCTTTTTTTTCTATTGTATCAAAATTTGCTCTGGTGCCCCAGGGGTTATCATATGCCGGTTCTTCCCGTAGGATCATTTGCAATTTTTCCGGGATGTTTTCCCTGCCGTTGTAGAGCCAGTAGGCGAGCCCTTTGAGATGTTGAATCAAATAAAAATACCTGCTGTAAAAATTGGTGTTCATGAATTTTCGGTAGGTGAAGTTCTTTTTGCTGCGGTAGCAATATTCCACAAATTGTTCCCGTGCCAGGGAATTGAGTTCCCGGTAGAGCTCAGGAATGGATTTATCATTGGTGTTGATCTCCAGAAGATCAAAAGGAGTGGGGTGCTCCAGATAGAGCGTTTTGTCTTCAGGCTTTTCATGTGTTTCCATGAGAACTAGATTAGATTTCATTGTGTATAGATAGAGTTATATAACGACGAGAAATGTCGTTGAGAATTTCTTTAATCTGGTTTTTACAATAATTTATCTTTATTCTCATATTCATCTTCCTCATCTTCCTCATCTTCTTCAAACTCCTCCAATTCCTCCAATTCCTCCTCGGTAATCGCATTGATATTCGACAGGGAATTCATCAGGTTTTCCAACTCATCGTAAAAGTCAATTAACTTATTGAGATTGGTATCCGGGGTGCCTTTGAACTGTTCGATATCAAAATTATAAGTGTCGCCCACCGCGAAAACCTTATTGACTTCCGCCAGTTCACCTGTCATTCCCACATTGATGGTGCGGGTAAGCAGTTCCTCGCGTACTTCGAGTAAATATTTGTAGGTGAGGATAATCTTTTCCCTGTATACGCTCATAGTTGTATATTTTAAATTATACTACAATTTAGGTTTAGGCAGCGACAAAGGATGTCGCGGCGACAAAAAAATGAATTTAATTTCAGGGGGTGGAAACTGGCAGTCAGTCTCCGGGTACCAAGTGCCAAAATCCAGGATTTAAAGTTCAAGCTGCGCCTTTAAATTATAGAAAAATCCCAAATTTTAAAAGTGTTATAAATCTATGTCCTTATCCGGCTCTTCCGCCTTTACTACCCGGTGCTCATCTCAATACTTTGCTTCCTCTTTCATGTTTCTGAACCAGGCTTCACAGTCGTTGGTGAAGGACCTACAGGTGATCTGCTCATCGAGGCCGGGGGTAAGCTCATAGATGTTGCGCAGGAAGGTGTTTGCCGTTTTCATGTTAAGCATTTCAATAATATCGGCGTCCAGCCAGAAATCAATATGGCTGCCGCCGGAAAAGTCGCTATTGAGCTGTAGTACGCAAAATTTGGTGGTGCATTGTTTGAGCAAAGACATGTCTCCCTGTTCCGCTCCCGGTTCACTTTCAATTCTTTCCAGGAAATCCTCGTTAGAGAAAAATTGAATGTTGTTGATCATTTGCAGCAGGCGATTGTATGCTTTTTGAACTTCAAGATTTTGATCCTGTACTCTCTTTGGAAGAAAGGGCGTTAATTTGCTGTGATGGTAGGAGGGAAAGAAGCTTTGCACAAAGAATTCCCGGTTCGGCCTGTGCGTTCTCTTAAGATAATCCTCCCATTCCCTCAGCACCAGATGCTCCAGCAGCGCACTCACCCCCAGTTCATGGATTTGTGATATTAACATCTCCTGGTCTTCATCGTTCCACGTAACAGGCGTTATATTTGTGGCAGGAGCATTTTTTCCATGTTTGGTCAATATGTTCCTCACCAAGTAAGTAAATAGCTCTTCCCGGGAAGGTGGGTCTTCTTTCTCATCATTAATTAAGGCCTCTAAAAGTACTTCAGGATCACCTCCTTCCTCATCCGTTATTTCGAATTCCTGGAGGATGCTTGTAAGAAATTCTGGTTCTTCATCAAGTGCCAGGAATGGCTGTGGCACTTCCTCGATATTTTCTGAGTGGTAGGCATAGATATAAACAGTGCATAAGGCTTTCCCGAAGCGCTTAAAGTCATACGCATCAACGGGTTTGTCAAATCCAGGGGAGTAGTTGCTGCCTCTTCTGGTATATTCAAGATCTTCATCCAGATTTTTCAACTTGTCACAAAAGTTGTATCCTGCCCTTATGCTGCTCAACAATACAGGGTTAGAAATGGAGGAGCCGTAATCTTCTATTTGAATATCCGGTTTAAAAGCGTCTTTTTTGCTCATCTATAGAATTTTGATTATTATTTGTTTCAAATTTTCAAGGTTCTGTTCACTTAAAAACACAGGTGTTTTAAAGCACAAATATTCCATTCCTCCAACCGGAAGGGAGGCCCCCTTTTATTTGTTCCTGCCAGGTTATATCTTATTAATCCGAAAGATGACGCGAGCTAAATGCTACAACCTTGTTTTTTTTAAAAAAAGATTTGCTATGATTTTTCCAGCAGTTGGTCATGAAAAAACTTCAGCAGGTAATTGATGTTGAAGGAACATTCATAATTCTTGCTCCAGTAATATATATATTTGTCATCCATTCGGGAAATGTTGACACTTACCTTTCTATCGTCTTTTTTCTTTAAGAACAACATAGCCATCTGTTCGAAAATTTCTTTTGGAATTTTATTGGCGGTGTGAAGTTCTTTATCGATGAGGATGGCACAGTGCTTCATGTCCAGCTCCTCAACATTGCCCAGGGAGCTAATTTCGATCTTCCGTTTATGGAATTGATCACGTACTGCCTTTAGTATTCCTTTCCAGGCCGGCCCTAAATGCTCCTGTTCCACACGCTGGTTGTAATAGATGGTTAATCCGCTGTTTGAAAACTTATCAAAGATATCCATATACTTTTTATACCAGGCAGTGGAAAGATAGTTTTGCTCCGGCTCTTCGGGAAGGAAGCTTTCTTTTGGTTTAAGGAAGTAGATTTCCTGTGTCATTAGGTCCAGGCCTATTTTGGGAATATGAGAGATATCCTTTCCTTCTAAAAGATACTTCTCAATAGAAGCTGTGGAAAAATGCCGGGCTTTTAGCTGTTGGAGCAGAATCTCCCGGTCCTGCCTGAACTGTTCTCCCGGAAGCTTATAACGCAAATTAAATGCGGCAGAGATGTATTGATTACTGATGCTCAAGTTTTTGCTTATGGGTTCGAAGCAGGCACCCAGGTAGGGGTTTTTCAATTCCTTAAACTGCCGCTTTGTGGATTTTGGCCAGCTGGGAAGTCCCTCCGGATACATCCAGACCAGGAGTGCTTCCATATGTCGTCTCAACTCATGCAGTTCCCTGAATTTTTCATTTTCCTTCACAAAATCCAAGAGTTCAAAACCTTCGGTTGCTTGACATTCCTTCAGAAATATATTTTCTGTAACCCGAAATAGGTCCATGTACATGATCTCAATGCGTTTATCGGTACGAACCCCAATTTTCTGAAGCCGGTGAAGATATTGCTGTGTGTCCATGGGATGGTTTTTTAAGAATAAGTTTGATTAGCAAATAAGAGTAAATTTTAATTGATCGCTGATGGAGGAAGATATCTATGCCCTACACCTGATCCTCCCTGGGATGAAAGTTGGGATATTCAGCAGTAGAAGTAATGCCGGACCAAACAAATAACCAATTTTTAGGTTTCCCGTCTTTAATTTTTTTTCCATAGTTAAGCTTTAACTTTTAAGAACTTCCATTTCTTCCGGATTCAAAAACGAGTGGCACCAGCCAAAATCGGTAAGACGGTCCTCCACGATCAAGTAATTCATCGCGAAATACCGCTGATAATTAATCCTACTGTTTCCGGGGCCTTCCACTGAAAATCGAATGATGTACCCCATCACGGTTTTCCCATATACGCAGGCGATACATCGAGAGGAAAAAGGAAGCACTTCTTTAATCTGTACCGATTTTTCTTCTTTTTGGAATTCAAATTTTTCGGGAGCGTCCTGGAAAAATTCCGGAATATCTTCTAAATTTTGAAGCCCAAATCTTTCTATGACTTCCTTCAGAATCTTTACATCCAACAACCTGCAAGCCAGGTCAATTTGTTTAAGGAACAATTTAGTTTGGTCAACATTAAGAACGGGTGTGGTTGTTTTAAAGCTCATGTTAGTAATTTGTTTCAGGCATAATTTTGTTGGACAAATTCCAAAATAGATTTGAAATTAGGATAAATGGTGATCATATAGATCCCGCATAAAACTGTGAGACCACCAAGGACATACAGCGCCCTTCTTTTGCTTAGTTTATACCAGAGAAGCGGAACATATAATACCACCGGCACCAGAACGCATAGGTAAACAGACATCACTATGTAATTGGAATCGAATGTCTCTGCAGATTGGTTGAGGAAGTCTACGCACAGATCGAAAAATTTTACTGACAAACCTTCAAAATTGGGGATGAGGAAGAATAGGAAAGATACCGGGATGAAAAGAAATCCTTTCCATCCTTTTATCAGCAATGCGAAGGATAGCGGAAAAAAAATAAAATAGCAGTAAATATTGATGGCTTTATAGGAAACTCCAGCTATCCAGGCAAGAGCGTATAAACCGCTCATTCCGATAAGAAAGATTTGGTGGAGGAAGGAATGTGAGTTTTGTATCCAGTATTCCATATTGTTTAGTTATTAGAAAGATTAATAATTAAAAAAATAAAGATAAGGTTCAGCTGTGCAGTAGAAATGCACGAAAAGGAAAAGTGCTATAATCAATGTTCATTTGTCAATTTTATTGTTTTTGTTTAATAACTCTAAAGTTCTTCTGCTCATTTTCCCTTGAAAGAATTTTCCCAAAACCTGAGTAAAAATGTGATTTGAATTTGGAACCGAAGAAAAAAGGGTCATGGAGGATTTTAACTTATAATGATCTGGCGTTCCCATGATATCCAGTGCATCATTGCTTTTCAAGTCAAGGAGCGTTCCGGCAATTTTTATTAGCCTCTCTTCCAGTAAAGGATTGGCGAGGTATGCTTTAGCTTCAGAAATGTCATTTATACCATAAAAATCGGAATTATGACTCTTTCCAAGACCTTTAAGTTGAGGAAAAATATACCACATCCAATGGGATTGTTTTCTCCCGTTTTTTATTTCCCTTAAAGCAATTTTATAATCACTTTCCTGGGCTTCTATAAAACGATTCAAATTGTAGTATTCCATAAATAAACTTAAGATTGGTGTATTTCCAAATAGGAGGTGCCTTCAGCCATATTAATCCGACTCGTAAGGTTTTTCGGTTCATCCCCGATCTTTACAATGGTTTCCGGATTCCAATATTCGGTGTTTTGAGCTGAATTAGGTGTTTTATTATTTTTTTACCCCAGCCATTGCTCCGGTCATATAAATTTTAATGGATCGTGTAAACAGTTCTTTATGTATTTCAAGTAAAAACCTATAGGCCATTAATTTTTTTCCCCTGTATGGTGTAATAATTTGAAGGTTTGAATTTATAAGTTTTTGTTGGCATTATCCCGTCCTCTCCCACATAGAAGATGTACATTAGGAAGAAAGGCTCTTCTGTATCGATCATATATATATAGTGGCTTTCAGGATCCCTCCAACGGTCCGCAGTCTCTTGTATCATTTTCTCATCCAGCCAGGCAATATATATTGGAGCTTCGGTAGAGGGAGTAATGATCTTGGAGTGTGAACATACCTCGATATTGTTTGGGCCCTTTAGAAAATAAAGTATAGTTGTCCTAGTCACAGTTCCGCCATTTATGCCGGGTAATTCCTCGTCAGAAGAAAGGTATTCGTTCCCTTTATTGTCTATGCCGCCAGTGGAATAATTTTTAAAGTCACTAAGGATCGCCTCTTTAGATCTCAGGATTTGGGCATTTGCAGTGAAGCAAAAAAGCAACAAAAATATTAATGTGTTGGTCCCTGCCGGAAAAAGTTTCATAGGATTTATTTTATTAGGCAAATATTGAGGTTTTAGTTATGCCGTCGTTATTCTGCTTCATATCCAAGATCAAAACACATACTCGCAGTGCCCATTGTTCCGTAGGTGATGATAAGTTTATCAGAATTTTTGTAGAACTCCTTTTTGAGTTTTTTCAAGAGTTCCTTACCATTAAGTGTTTCTCCCTGTCCATCGAAATGCTGTGGAAAATTTTTCGCAATTTCAGGGATCACATATTGAAAACACTCGAACTCCTCTAGATATATAAAAACAAGGGCAGGGGAGGGAAAATAATCATCCGGCTGCAAAACCTTCTGCCCGGTCACGGGGCAGTAAAAATTTTCAAATTCCCGGTCAACACAAATTTCTTTCATAAACAAATCTTTATTAATTTCTGCATAGATAATATTTGAAGGCGACAAAGTGTGTCGTTTGATTTAAAGCTTTATGCGTTTCAATAGTTTTTGAACGATTCGGGAGAAAAACAGGGTAACTTGAAATTAAAGTACCACAGGGATAAAGTTAGATATTAATTGAATTTTTAAAGGTTTATGGTGCAAAATAGTAATTTATTTCATCTATATATTATGGTTTCCCGTAAATATCAAGAGGTTGGACAATCAAAAAGCGCTTTTAAAAAAGTCAAAAATAGATTACTTCCGGGAATGTCTCTTTTTTTAGCCGCGGCGATAATATCTGGTACCTTTAAGCTGAAATAATTCTTAGGCATTGGCACCTTTACTTCTTGCTCTATTAGAATAACGATAGTATTTAAATGATTAATCTGTTTAACGGCTTTGTTAATTTCTAAAAGGACGGCTTTGTTTTTTTCGACTAGCACAAAAATTAAATATTCTGAATTAGAGTAGGTAACACATTTATCCTGATGATTTTCGATAACGAAAGAGCTATCCTCAAAATCATCTAAAACACAAGCCAGAACAGCTTCCTTGATTAAATGAGGAGATAGCTTTGCAAAAGCGCCGGTTCTATTTAAACCTCTAAAAAAAGCTATATCTTTCATTGCCATTGTTAACTTAGTTCAATAATATCCCATTTCACATCCCCTAGGTCAATTGTGTTGGCCATCTTCATTTCCAGCGTACTTCCAAATACATCTGGCACAGAAACATTGAGAGTTAGTTGATATCCGCCAAAAACTCCTTCTGAAAGGTGAACCCGGTTATAATACTTAATTTCCTCCTGAATGTGCTGGTACTGTTCTTCGGTTAAAGTGATCTCGAGTTTGGGCATAAGGTTTTGATTTGTTTTACGAATATAAGGAGAGATGGCGACAAAGGATGACGCGTGCAAAAGTCAAAATTGAAGATTATTTATTTAGTTTTTCCACCTCCTCAGGATTTAGAAAGGAATGGCATCAGCCGAAATCGGTAAGCCAGTCCTCCACGATCAAATAATTCATCGCGAAATACCGCTCATAATTGATTCTGCTACTTCCGGGGCCTTCCACAGAAAACCAAATGATATACCCCATGACGGTTTTGCCAAAAACGCAGGCGATACATCGTGATGAAAACCGCTCTACGGTACATTCAATTCTTAATGCCCTACCATTAAAAACCATTTGTTTGCATAAAGCGGTATAATTAATATTCTGAGCTTTTATTTCATTGCGAATAAATGAGTTACTAACGTCAGGGCATAACACAAAGAAATATTAAGATTAAATAATATCTTAATAGAGATCTATTGCATCCTTAAGTTTTTTCTTAATACTCTTCCTCAACGTATCTGGTTCTATTACCTTGACCTGGTCCCCATAGGATAGAAGTTCCATCTTAAAATCATAAGTGGGTCTAAGAAAATAGGAGAATCGTATCTCCTTTTTATTTTCTACTAGCAACTGCTGACTGTGGTGTAAAGGCAAGGATTTCACATATCTGCCTTCTACAGGGGTAAAGGTTAGAATAATCTTTTCAGGTTGTTCATTAGTGTTATTTATTATCCCAAAGCTGTGGTTGAACTCCTCAATGATATCATAATCTTTATGAGGCTTGAATTTGGATTCCGTAATGACAAAATTTGAGATCCTATCGAGAGAAAAATTCTTTACAATGGTATCGTTCATGTCTTCTGCAATTAGATACCAACGGTTTCGAGCTTCCTTTAATGCAATCGGTTTTAATCTTCGTTCACTTATAGAATCATCATTGAATTTAAGATAGGTGAATGTCACTTCCAGCCGGTTCTGAATTGCATGAAGTAGCCCGCTCATATGCTGAGTGCCTAGTGGTTTTCTGTCTTCAAACACCAAATTATTACCAAAACTTTCGGAAAGGCGAATTGCATTTATCAAGTCGAAATTCTCCCGGAGACGTTGAGAATGGGTGTTCTCAGTGTTTTCTTTAATATAATATTTACCGGAGCTTCTGTCGGCTACAATTTTAATTCCGTAGATAGATGCGATATCTGTGATGTCTCGTTGCAAGGTTCGTTGCGATTTTATTAGTTGCTCTTCAATAGAATCGGGATCAAGGAGCATATCATCCTGAAGTTCCTCAAAACTCATAGCTCTTTTTTTAAGACAGGAAATAATTTTATAATGACGTTTAATAGTTTGGCGTAAAGACATAATATGGTTTTAATAGCAAAGTTTAGAGAAGAAGATCTTTGTTTGATCCTTAAAAAGCTCCGTTGGAATTCTATGGCCCAATCTGGGGTCTATATGAATATCCAATTTTTCCTTTTGAATGTGGTTAGCCAGAAAGGATAAGGTCTCCTTAGGGTCTACTGTATCATCTACACCCCCAAGGACTATTTGTTTAAAGGAACTTCCTTTTACATAGTTCGCACGAATTTGATTCTTATCAATATACTTTGCCAAGGGCGGATTAAATAATAAAGCAGGTCTGCCAATACTATCGGATATTATATAAGAATTTAGTGCACCCATACTGCTGCCAATAATTACATTGATCTCGGTATCCTTAAGTGATTCAAGAATTAGTTCCGGTTGAACATGCTTAAGGTCATAATCAATATCCGGGGCGAAGACCTTTCCATATTTTTCAAGAATGTCCCGTTTTTCAAGGTTTAACTTGCTTTTGAGTCCGTGTAGATAGAGTATGTTCATAATTATTACTTTTTTCGTTATCAGTCATTAGAAAAGGATATTGTATCTCTTCCACCACAAATTAAGGGAATAAAGGCGACAACATATGTCGCTGTGTAATTTAATTAAATCCATTTTCACCTTTATAGATTTCTGCCAGGATCATTGGTTGGTTTACAGAACAATTAAATTTTCGTTTGTTTGACTATAAATCT
>Ga0307487_1000746_pt1 | contig 24673 bp, 20 predicted proteins | sample CBIW12metaG_FD_203665 | JGI IMG/M metagenome (GOLD analysis project Ga0307487, IMG submission 203665) | Sea-ice brine microbial communities from Beaufort Sea near Barrow, Alaska, United States - CBIW 1.2 | ecosystem: Environmental > Aquatic > Marine > Coastal | place: USA: Alaska | collected... | reverse complement strand
TTTCTTGCTGTAAAGTCGCGCTTTGAGCCGCTCACTCAGCTGAGGATCACTAAACAATTCTTCAATGGTTCGTTTGTCTTTCATGTTATTGTAAAATTAGCAGACACACTTGACTGAACAGTCTCCCTGCTCTGCCCTGAAAAATCAAATATTCCCTGTTATGGGACAATAAAAAAAACCAATAAGCTTGCTCCCATTTATTTTTAAAGTTGAAAATTTGTTCTAATTAATCACCCTATTATGTTCATGGTACTATCATCAAATGGGATGATAGTACCATGATCCTCTGGCTTGAGGTTTTATGGAATGTACTTCTCTTCCAGCTTAACAACATAACCTCCCTTCTCAATTATGAGATGTACTATATCTGGTTCTCCCACGAACTTAAGGGTAGAACCAAAGAATCTAAAAAGCAATCTAACTTATCAGGATTCTGAGAATCTCTCTTCGTGGACACTATTGCCTTTGGTATCATAATGGGTGAATATAATGACAGGTTTGTCACCTTCCCTAAAAAAATTTATTCCCATAAAACCTCCATTGACCCTAAGGAAACGGTGTTCCGCCCTTAAATCTTCCTGATCCCATCCCTGTGTATGGGCATCACTTACTGGTCCTGAACCAAATTCCATAAGCCCTGTTTCCCCATCAACAGACACATATTGCCAATGTCGGTCACCATTCACAACATACATACCCTTTTGAGCTGACAAATAACCCGCAACCAATCCCCTTCGTTTTTGAATGATTTATTGGCATGGTTATCAATCTTTTTATCTCTGTCGGGTCCCACCACAGGTGTCGGAGAGAACAGTATCTTGAAAGTGGAATCAGAATCCTCGACATTTTCTTGAAACCACTCTTTCTGTGCTGTTCCCCAGATGGTCTTTTGTGGACTATCCTCCAACTTATTCGAAGAGCGGTATTCTCTTCCTTCCACCAGCCATATCTGCAAATCCTTTCCCCAACGGAAAGTACGGTATAGCTTATTCCTGATCGGAGCATTCTCATTCCAAATCTTTAAACCGTCGTTAAAGGTAAGTTCTCCATAAGCATCTGAAGTAGGATAGACATCATCTTTCAAAAGGTCATGGTCATCTTTCTCCATATAAATTGGAGTGTTTTTAAAAAAATCTTTTAAAGATGACCAAGAATCCATCGCATGCCATTTATGTCTGGCTTTCTCTATTGTTTTGGCCAAAGGACCTGGTTTGTCGTAATAGATATAGTCACCGGTATGGACAAAGAAATCCGGGTTAAGCCTGCTCATACTATCATACGAATCAAACCCGCGTTGATCATTGTCATAGCTCCAGAAATATTGACAGGTGGAGGTCACAAGCTGTATAGGTTTCCGAGAATTCATATCAGGAGCCGTTTGGAAAGAGCCTCTGGTTTCAAAGATTTTTTCTGAGTCAATTAATTTAGCCTCCCATATAATTTGATATGCAGTTTCGGGTTTTAGCTCATCAAAGGGTATCTCAACTGTAAAATCATTCTCTTCAACAGCCGGATACCATTCCGACTTTAGAATGTTCCCCGCATTTACCAACGTAGCTCGTACCAACCCTCCTATGCCTTTTACGGCACCATCCATTTGTTCTACAGGCATGATTTCATTAAAATCTATGGGATGCCTGAAAACTTGTTCTTCCCTTTTATGGACAACTGGATTTGGTTTTGGCTGAGAACAAAGTCTCGTCCAAAGCAAAGCCGAATTATTACTTACCTCTGCCGTTTTGAACCGTGGTAAAGTAAACTTCGGGAGCTGCTTTGTTATACCCCCTGTTGAGGCTATTTGCTAAGACAGGGGGCAACAAACTTGATAGAGAAAAGGAAGCCAAACTTATTCTTGCCTTTTTGAAAAAACTCCTCCTGCTTTTTTGCTTCATTCTTTCCTCTATTTTTAATGGTGTAATGTATTGGATTTTTACTAAAGTAATAAGTGTATCCGCATAGCTGCACGTAGGCAAATAATGCCAGATTGTGACACTAAGCAGCCGTGTCAGATTAGTGACAAAGCTCTTCGAATAAAGCAAGTGTTGACGAAGGAGCTCACTCAAGAGTGGGACTGAAATGGAGCATACTAAATTACCCCCTTAACTTTGGCTTTTTTGCTTGTTTCCACTACCAAAAAGAGAGATTTCAAGCTTTGTGAGCAAGGAGTCAGAGACTTAGCAGAAATAGAAAATAAGCGGGTTGAATAATTCTTAACATGGATACTTACCCATGTCTTCCTTATCCGATATAAGATAATATGCTATTTCTACCACTTTATTTTTTCCGACCTCCATTATACCTAGATTGGAGTTCAATTAAAATTAAAATTAACCGACGTAAGCTTGACAACAAATGATTTTTTAGTGCTTGGGGCAGGTATTCAAGGAATCTGTATAGCACTTGAATTAGCGAAAAAAGGAAAGAGTGTCACCATAATTGATCAAGATTCTATACCATTTAATCGCGCCAGTTTAAGAAACGAAGGAAAGATTCATCTAGGGATTGTCTATATAAATGACCCCTCGTTTGCCACGCCAAAGCTTATGCTGAAAGCTTCCATGGAATTTCGTAAATCCCTGGAAAGATGGATAGGAGATCAATCTTATCAGCTAGGCTTAAGTAATCCTTTCTATTATCTGGTGGCAAAAGATTCATTTCTCGATCCCGATCAACTGACGGAGCGTTACAAAAAGATGGATGAGCTTTTTAAAGATTATACATCTGAGCATCCAGATTGGGATTATTTGGGAACCAAGCCAACGTATTTGATAAAAAGAATCTCGGATAACAAGTCTCGGGAGCTCTTTGGGCATGAAGTTGTCCAAGCCGCTTTTGAAACAACAGAATATTCCGTAGACACAGAATTGCTCAAAAAGTACTTGACCGAAGCACTTCTATCCAATCCGCTCATTAGCTTTTATCCAAACCACCGCATAAACAAAATCAGTAGAGAAAATAATATTCTTTCGGTCACAGGGTTTAAGGAAAATGAAGAATTTACCATAAGGTCCAAGCACGTCATAAATGCTACTTGGGAAGGTAAATTTGCTCTAGACGAATCTATAGGTATAGCCAAACCGAAAGACCTTTTGCATCGCTTAAAATACAGGGTGATGGTGAAAATTGACGAAAAACTAATGAAGCGTCCTTCTGCCACAATGGTCATAGGCAAGTATGGGGATGTGGTGATCAAAAAGGACGGTACCGCCTACCTCTCATGGTATCCCGCGGGCTGTTTGGGCTGGAGCAGTGAGATCAGCCCGCCAGAATCATGGAATGAGCCTAGTACAGGTAAAGTTTCCAAAGAAAAAGCAAATAAGCTTTCGTTAAAATATTTGGAAGAAATAGAAAAATGGTTTCCGGGTATAAATAAATCCAAGCCGTACTTGGTCGATGGCGCTGCAATAGTTGCTTATGGAATAACTGATGTCGACGACAATCAAAGCATGCTTCATGACAGAACCAACATTGGTCTGAAAACCTATGGAGGAAATTATCACTCCATCGATACCGGGAAACTTACAACAGCCCCAATGTTTGCTGTAAAATCGGTCAAAAGTATTCTTAATCTTATCGAATCTTGACTTATCCCAAAGTCATAGCATTAGTCACCTTATATAACGCCGAAGACTTCATTATTAAGACTTTGGAATCAATTGTCGCTCAAACTTATCCAAACTTCGAGGTAATCGTCTGCGATGATTGCTCTTCTGACAATACGTTTGAAGTATGTCAAAATTTTGCCAAGTCCCATCCCAACTTCACCATTTTGAGAAATGAAGAAAATTTGGGATGGTTTTCTAACTCAGAAAATCTCTGGAAGAAAGGAGTGGAATTAGGAGAATATTGTTTTTTACATCCTCACGATGATATTCTTTTCGCTGGATTTATTGAAGAACAGATAGATGTTTTATTAAAGAATTCAAAAGCTGTTTTATCCATACCCGGCATGAAGAATATTGGTGCAAGTTTCATGCACGGAGACTCTTTCTGTCCAGAATTATCGACTATAAATAATCCATCTGAACAAGTAAATATCCTTTTCAATATACAAGTATCCGGCTGGTGGGCTGCTTATCATGGAATTCACAAAAGTTCGGTTGTTAAGAAAATGCTCCCAGTAGCAAAATTAAGAATTGGAAATGCAGAACACATGGCAGATTTACTTTGGTTGATTAAACTTTCCTTTTTGGGGCAGTTCGTTTCTACAAACAAGCTACTTTTCCAGAAGAATTATCATTCAAAAACCTTAAGTGCAACATGGGATTATAAGAGTAAAAAGAATAAACTAGGACTGTATTTGGCAATAGTAGAACTGGTTGTAAGGAGTCCATTATCTTTGAACCAAAAGTTGAAAACAGCAAAGAAACTAATTCCTTTTATCCTTGTAAAAATAAAAAATCAGTTTTAACCTTTACATGGATTCAACTGTTAACATTCAATCTGAATGAAATTGATGGAGATAAATTTCAACTTCACCCGAATCAATCTCTCCTGTGCCCCTAAGGATTCCTACACATAGAAATGAATTATTCACATTCCACAAACTTGGAATAAAAACACAAATAAAGCTGTAGTAATATTACCTACTGACACCCTTCATTTAACAAGCTTATCCCAAACAATAGGCTCATCTTCCCAGAACCAAACACCATCCTTTTGGTACAAAATCCTGTGTTTGCTACCTTCTGCATGTGGAGCACTTTCAGTAGGTAGCCAGTTTGCTAGTTCTGCTTTTACATCACTATATTCCGCTAACTGAGCTAAGTTTGACCACTCTGCAGCATCTCTATAGTGATCGTACAATTCTTCTGAGCCGTCGGCATATTTTATATACCTCCATCGCTCGGTTCGTACGGAATTATTTCCAGGATTGTGAGTAGTAATAGCTGGCCTGACTCTAGGCGCTTCTGCCTCTTCTAACTGAGGCATCAAACTGATCCCTTCAACCTCAAAATTCTCAGCAAGACCTGCCAAATCAAGTAAAGTCGGGTAAATATCTAACAGCTCAACAGGCTGTGAAGACTTGGCTCCTCCTGAAACTCCGGGCCCCGCAAAAATCAAGGGAACATGAGTAGATCGTTCCCATAGTGAGTTTTTACCAGTGATGTCTTTTTCCCCCAAATGATATCCATGATCTGACCAAAACACGATGATTGTATTTTCTGTCAAATTATTAGCATCTAAGGCATCCAGAACTCTTCCCACCTGAGCATCCATGAAACTAATGGTTGCTAGATAAGCTCTTACTTTATTTTCCCACTCCTTATTTTCAATCACCCAAGAAAGCCTTGGCTCTGGAAGGTACCAATGTAAATTCCAAGCAAAATCTGGAACATCTGCTCGATCGCCATAAGGCGCAATTGGCAAAATAACCTCATCGGTTGGATAAAGATCAAACCATTTTTGTGTGGCATAAAGCGGAACGTGCGGCTTATTAAACCCCACAGCCAGAAAAAAGGGATTAGTACTCCTCTTCTCTTTGCCGATTTCATTCAATTGCTCTACAGCCCAAGAGGCAACTTTATAGTCATCCATTACTGAATCATGCTCTACTGGATATACTCCCCAGTCAATCAGCGGATTATTCACCATATCTAATGGGGCTGTCATCAGTTTGGTTGCTGGTCTAGGATTATGACCACCGTCTGGCCCCCATTTCTGAAATTCAGTTGCTCGCTCTTCTAGTGTTATTCCTCCATGAAAAATTTTACCGGTGGAAAGTGTCCTATACCCATTCTGAGCAAAGTACTGAGGTAAGGTCACTACGTCCGTTGTCCTATCGACTTTCCTATGCCTAGGAGACAAACCATAGATTCCGGTGGTAGTAGGCCTCAAACCAGTAAGAATACTTACCCGAGAAGGATTACAAAGTGGTGCTTGAGCATGTGCATTAGTGAATAATGTTCCTCTATTTGCTAATCGATCAATATTTGGAGTCTTCACTTGAGGATGACCTTTCAGTACACCTATCCAATCGTTCAGATCATCACTCGCTATAAAAACAACGTTAGGGGGGTTATGAGCTTTAGGCGTTTGGGCAAAAGCAGCATTAGAACTAATTACCACACCTACTATCATCAGCCTCAAATAAAATTTTATACTTATCATAGATTAAATTATTTGCAGACCGCTCACTAATTATGAACACGTGACTATAAGATGACTTAAAAAAATTAATTCAGTCTCCTGCTCTGCACTGAAAATTCAAGTTTTAATAAATCTAGAGCAGAAAAAAAGCCAATGAATTCTCATCCATTGGCTTTTAGTAAAATCGGAATTGAAACTAAAATTATTAGCAAATTATATTCGCATCATCATCCCACTCGATGATTGTGCCACGATCCTCCATCTTGAGGTATTGTGGAATATATTTTTCTTCCAGCTTCATTCCATGCTTATCCATTACCTGTTGTGGCACGCCATCCCAAGCATTTGGAGTGTTACCTACGTATCCCATGTATTTCCATCCTGCCTCGGTAGAGAAATAACCTGAGCAAGTAAGATTGCGAATCATATTAAACCAGCGAACGGCACCTTCATATTCTGGTTTTGCTTTATCAGGCCAAGCAACTTCATCTACTATCGTGATCACTTCTGACTCACTCAGTTCGTTGAATGATTTTCCGAATTTTTCATCTGCTTCAAAATCCAACCACATCAATCCACCACGCATTTGTGTTTGATTACTAGGCTGGTCTTTCATCATAAACTCCATGAAATCCACAACACCCAGTTCAGTAGCTGCCGGAGATTCATCGTCTTTTGGCATGATGATTTCTACCAAAGTGCTGAGTTTTTTGCGCTCGTCATCCGTGAAAAACATCTCCGAAAGCAACTCTTGATCGCGCTGTTTTTCTTCTGCAGTTCTTCCGCCGATGGTCCCTCCAGACAATAAGGCGTTTTCAGGTAAAACCTGCTGCTCTGGTGAACAGCCTGTCAAAAATAAACCTGTACCGAGAGAACCGGTAAAGAGTAATTTGAGATTTTCTCTTCTATTCATGGTTTGTAACTACTCAGGTACCAACCTAGCGATATGAGTCAGATTCTGCAAGACGTTTTCTGAACGCTTGATGAGTGTATCTATAACGGATCTGATTACACAGAAGTCGTCGGCTCCTCTGGTGGACTTAAACTGTCCTGAGATTTTCTGTTTTACTTTGATATTTCGTACCGCCCTTTCCGAACCATTGTTATCTGGAGGCACTTTATGGTAGTGCAAAAATGTCAGGATGGAATCCCTGTACTTCAGAAGTCTTTTTTGGAAAGTGACTGCTTCTTTATGGGTTGGATTTACAGTGATTCCAAGCAGTTTGTCCAGTTGTTCTTCTATCGCTGATATGTTTTCTTTAGCAGTCTTAGAAGGAAGTCCGGTTAGTTTTTTCTTCAGGGAGATCGCTTTCCTGAACAAAGCTCTGAGCTTCTCTGCCCATGTTGACTGGTATCTTTCCACGATATAGTTGAGTTCCCTGAGCATATGTGCGCAGCAGAGCTGGTGGCGATTCTCCGAATAGTGAAAATAGGTTCTCCAAGCATCATGGCACAGTATCGCGTCACCAAACCCGTTTTGAAAGTGGGCTGTTGTCGCTTTGAGTCCACGGGATTCGGACATGGCCAATACCGTAAGTTTCTCTGTCTGATAGGTCCAGACCCAGTGTTTGTTTCCGTCTACTTTGGCGCCTGTCTCGTCGCAGCCGATTACCGCACTGTCGGCAACTGCCTTTTTGAGCTTCCGGTAAATCGGAGCGGCTTTTTGGGCAAACCTGCGGATGATATTGTCTATGCTTCCCTCACTCAGATTAATCCCATAGCAGTCTTTTAAAAGTTCCTTCAGCCTGTTATAAGGAACATATTGTGCCGTGCAGGTAACCTACCAAGCGCTCTACCCCGCTTCCGTACTGTACGGGTGCATTGACATGTTGGGGGTAGGCGGCTTTGTTTTCTTCTCCACAGGGACAGGTTTTATAATAGCTCCTGTGTTCGGTACATACCGGTCTGATAGTGGGTAGATCGACTACCTGTCTTTTGGAGGACAGCTCCGCACCAATTCCTGAAAGGTCGTGGCCACAACAGCTGCAAAAACACGGGATATGGTCGGTGATCACATCAGGGTTAGCCTTCATCTCCAGAGTATGCCCTTTATGGCCTGGTTGCCCATCAGGTTTTCTCTTCGAATTCTCTCTTAGGCTTTGCGTCTTTTTGGGACGATTCTCATCTTTGGAAGGGGGAATTGAACTGTTACGGCTGTTTTTGGGATTGCGATAGCGGGCAAGCTCTTTTTCCAGATCAACGATCTTTGACTCCAGAAGGCTGATCCTTCCCATGAGTTTACCGTTCGTGTTGATCAAATCCTGAATCTGTTTATCCCTGTTGTTCAATATTCTGATGCATTAGTTATTGAATATTGAACCTTAATCCCATATAAACCAGTGCTTTTAGCTATTTTTACCCACATATCAATGGGGATAAAGCAGCCTAAAAACCGATAGTTAAATCAGCAAAAAAAACAGTCCACCACAACACAGCAAGGCGTATCAAACTCAAAAACCTTGACCTTCGGTTAAGTAAAAAAGTACCTGAGTAGTTACAAATCTATTAACCCAAAACTATATTGGAATAGTTGGATCCAGAAAAATCGATGATGATAATATTTCTTCCACTAGACAAATTGTGGCTCAAATACATTCGCAAGGATTTGGGGTAGTGTCAGGAGGTGCTAAGGGAATTGATGAACATTCTATGTCTGGAATTTTAGAGCATAATGGGTTTGCTTTGGGAGTTTTGGCAGAAAGTTTAATCAAAAAGTCTACTGATGGGATTTTTAGAAAATTTATCCAAGGCAATAAGCTGGTTCTTATTTCTCCTTTTAATCCAGAGGCTGGTTTTAATGTGGGAAATGCAATGGGTAGAAATAAGCTGATCTACATTATTTCCAAAGCAACGATAGTAGTCAGATCTGAAACAAAAGGCGGAACATGGTCAGGAGCTGAGGAAAACTTGAAAGAAAAATGGGTTCCACTTTGGGTAAATGAACCTAAAGACCTGAAATCAGCGAAAGGGAATGTCGAAATTGTTAAAAAAGGCGGCAAATGGCTTCCATCTACTTTTGACATTTCTGATCTAATAAAAGCTATTCCAAAAGATAAGGAACGTCAGTCTTCACTTTTCGATAGTTTTCCTAACCCAAATAGAGATCCGATTATTCAAGTTAGTGATCTTAAAACTTTAGGTAAAACTAAAAAAGACACCTTGAAATCTCATCCAAATGATAATATGATTGATTGTGGGAGTATAAGTTTTTTTGACTTCTTCATTTATAAGGTTTCTGAAAAATATCGCAATCAATCTTTCAATAAAGAGCACCTTTTGAGAGATTTTGAACTTACTCCCAAGCAACTTGACGAGTGGCTAAAAATAGGAGTTTTAAGAAAGGTTTTGATAAAAAAAACAAAGCCCGTTTGTTATCTACTAAAATCATAATGAAGTAAAACAAAAGCCATCCCAAATGAATTGGGATGGCTTTTTTGGGTTAATTTCCACTTGATTTCTTTGCTTTGCGAGGATTATGGGTTCCTTCAATCTGGGCGTTTGGTTTGCCTCTCTTCCAGCTTTCACTTTTGTCATCTTTAAGCTTTACCCATTTGGATCGTTGCTCCTCAGTCAATACTTGCTGAAGTTTAGAATCCTGCTCCTTCATCTCAGCCTTCTGGGCTTCTATTTCTGCCTTTCTTGCTTCGGCATCAGCTTTTCGCGCTGCCATTTCTGATTCTCTCTTCTTCGCATATTCAAGGTTTATTTCTAAAATTTGCTTTTTCTGCGCTTCGTTTAGCGTCAGTTCTTGCGCCATTTTCTCAGTGATACGTGTGGCTCTCTGTTCAGGAGTTCTTCTTTCACCAGTTCCTTTTTGTGCAAAAGTGCTGAGACTTATCATCATTATAAGTCCTCCGGTAATCATCCATTTTTTCATAGTCTGTATGAGTTAGTTTTGCTAATTAGACCTACGAAAAATGGATAGGTTTAATGAATTTTGAATTTTAACAGAGTTTGAGATTTGACCTCCGATTTCAGATGTAAGATGTCTTCACTGTTGAACTAGTTCTGAGCTTCTTAGCCAACTTAAATTCTGTAATCACCTCGACATATTTCGGCAAGCTCAGATGGACTGCTATGGGTCTGCAGTTATTTAGTCTAGATCAGGGAAGGAGAAATCCCGACCACGGTTACCGAGCGAAGTCGAAGCCGTTTGGGTAAAAATATGCTACTGGCTAAGAAGCGCATCATCAATATCATGGATATGTATATCCGCAATTGTAGCAGCAAATGACAAAAACAGACTTAATTAATGGTAATCACTAGCATTGCCGGTACTTCGCTCACCTGTCACCGGATCTGAGCTTACCGAAGTATCGATCTTCCAGCCACTTGATCACAGAAAATAAGGAGATAGGGATGATTTAGACTAATCAGAATCTCAAATCATAAAAGCCTAAACTATTTTTCCTCCACCAACTCTTTTCGTTCGCTTTCACGCACATATCTTGGCTTGATGAGCAATCGTAGACTTGGGTCGAAACTGAGGTAGTTCCATGACCAGTCCAAAAAGATAAACACCTTATTTTTTACACCCAAAATAGCCATGAGATGCACGAATAACCAGGTAAGCCAAGCTAAAAATCCTTGAAATTTGATAAATGGGAGATCCACCACCGCTAGTTTTCTTCCCACCGTGGCCATGGAACCCAAATCTGTGTAGTGGAAAGGCCTAAATTCCTTATTCGACGCTTCACGATGAAAATTATGAGCAAGATTGTGTGCTTGTTGAATAGCGACCTGAGCGACCTGAGGATGACCCTTTGGGTATTCTTCGTCTATCATCAAGCTGATATCTCCCAAGGCATACACACCTGGGCACCCTTTGATTTCGGAAAACTGATCAACCATGATTCTTCCATTTGGAGCGTATTGAGCATCTTCTAACCCTCCAATCCGATTAGGTTTGATGCCTGCCGCCCAAAGTAATGTTTGAGTATGGATGGGTTCTTTATCTGCGAGAGTAACTACATTTCCATCGTAATCCTTTACCATAGTTTTGAGCATGACCTGAACTCCAAGCTCTTTCAAGTATTTCAGTGCACTATCCTTAGCTTCCTTAGACATCGGGCCCAAAAGCTCAGGGCCAGCCTCGATAAGCACTATTTGCATATTAAGAAAGTTGAGCTCTGGATAATCCTTGGGCAGCACCGTATTGCGAAGATCAGCCATAGCTCCTGCGAGCTCCACACCCGTGGGTCCGCCGCCTACGATGACCATATTCATCAATGATTTGCGGTCATCGACTTTAGCAATGTTAATAGCTCGCTCATAATTTGAGATAATCTTATTTCGAATGTATAAAGCCTCCGAGACGCTCTTCATTGGGGACGAGAAATCCTCAATGTTCTTATTGCCAAAATAATTGGTATCAGCACCCATAGCCATCACGAGATAATCGTAATCGATGTAGCCGGAATCTGTAAAAACTCTTTTTTGAGGTGCATCAAAATAATCTACCTGTGTCATTCTAAATGTCACATTTTTACTGCTATGAAAAATTTTACGAAGTGGAAATGATATCGCACTAGGCTCAAGTCCGGCAGTAGCTACTTGATAAAAAAGAGGTTGAAATTGATGATAATTGTGTTTGTCAATTAAAATCACCTGAAAATCTTTGCCCATCAATTTCATGGCAAGTTTGAGGCCACCGAATCCTGCCCCAACGATTACTATTTTTGGAAATGTAGAGGATGGAATATTCGGTAGAGGTTGCGTATGGATTTCAGTCATTGTGGTGGATAGTTGACGGTGTGGTGACTAATTAACAAAATACCATCTGAGGATACCATTCGCAACAAAAACATGACATAGAATAGTTCTAATTCCACCTTAACGAAAAGAATTACTATTTTTACCTCAAAGAAAAACAACTAATGGGAAGAGCATTTGAATTTCGAAAAGAAAGAAAATTTAAGCGTTGGGACAAAATGTCCAAAGTTTTCACGCGATTAGGAAAAGAAATTGTGATGGCAGTGAAGTCCGGTGGTCCCGATCCGGCTGGTAATCCTAGATTGCGCACCATAATACAAAATGCCAAAGGTGCTCAGATGCCTAAGGACAGGATAGAAGCTGCTATTAAAAGAGCTTCGAATAAGGATGAGAAAGATTACGAAGAAGTACTCTATGAAGGCTACGGGCCATTTGGCATCGCAGTGCTGGTAGAAACTTCCACAGATAATATTAATAGAACAGTAGCCAATATAAGATCTTACTTTTCCAAATCAAGCGGATCATTGGGGACTTCCGGTTCAGTAAGTTTTATGTTTGACCATAAGGCAGTATTTCGATTTGCACAAGGTGAAAAGAATATGGAGGAGCTAGAGCTTGAACTAATCGATTACGGTCTTTCGGACATTGATGAAAACGAAGGGGAGCTATTCGTCTATACCGAATTCTCTGATTTTGGAACAATGCAAAAAGCACTTGAAGAAAAAGAAATTGAGGTAATCAGTGCTGATTTTCAGCGTTTTCCGACCACTCTGACAGAGATTGATGAGGAGCAGGAGGAGATCATCCATAAGATGATAGAAAAAATGGAAGACGACGAAGACGTCAATAATGTATATACTAACATGGCCTAGGATTTAACTAGGCCTTTTTTTAAAGCCATGAATTTCCCAAAACGAGAAAATTTTAAAGTTTCTACCAAAAATCTGATCATTGTAGGTAGTAAAAATCCAGTAAAAACTGAGTGTACCGATGCTGCTTTTGCAGAGGCATTCAATCGAGGATTTGTAGTGGATGGGGTGAATGCATCCTCCCAAGTTTCAGATCAACCACGTGGTGATGAGGAAACATACCTTGGAGCACGCAACAGGGTAATCAATTCAAAATCGATTTTTCCAGAAGCAGATTTCTGGGTGGGAATTGAGGGAGGTGTGGAGGAAGATGTGAGAGGAATGTATGCCTTTGCGTGGATATATATTGAAGATAAAAATGGAAAGCACGGTAAATCTAAAACTGCTTCATTTTATCTCCCAGAAGGAGTGTCCGAACTTGTTCGCTCAGGTATGGAACTAGGTCATGCGGATGATGAATTTTTTTCTAAGGAGAATTCCAAACAAGAAGGGGGTTCTGTTGGTATACTTACTCATGGGGTAGTTACAAGAAAAGCCTATTATACTCAGGCAATAATTCTTGCTCTAATTCCATTCTTAAATGAAAAAATTTACTAGAAAGATGACTTTCCTTAACTTTTACAAAAAGTTAACGACGTTTAAAAATGATATTCTGATTATCCGCAATGATGCCAGTTACCTTAGATCCTTCGCTTATTTGGTTGGAAGACCGATGATGGGAGACCGAAGCGGCCTCAATTCTTAAGTTTACCATATCCTGTGTTTCTTTTGCCTCCTTACTGGCAGAAAAGCGGACATCCATAAATGATATTTAGTTATTATTGAGAGATCCACAACTCTATAATCTACGTATCTTATAAAACATAAAAATAGTAAAAGTTGCTTAAATCACCCTTAAATTAAGTAGCGCTAGACCTCCTCACGGAGGTCTATTTTTTTAGATTAGACAAAAAATTTCCTAAAGCTACTCTCCAGTCAGGATCGGCATCCCATTCAGGTCCAATATATAGTTCATCCCTCACAAGCAGTTTGATGTAATATTTGTAAACTATTCTGGGAGAGTTAGAAACATTTTCCACGCCCATACTTTTCATCATATCGGATTCTCTTCCTTCCACTTTCATCAATATAAACTGTACTTTATCTTTAATCAGTTCGTCAACTGTTTTGGCTTCTGTGAGCCACTCTACTTGATTGGGATAGTCACTTTTGAGGATTTGCTCTATACCTGATTTTTGAGATGCTTGCTCAGCAAGAATTGTAGCTTGAGATTTTCCATACATGTCATATCGAAAATAGCTTAGAAATCCTGATTCGGCAGAAGTACCATCTATCGGTACCCCAAGCTTGAACACATCCAAGTTGAGTGGATTCGTGGCAATAAACTTCTGATTTGATGAAGTCTCTTCGTTAGTTATAGATAAGAATTCGGGTACGTCAATTACCAACAGATTATTAGACTCCCTATTTTGGCTTAAAGAAGAAAACTGATCGGCAGTGGCTTTCAAATCGGTCCCTTGAATTCCAAAAAGAGAAGTAGAGGAGATGATCTTTGCATCCGCAGAGAAAACACCTACATGAATACTTGAGCCATTTTTCTGCCTGGTAATCAAGATGATATTTCTTACCATCCGCTTATTTAAGGATTGGGCATAGTCTGCCTGGACAGCTTCGGATAGCGCAACTTTCTCCAATTCAAAATAAGCTACCGGGTCTGCACCCGCAGCCACTAAAGATTGATGAACACTGTCAGCCACTTGCGTCCAGGTCATGATAGGTCGTGCACCGGGGTCAGCTGATACCAACACCACTGACTTGCCATCAAAAAAAGATTCCGGAAGAGTACCCTGAGCATTCAGATGAAAAATCTGAAAAAAAACTAAAAGAATAAACAGTAGATTTTTCATGAATTCGGAGGTGGGATTCACTAACCTTATTAATTTTACGAATATACGCAACCAACTACACTATCTCAGATGCAGCGATACCTTAGGACTACTTTAAGTTGTTTCTTTCTTTTAATACTAACGAACTCTGTTGCCCAATCAATAGATGAAAAAGCCCTTTTAAAAAACCTGAAGCATCTATCTTCTGATGAGATGCGTGGGAGGCAAACTGGCTCAGAAGAAAATAAGACAGCTAGAGAATTTTTGCTTGATCAATTCAAAGCCATGGAGTTAGAAACCCATTATGCGGATTTTCAGCAAGAGTTTTCATTTGAAAGCAGACGAGAAGGCAAGCAAATTCACGGGGTCAACGTAGAAGGTTTTATTGCAGGGAAAAGCTCCAGAAAGCTAATAGTAATCACCGCACATTATGATCATGTAGGAGTGGGTAAGCCAGATGCAGAAGGAGATTCTATTTACAACGGGGCGGATGATAATGCCTCTGGAACTGCGGCTCTCCTTGAGCTTGCGAAGTATTTTAAAAAACATCGCCCAGAACATTCTATGATTTTTGCCGCTTTGGATGGTGAGGAGATGGGTCTTCAGGGGGCTAAGGCTTTGGTAAATGATTTTCCATTTCCGCTAGAGCAAATCGTTCTAGAAATCAATATGGATATGATTTCAAGAAATGACCGCGGAGAACTCTATGCGTCTGGCACCTATTACAATCCAAGTTTGAAGCCGATTTTGGAGCAAGCAGCAGTAGGATCGCCTGTCAAGCTGATGTTTGGGCATGATGAACCAAACACGGGCATAGATAATTGGACGCAGTCTTCAGATCAGGGACCATTCTTTAAAGCCAATGTTCCTCACATCTATTTCGGGGTGGAAGATCACAAAGACTACCATAAGCCAAGTGATTCATTTGAAAACATAGAACAGAAGTTTTATGTGAACGCAGTAAAATTGATTTTGGCGAGTGTTTTAGAACTGGATAAGCAGCTCCCTCTAGATTAAGGTATACATGAAGTATTGGCTATGATGCAGAATACTTTGTATTTTAGAAATCATAATTCCATTATATATCTTGCCCAAACCTGATCTTATCACACGAATTTTAATCTGGAGGCTCAGACACATGAGCAATCAGACCTTCATACTGATTCTTAGTGGGATTATTGGATCGCTTTCTGGATTGGCAGCAGGACTTCTCAAAAGAGGTGTTCATGCGATTCAACATTTTCTTACCGAAGACTTTTACACCCAGTACGCTAACTTTCTTTATATCATTTATCCCCTGATAGGAATATCGAGTGCGTATTTGGTAGGTAAATATATTTTTAAAGATGTAGGAGGTCACGGTGTTCCTGATATACTTTTAACCATCTCGAAGAAAAACAGCATCATCCCCAAAGTAAAAATGTACAGCAGAGTGTTCACCTCTGCACTTACCGTTGGGTTTGGAGGATCTGTAGGATTAGAGGCTCCAATGCTGGTCACAGGATCTGCTATCGGTTCTAATGTCGGTTCATTAGTTCATTTAAATGCCAAAAAAAAAACGTTATTAATTGGATGTGGAGCCGCAGGGGCAATTTCTGCCATATTTGGAGCACCCATTGGAGCAGTAATATTTGCCATTGAAGTGATCCTTATGGAAATCAGCACGGCGAGTTTTATACCCATGCTTATTGCATCGGTGGGAGGGTCTCTAACGTATCAATTATTAATAGGGAAAGAATCCGAATTCACATTTAAGCTTGTAGGTGAATTTCAGGCTTCGCAGATGCCCTACTATTTATTGCTTGGGATAGCCTGTGGATTGGTTTCTCTCTATTTCAGTAACATGGTGCGTAAGACCGAAGCATTCATGGGGGCAATTGACAGTCAGCTGCTGAAGGTCCTATGTGGAGGAGCTGCATTGGGGGTTATGGTTTTCTTCTTGCCTCCCATTTATGGCGAAGGTTATGAAACGCTGAATACGTTGATCGAAGGTAATTCCAATCAGCTCATGGAAACAAGTCCCTTTTTCTCTAGTATAGATTCCCCTTATTTCATTATTATATTTTTGGCTTTTATCATTTTAGTAAAACCAATTGCTGCCGCTGTTACACTTTCTAGTGGCGGTAGTGGGGGTGTTTTTGCACCCTCGTTGTATGTGGGAGGCCTTCTGGGCTTTCTATTTGCCTATTCTAGTAATCTCCTTGATTTTACAATTCCCTTGCCCTTGGCGCACTTCACTCTTGTAGCTATGTGTGGGGTCATGGCCGGAGCACAGCACGCGCCGTTATCTGCGATATTCCTGATTGCAGAAATCACAGATGGATACGAGTTATTTGTTCCTCTAATGTTTGTCTCGGCCATCTCCTATGTGACTAAAACTGCTTACCAAAAAGAAAGTATTTATAGTCTGCTGCTAAAAGAAAGGGGGGATCAGTTGCCAGAGTCCAAAGATCAGGAGCTTTTAGAACTCATTTCTATCACCCATGTGATCGAACGGGACTTACTTCCCATTCATCCGGATGCAAAACTTAAAGATTTGATAGATTTGGTGAAGATCTCAAAGCGAAACATATTTCCGGTAGTTGATGAAAATAAATCTCTCCGGGGAATCATCACTTTAGATGACATTAGAGATATCATGTTTGACCGCCCAAAGCAAGAAACTACTCTTATCCGCGAGCTAATGCACAGTCCTCCAGAAATCCTATTGTCTACTGAAAATATGCAAAAAGCTATGGATAAATTTGAGAAATCCGGAGCTTGGAATCTGCCCGTAATTGAAGATGGGAAGTATCAGGGCTTTGTATCTAAGTCCAGAATATTCAATGCTTACCGGAATAAACTAATTCGACAAAAGCAAGATTGAGTCAATTCTGAAGACTATTTGGCTTGTGGAATTATCCACTTTTTTTAATAGATGTTTGGTGCCTTTTTTGAAAGTTAGCTATGATTATCCACAAAATCACCTTTAAAAATCTATATATAACACTCTGTTTTTTAGATATTTATATTCCTAATATTATGAGATGTGGATAAATAATTGAAAATGTGGATAAAAAATACTTGCTTTTTTTAAACCCTAACCAGAAGCTTTATAGAGGGTTTTTTGATATAAAAAGCAACTTGCTTATCCTTTAAAGACCTAAAATTATATTCACAGACTTTAGCTGTAAATGGAAACTATTGTCCTGTTTCTTCTAACTATCAATTTACACTTCAATTATCAAATTCATAAATGATACGACCTTTTCTTTTATGTATTAAAATAATACAATTTTAACAATGAGAATATAAATTCAGATCCCCATCTGAGTAGGAGCAAGATTATTCATTTGACGTAAAATCCAGGACTGACGACCTAAAATATAAGAAGTTGGCTTAGTTGGATTCCAACGCCTTGGGTTTGGCAGCACGGCGGCTATCATAGCAGCTTGATTACGATTAAGCTTAGAGGCTGGTTTATTATAATAAGTTTGAGATGCAGCTTCTATTCCATAGATACCATCTCCCATTTCAATAACATTGAGATAAACTTCCATAATTCTCTGTTTGGACCAAAGCAGCTCGACCAGTACCGTAAAGTACGCTTCTAAGCCTTTTCTCAAATAGGTGCGGCTTGGCCATAAAAATACATTTTTGACAGTTTGCTGGGTGATAGTCGATGCACCTTTTACCCGCTTGCCTTTCTTATTATTCTCCCAAGCTTTCTCCATCGCTTTCACATCAAATCCACTGTGATCAAGAAATTTCTGATCCTCTGACGCAAATACTGCCTGTGGGGCATTCTTAGAAATGCTACTCATCCCAACCCAATCTTTCTTAAACTTTACTTTTTTGTCCGAGTCAAACGCCTGCTCAAACGTGCGGATGACCATCAATGGAGTAATAAAGACTGGGACAAATCGATAAACTATGGTGAGACCAATAGATAAAATGAAAAACCACAGAATAATTCTCAACACTAATTTACACAGTCTCTTAAAAATTTTCATTTTTTCAATTTAATCTACTCTTTCAATCAATGTTAACTGGTTATAGAGCAGTAGTTTTTTTTAGGATTACAGGTTCTGAAAGCTTGGAAGCAACACTTTCCATGAAAAATTTCAAGTTTGCATATTGCCCCGCTGGAATGAGAGGCTTTTTCACTTCTAGTCTTGCGGTGATTTTAAGCATTCCGTCTACTAAGATAGGTTTATATATAAAATTAAGATACCCTCCTTCAATAGTAAAGCTTTCCTCCAGAGGATAATCATCCACTTCATACCCTTCTGGGATTAGCACATTTGTATTGTAAGTCTCATTAAACGCGTATTCGAAGTCCACAGGAAAAATTCGAAATTCGGAGGAGAATGGATTTTCTGAAAACAAAGAAAATTGGAGTGGATTGAAAGAGATCATATCTGCTCCAGATTCTGGAAATGTTATTTCATAATTCAACGTGTACATATTCTTCTCTTCCAGAGCGTCGTCTACTTTGAAATTGCTATATTTAACATCATTTTCGGCCTTGAATAATTTTTCCAAAGGTTCGTTCTTTAGTCGTTTTGCCTCTACCAGATGTGCAAGCTCCAATCCTCTGTAGAAATAATTACGATAGTTGCTTGTCATATGAAGCTCCCCCCTTTCATTCAATTTGACCTCACTATAATGAACTGTATTGGAATTATGACGAATGTCAATCCCAATGAGATTACTTTTCCCTTTCAGCAACTGCAACCCGCCAGCCACTTGTTTATCCAAATCTATGTAGCCAAAAGGCGCCATCTTATCGTTTAAGTCCAAATATTGGAGACTTCCATCTAGCTCAGCTAAAAGTAAAATCTCATCAAACTGTGTGAGAAAAGGAGTTTGGACTAACTCACTTCTACCATATCCTTTACTGCCAATGAGTACAGGTTCACATTTTATTTCAGCAGATTTCAGCAGACCCATAAGCGCAAGCATCATCTCAGCGGGCGAACCAGTTCTACTTTTAAGAAGTTGATTAATAGATTGTTTTGGGTAGATCCAATCGTCTCCTTTGATCACAAAATTATCCCGGAGATAATAATATGCTTTCTGAGCAATTTCTTTTTGGGTGGAGCCTGAGAGATCTACTGATACCAATTCCCGCTCTATGGGATTACTTCGGTAATATCCTTTATCAGCATATAGCTCTATCATCTCATCTCCCAATGATGCCCAGGATCCCATTACATTTTTCCACTCAACACCCGAACTGGAAGAACCACTTTGGTATTTGGATAATTGAAACTCCAGACGTTCTGTATAGTCCCTATAATTTTTCATGAAGGGCTCTTCTTTCAGGGAATAAAGATTTCCCAATGACCAACTATAAGTACCATTTGAATCAGTTTTCTCCGAGTTATTGGCAAAATTATATCCTTGCCCAATGGTTTTATACACAAAGTAAGGTGACATCGTGATCTGGTACTTACTGAAAATGGTAGGAACATTGTTTTGAAAAGTCCATCCATCTATGAACGTAAGATTCTTATCTGTTTTTTTGTAGGTGTATTCTAGAATTGAACCCACTTGAACATTTGGGAAAGAAATCCTAATTTCCTTATATCCATCACCCACTTCTACATCGAAAATAGAGGAGTCATCAAGCTTAATAGTCTCAGCTTGTCCATCTGAAAAGTTAATCGTTTGAGCTTTAATTCCAGACACTTCTTCCACTCTTTTGTCACCGACATAATATCTAATAGTGACATCCGCGTAGCGTTTACCAGCATCTGAGAGTATTTTTATCCTAAAAAAATAGCTGGTCTCAAATATGTCTGAGAAAAATCTAGAGTCTCCCTGAGACACTAGCACAACAGCTGGAGCACCTGGCTCATAATCGACATCTGTAAGCGCTATTTCACTCTTACTAACTTGGCCCAATTTAGCGGTTTGTGAGAAAACAGTCTGGGAAACTAATGCCAGTAGGCTGGCAAATATAATCCTATTCATGGAGCGAAACAGTTTTAGAAAAATAGAAGGTCTTATTGGCTGAAACATTGATTTTCTTCAATAGCTCATTTAAGTCCTCATCAGAGTAATCGTCTGGAAGTTCAATTTTGATACTTCGCGAGACGGTAAATAGGTTGCCCTCCTGAGTAGCTTTCACGATTACCTCCACGCCTTCTGAGATGACTTTTAAGTCTTCCTGAATATTCTCTGCCAGCAGTGACTCTGCTAACTCAATCCTATAACCATCTATCTGATATAGCGAATTATTAGAGAGCATCTCTTTGGTTATTTTTCCCATAAAAGGCTTTAGTATACTACGTTTGGATGTATTCTGAACGAATTTTTGAATTACTCCTTCATAGGCAAGATTGGCTATAAGCATAGAGTCCTGCTGCTCCAGAGCTAAGTCAAAGTCTTTTATAATGAGTCCTGCCAGCGCAGAATTTGTATGAAAATAATCCTTCTGCTCTTGCTCATTAAGGAATAACTTGACCTCCTGAAGTTCCTGGGCAAAATTTCCTTTAGTTGACATTTTTGTTTGTATGGAAGCATTTCCTCCAGGATCGATGATGATCTCCGAACTATTTTTAATGGTGTTCCAGCCAAAGGTATTGTAAGAAGGTGTTTTGGTGAGGTAGCCCCCATTCTCTTTCACTACCAGTACATGTCTGTCTCTTGTAAAAGAACCTAAATATCCAGCTGGCAAAGAATTGGAAGTACATTCCAACCAAATAGGGCTTTGACCACCTGGCATTGGAACCTGAAGGATCACGTGGTTAAATTGGTTAGAAGGTAAATCTACAGCAATATCATCTGCCTTTTCCCCAGCATATACCAAGGTATAATTAGACTCGATCTCTGCAACCGCCAGCATAGCTTTCATCAAATTAGTCAGACCCTTGCAGTCGCCATAAGAATACTTGACTACTTCATCTGCCGTGATGGTCTGCCAACCTCCTATTCCAAGTTGCACGCTGACGTACCTGAAATTATCCTGAAGATGATCATACAAAATTTTTATTCTTTCGTAGGGATCAACCGTATTTCCGATCAGGGATAAAATATTCTTTTTGAAATTCTCTGGAAGATCTCCGCGACCATCATTAACCTGAAATTGCCAGGAAGCCAATTGCTCCCAACTTTCCATCTTCCCTACATATTCACCTAGGGCAAATTGATTTGGCGCCAAGATTAATTTATGATCGTTTTCCTTCTTTAAATCAGGTTGCTGAATAGGAAGATCTTTTTCTTCCCAGGTAATCTCCACCTTTTCACCTAAGTCAATTTGCTTTTTAGCACCATTGAGGTTGATTTCTTTGTATCGAAGTCCCAGTGTTTTTGGATAAATGACCTTAAGCGTAGAGTGTATTACTTTTTGATTGTAATGACGAACAGGTACCCACTCTCGAATTTGAAAGTTGCTTTTGGACTTAGTCTGTACCCTGATGATAACTTGAACTGGAAATCTGGCACTTTTTACTTCGTAATACTTATAACGATTATCATCAAAAATATTTACGTTAGACAAAAGTGCAGCATCTCCCATGTCTTTAAGCTTAGCTTTTTGAATAGTCTTGCCAGAAAGAGGATCTACAACCTCCAGTTGAAAGCTGATCACCTCGTTTAGTTTATCGTAAAAAATGCTCGAATAAGCATGAGAAAGTCCTTCATTAGAGTTGATATCCAACCTTAGTTCTTTGGTATATAATATCTCGTAGGAGGGTAGAATTTCGATTTCTTGATTTTCTGACAAAATAGAATAGACCATTGACTGTTCTAAGGGAGGCAAACTATCACTAGTTAGAAAAGAACCTACCCGTAGAACGGCTAACATAAGCAGCTGAATCATAACTAATACCACAGGAATTTTGGGTAAAGATTACACTTTTTATCAAAAAACTAAATATGCATTGAAAACAATTTTTAATCTAGCTTTTTTGCAAAAAAATAGCATCAAAAGGCCTCTCACAGTGACTTATAAATTTGTAAATCCCACCAAAACTTACCTAATTTGACCAATACCAAATCTAAGATTACATGCCACCAGTAATTATTGGAAGTTTCGAAGAGTTCGAACAGCACAATGGCAAAGAGCTAGGAACTTCAGAATACTTTAAGATCACCCAAAATCAAATCAATCTTTTTGCTGAGGCCACTCATGATCATCAATGGATTCACATCAACCCTGAAAGAGCAAAAAAAGAAGGTGCGTTTGGAAATACTATCGCGCATGGTTACCTGACGTTGAGTATAGTGCCTCATCTTTGGGATCAAATCGTAGAGGTGCGAAATCTTAAAATGATGATCAATTATGGAATTGAATCTCTTCGATTTGCTAATCCTGTGGTAGTCGAGAGTCAGGTGCGTCTGGTAGCAAAGCTTAAGAATGTCGCTAATCTACGAGGCACTGTCAAAGCAGAGGTAGAAGTAAAATTAGAAATCAAAGGCCAGAAAAAACCTGCTTTTACGGGAGTGTTGGTTTTTCTTTATCACTTCAATTAAAAGGCTAAAAGCCGGAAAGGTTCCGGCTTTTAGTAGTTACTATTTTTGACTAATCCAATCTATTCTGCTCTTCTGAGCTTCCAGAATTACTTTTTACCTTGAAGCTTTCCCCCTTAGAAAACTTATATTTTATTGTAAATCTAATCCCCTGATTGCTTCGATACTGCTTGAAGTTAGTATCAATGTCAGCAAAGTCAACTTTGGCTTTGATCACTTGAGTCCTGAAAATATCTGTTCCATTAACTGAGAGCGTGATTTTATCCTTCATAATTGATTTGGTCACACCAGCATCCACCCATCCAAAACCTGCAATCTCGCCTTGTCCCCAAATCTGTGGACCAAGATAGATTCCCATTATTTCCGCTTTGAAGCCCAATGGCAATGTTAGGTTATGTTGGGAGCGGATCATAAATGAAGTATTAGAAACGTTTAGCAAATCATTCCCAATTTGGGATTTGTATTGATTATAATTCACTTGCAACATATTAGAAGTGCTCCACCATTCCTTGATATCCACTGGAATAATCGCACTGAAATTTGCATTTTTCGTCTTGTCAAAATTATCGGTGAATGTAGTAGTCGTTCTGCTTTCCTCATTCTGAACAAAGACCTGCATAAAAGCATCTTCAGTCTCGCTATATCCAAGCGTCAGCTGATAAGTGTCCTTAAACACATGTTTCATTTCAAAATTAGTTGAATACTCAGGCTTGAGATTGGGATTCCCAGTTTCAGTTGTATATGGGTCTATATAATAGATAAATGGGTTGAGCAAACGATAATTTGGACGGGTGATTCGTTGGTTTGCAGTATAGATAATTTGATAATCTTCGTTCACCTTTTGCTGTACAAATAGACTTGGGAATAAATTGAAGTATTTCTGATTATTTATTTGATTCAACGTCACAGAGTTTCCCGAAATAGTAGAATGCTCTCCACGTAGCCCTATTTGATACGAGAATTTGTTTGAGAACTTGCCTTTATATGAAAGATAAGCTGCCAATACATTTTCATGATAAATAAACCGATTGCTGCTGGAGTCAGAGATAAACGGACCTTCTTCATACGATTTACTTAGATCTAACTTATTATCCGATTTTACCCAGCTACCCTTCACGCCAGTTTCTATTGTATTTCCATTTCCAACTGGTTTTACAAAATCTACCTTTGCTGTGAAGATGTTGTAATACATGTCATTAAGTGTAAGAATCTTATATCGGTTGACATCAGAGGTATTTTCATCTATCCACTTCAGATTGTTTAGCAAGGAATTACTGCCAGAATTCATTCTGGTAAAGTCCACATCAGCACTTAGCTTGGTGCCAATCGTGTCTAGACTATTGTCATAGTGAAGATTCGCAAAAACTCGGTTTCCATCCGAAAGAGAAGCATTATTTGATTGTAAATAGGTAATATCCGACACTCCGGGAGTGATAATATCTGTCAATGAGTTGCTGTCATCTGTATCCTTTGAATCTGAAGCTTGAATATTTAAGCCTAAATTCTGGCTATCGCTGATTTGATAGTTGGTGGCTCCGTTGAAAAATAAGTTCTTGTATCTACTTTTTATTCTGGAGTCTTGGTAAAAGTTAGACACCCCTTCTGGAAGAGCAAAGTTTCTATTAATCTCCAAGTCATTGAACCTTCCATTCTCATTAT
>Ga0307487_1000745_pt1 | contig 24683 bp, 16 predicted proteins | sample CBIW12metaG_FD_203665 | JGI IMG/M metagenome (GOLD analysis project Ga0307487, IMG submission 203665) | Sea-ice brine microbial communities from Beaufort Sea near Barrow, Alaska, United States - CBIW 1.2 | ecosystem: Environmental > Aquatic > Marine > Coastal | place: USA: Alaska | collected... | reverse complement strand
ATTCAATGATGTTCATGGCTTTATGTATTTATAACCAAGAAAGCACAATTGAATAAACTACGGAAGTAATTGACGCAGGCTGTCACATATTATTTGGCTACGTGCAGAATTCCGTAGACTCATAAAAGTTTATTTCTCAGAAAAGCAGTACTATTTAAGGAGTGCCTTATCTGCGAGTGGCAGAACCATCAATGGTCCACCTAGAATTTAAAATTAAAAATCTCCGAATCTTCAGGAGGGCACTGAAAAAGTCGATTAAAATAAAAGCCTGAAATCTCATCTTGCCAAAATTTAAATAATGGCTCGCTGAATGGCTCGCTGAATGGCTCGCAGAATAGCCTATATGAAAATTTTCCTAACCAGAACTCAATCAGTTCAAAGAAAAAGGGATAAATCATGATTTATGATACAATCCCTTTTTCTGTTTTATAAATGATTACTTTTTCAGTGCCCTCACCTTCAGCCGGAGATTTTTAGTGTTAGAATTCTGCGTTTCCCGGAGTCCTTGGGAATGCAATCACATCTCTGATATTTCCCATTCCAGATACAAATTGGACCATTCGCTCAAAACCCAATCCAAATCCCGCATGAGGGGCTCCTCCAAATCTTCTGGTATCTAAGTACCACCACATTTCATCCTGAGGGATATTCATTTCCTCCATTCTTTTAGTAAGAACGTCCATCCGCTCTTCACGCTGTGATCCACCTACAATTTCACCAATTCCTGGAAAAAGAATATCCATAGCAGCCACCGTTTTTCCATCTTCATTTTGACGCATATAAAACGATTTGATATCTTTTGGATAATCGGTAAGAATCACCGGTTTTTTGAAGTGTTTTTCAACCAAATATCGTTCGTGTTCTGACTGCAAATCAGCACCCCAAGCATCGATCAAATAAGAGAATTTCTTCTTCTTATTTGGCTTCGAATTTCTTAGAATTTCTATTGCCTCGGAATAGGAAATTCGAACGAATTCATTCTCCACTACTGATTTCAGTTTCTCAATCAACCCCAACTCACTTCGCTGATCCACCGCTTTTACTTTTTCCTCTTCTTCTAATCGCTGATCTAGAAACTGAAGATCTTCAGCACAATTATCCAAAGCGTATTTTATTATATATTTCAAAAACTCCTCTGCCAGGTCAGCGTTATCTTCTGCATCATAGAATGCCATCTCAGGCTCTATCATCCAGAATTCAGCCAAGTGTCTGGTGGTATTGGAGTTTTCTGCTCGGAAGGTGGGTCCAAAAGTGTAAATGTCAGCAAGTGCCATCGCTGCCAATTCACCTTCTAATTGACCAGAGACTGTCAAGTTGGTTTCTCTCTCAAAAAAATCTTCCTTGTAATCAATCTCTCCATCTTCAGTTTTAGGAGGATTTTTCAGATCTAAGGTGGTTACTTTGAAGGTTTCCCCAGCTCCTTCTGCATCAGATGCGGTGATGATCGGTGTGTGGATATAGAAAAAACCTTTATCGTTAAAATATTTATGCACTGCAAAAGCTAACGCATGTCTCACTCTGAACACGGCAGAAAAAGTGTTGGTACGCATTCTCAAATGTGCATTTTCACGAAGAAACTCCAAGGAATGCTTCTTTGGTTGCAAAGGATACTTTTCCGGATCTGCTTCTCCCAAAATTTCAATTTTTGTAGCGTTTAGCTCCGAACTTTGACCCGCGCCCTGAGATTCCACCACTTTTCCAGTGACTTTGATGCAGGCTCCTGTAGTACATTTTTTAAGGATATCTTCAGAAATAAAATTAGGATCTGCTACCACTTGGTAGTTGGTGATGATAGAGCCATCATTCAGCGCAATAAAAGACACGTTTTTATTTCCTCTTTTAGTTCGAATCCAGCCCATTAAGATCATCTCTGATCCAATTGGACTGGTTTCCAGAAGTGTTTTTATTTTGATTCGCTTGTTAAATGCCATGTAAGAATTAAGTTATGTGAAAAGAGATTTCACGAATAATTTTGTAAGACTGCAAAAAAACGATTAAATCACCTTTTTATCAAAAATTTGACTGAATTTCCTAACTTTGGGCTATTGGCTTTTTCTGTTGGAAAGGCTTTTTTTAGACCCAAATATCAGGTTTTATCCCCATAATAGATGCAAAAGTTAAATCTTAGCCAATCACTTTCTCAGAAGCTTTCTCCTCAGCAGATTCAATTCATCAAACTGCTACAGGTGCCTACTGCCGAATTAGATTCTCGGATTGAGGAGGAGCTGGAGATTAATCCTGCGCTGGAAGAAGGTAAGACTGAAGATAAAGAGAATGGGGAAGAAGAATACGAAGACAATTATGAGGAAGATCAGACCTCAGAAGAGAAGGATGTCAACATCGATGATTACCTAGACGACGATTACGGCGGATATAAAATGCAAGGCGATGGCAACTATAATGCTGACGAAGAAGATCGCGAAATCCCTATTTCTAGTTATTCCTCCCTTCATGAGCAACTAGTCTCTCAAATGAGTTTTCTGAAGCTTGACGAACGTGAAAAGATAATAGGTGAGCAACTCATAGGTAGCATCGAAAACGATGGATATATCCGACGCGAAATGGATGCGATTATTAATGATTTGGCATTTGGTCAGAATATAGAGACGGATGAAGATGAATTAGAAGAAATTCTGAGGAAAATTCAAAATTTTGATCCAGCTGGCATTGCTTCCAGAAATCTTCAGGAATGTCTAACTATCCAATTGGAAAGGAAAGAGCATCAAGATGATCCTACGGTTGTCAATGCCTTGATGATTATAAATGATTGTTTTGAGGAGTTTATTAAAAAACACTATACTAAAATCCAACGTAAATGTGATTTGGATGAGATAGAAATAAAAGAGGCAGTCAACCTCATTACCAGACTAAATCCAAAACCTGGAGGAGTTTCCGAAGGGTTAGTACGAACGCAATACATCATTCCTGATTTTATCCTAACGACCACAGCTGGCAAATTTGAAATTAGTTTAAACTCTAAAAACGCGCCGGAACTGCGAATTTCCAGATCCTATTCTGAGATGTTTGATGCCTATGATAAAAGTGATAAAAAAGATAAAAAGTTAAAAGAGACAGTCACTTTCGTAAAGCAAAAGCTTGATGCTGCAAAATGGTTTATAGATGCGATTAAGCAGCGGCAAAATACCTTGCTCCGTACCATGGAAGCAATTTTACAGTATCAAAAAGAATTTTTTGTAGATGGTGATGAGACTAATCTTCGTCCTATGATCTTGAAAGATATCGCCGAAAGGATAGATATGGATATTTCTACTGTTTCTAGAGTTGCCAACAGTAAAGCTATCCAAACTGAGTTTGGAGTATATCCATTAAAATACTTTTTCTCAGAAGGAATTGCTACTGATAGTGGCGAAGATGTGAGTAATCGGGAAGTGAAGTCTGTTCTTCAAACTATGGTGGATGCGGAAGATAAAATGAAGCCACTTTCAGATGATAAATTGGTCAAAATGCTAAATAATAGAGGATATAATATTGCAAGGCGAACAGTTGCCAAATATCGCGAACAACTTCAGATTCCAGTTGCAAGATTAAGAAAAGAGCTGTAGTGAAAAGAAGCGTTGCCTTAATAATATCTGTTCTGTTTCAACCATTGGTTGTTCCAGTTTTAGTTTTTTGGTTTGTATTTTTTCAAGTACCTGAAGCATCAAGTATTCCTCAGGTACTAAAGGAAAAGTTATTCTATCTTATAGCTGTCATGACGCTGGCCATTCCGATGCTGACAATCATAGGTCTTAGGTTGTCTGGGATGCTCAAAAGTTTGCACATGGCTAATCTTAAGGATAGAGCAATACCCTTTACTATTACGTGCATCTATTATATTATTACAGCGTATTTTATCCGGCAAAGAACTGAGTTTGATCCTGTTCTTTGGCAGGTTTTGGCATTGATCACCTTAGCTATTGTTGGACTTACACTCATTACATTTTTTTGGAAAATGTCTGCACACATGACCGGAATGGGTGGTCTTATCGCAGCAGTTGTAGTTTTAGGATTGAAGTTTCCAAATTTTCAGGTGCTTTATCCTCTTTTGGGATCATTAATTCTTACCGGAATAGTAGCCACAGCTAGGCTTTATCTCCATGCACACAAACCGTTGGAAGTTTATGTTGGCTTATTATTTGGCTTCTTGCTGTGCTTTTATGGGTTTTATTGGATATGGAGCTAAATAAGGCCTGATCATTTAGATCGTTGTGCTAATTTGTGACTTTCATCTGTCCGCGATTGACTATGAAAACCTGCTTTTTTGCCAGTATAGAAATTAAGGTATTATGGAAGTTGTCAGACTCCAAAATTCAGACTACTTGCCTGTCTGCATGACAGAAAGGGTGTTCTGTCACTTGTCTTGGGCGTATGGAAATAACACTATTCTCTACCTATCGATATGGCAAGCAGCAGTCAACCCAAAGAAAATAAGTCCACTGGGATCCACACGAATCATCTTATGGAATAAATAGAATGTAAAAAAATAATTACCTAACTATCTATTCTCAATAAGGCATAAAAAAACCAGAAGGTTACTTCTGGTTTTTTTATGGTCGTTTTGGATTATAGCAAATTGATTGCGATACCAAAGTTGACTTGAGTAGCCTTGGTGGAATCTGGTCCCAAACCTTTTTGGAATACACTATTAAGCCCAAAGTAGCTCCACGCATAAAAGCCCGGTGAACCAGCTTTTACTGTAATGCCATATCTGAATTTTTCAAAGCCAAAATTCTGGGCATCCTTAACCTTACGTAAAAGTTTTGCGGAATCCTCATATTTCACTTTGGTATGTGATTCATACAAGTAACCGATCTTGCCTCCCACGCTCATTTTAAAGCCTTGAGAATAATTGTTTTTGTTGAAGTGATAGGTAATATCCAGCGGAACATCAAAATAATTGGCAGTCACTGTATTTTTTTTGATAGTAATATTTTCTCCATACACCTCAGTGATTGGTTTCAATACACTTGACTCAGGACCTAAATCTGGATTGTTGAAAAGTGTTTCATCTTTTTTAAATGAATACTTATCAGTTCCTACACCGATTCCTAAATCCAATGTAAATCCTGATTTGGGTCCTGCTATAGCTATTGGATATTGGTAATACACATTAAGAGTTCGAGAGCCAAAGAAATTGACACCGACGCTCTCCGGTCTATTACTGAGTTGATTGAAGCCAAACTCGATTTTCAGATCACTTGGGATATTTGGTCTTCCCCCAATAGGAGACTTTATTTTTTTGGCAGGCTCAATTTTAACTGTTTCTTGGGCATCCTGCGCAAAAGAACCTTGAATAAGACAAATGGCCAGCAAGAAAGTATATAATTTTTTCATCAAATGTGGTTGCGTTTTTCAGTCAATAGGAGCAAAAATATGGAATTCTGAAGGATTTCACCCCCTTTTAGTCTTAATTATTCTTAAGGTTGATAAATGAAATTTTGATTATAAGTTGATTTTTGGAATGTTAGTAGTAGGATAAAATAGATTTATGAATACCTTTGCATTCCAATTTGGCTTCGTAGCTCAACTGAATAGAGCACCTGATTACGGCTCAGGAGGTTTCAAGTTTGAATCTTGACGAGGTCACAAAGCTCAGCGTTTATGCTGAGCTTTTCTTTTTTAGGTCTTTTGCAGTTCAGGAGATTTCAATCCGCGATGGCTATTAGGATAAAGTTTAGTGAAATCTTACAGAAAATGTTTAATTGGTAATTAAGTGGCTTTTTTTGTTTTTGATCTCACGCTGCCACAGAGATCCCATTAATAAAGGTCTCTATGAAGTCCAAGATTTTTATCTTCACTCTTTCTGCGATGGTTTTGCGATCACGAAGCGATGGTCGCTTGGTCATCATTCCGATGATGTCGTCTCGAAGTGGTTCTTTCTCTGTGTAGATAAAATTACCGATTACCTCCTCTAGCTTTTCTGAATCCAAAGATTCCTCTTCACTCAGATTCTTAATTGCCTCCATTCGCTCTTTTGTCCAGAAACTTAAAAACTCCTCCGGGATATCCTCGGAATCTTCGATCACAGGAAGCGTCTGGTTGATGAATTTCTCGATCAGCTCCCGCTTGCTTCTGAGCTGCGACTCTCCCACGATGAGCTCCACGATTGCTTTCTTCTGCTTCTCTTGGTCAGCGGGTGCAGCATCCTTCAGATTTGCCAGAAGTTTCAGAATGTAGGTGACATTAATGTCGTCGCGGTGGATGAGTTCAAGCTCGAAGTCCACATCATTCAAGATCGACACCTTTTCCTTTCCTAGGCCTTTGATGCTGTCGTAGATGTCCAAGTATTTGGATTTATAATCTTCAAAGTCTTCTTCTGACATGGTCAGATCATCGAATTCAAACTCTGTAAACGTGGAAAGCACGTTCTTCAGACGCATGATCTCTCGAAAGGCTTTGATGAAGTCCAGCTTCTCCACCTCGCTTGGTAGCTCATTCACACTATCTACAGTGGGAACTATTTCTAGCAACTTAGCCACCGCTTCCTGAAATTTCTCGATGTAGTCCTCGTAGGGCTGTATGATGATTTCATCCTTCGCATCAATGTTAGAGAAAAGAGTGATTGCATCATCTGTGGCAGCTTTAAGATTTCGAAAGCAGACAATATTACCCTGAGACTTGACCTCATCGAGAATTCGGTTTGTGCGGGAATACGCTTGTATCAGCCCGTGATACTTCAGGTTCTTGTCCACGTAAAGTGTGTTCAGAGCCTTGCTGTCAAAGCCTGTGAGAAACATGTTCACGACTAAAAGGATGTCAATCTGCTTTTTCTTTACCCTATCTGCAAGATCGTTGTAGTATTGGTAGAAAAGCTTGCTGTCCTTGGTGTTATAGTTTGTGCCAAAAGTAGTGTTGTAGTTTGACATAAACTCATCGAGGTATTCTCGTGGATGTTTCTTGTCTTGACCATATCCTGCTCGCTGCGTATCTGCAGCCATAGCCAGCTGTCCCTCTTCCCAGTCATCTTCAAATTCCTCTCCAGTATCTATCAGGTCCACATTTGCGCCATATGAGAAAATGGTAGCAACTTTTAGTTGGTGCTCTCCCGCTTCTTTTTTCTGCTGAAAAAGTTTGTAGTACTCTATCAGGGTAGGCACACTTGATACACAGAAGATAGCTGTGAGAGATTTGTTGTGGGTTTTCCTGCCGTGGTTGTTGATGATGTAATCGACTACATTATTCAGTCGCTGAGGAGCATTCATGATTTCCTCTTCATCAATTGCCTCCACATTGATGTCCAGAATATTATCCCTCTTTTTAAATGTGCTGATGTACTCCACCGAGAACTTGAGCACATTCTCATCCCGGATTGCATCAGTGATCACATATTTGTGCAGACAATCACCAAATAGCATGGTGGTGGTTCGCTTGCCGTATGCGTTTTTGCCAGCATTCTCCTCGAAGATTGGAGTGCCTGTGAAGCCAAACATCTGAGAACCGGTGAAGAATTTTTTGATGTCCTCGTGTGTCTTACCAAATTGGCTTCTGTGACATTCGTCGAAAATGAAGACGATGCGTTCGTCCTTGAGACCTTCTAGTTTGCTCAGATGCCTAGTCTTGGTGATGGCTGTATTTAGCTTTTGGATGGTGGTGACGATCAGTTTATTGTCACCTGCCAGCTGCTTTACCAAGGTGTTCGTGTTATTGGTGCCGTCTATACTTCCCTTGCTGAAGGAGTTAAATTCCTTGGTAGTCTGGTAATCTAGGTCTTTCCTGTCCACTACAAAAACCACTTTGTGTACTTGCGGCAAGTTTGTGAGAATCTGGGCTGTCTTAAATGAGGTAAGTGTCTTGCCAGAACCTGTAGTGTGCCAGATGTAGCCGAATTTCGGTGTAGTCTTCACCCGGTCGATGATTGCCTCCACCGCATAGAACTGGTAAGGCCGGAGAACCATCAATATTTTTTGAGATTCGTTCATCACCACGTATTTGGTGATCATCTTCGAGATGTGGCAGGGGGCTAGGAAAATGTCCGCAAACTCAGCAAGCTGGGTGATCAGCTTATTCTTGGGGTCAGACCAGTAAAAGGTTTGCTTGAAAGATCTGTCCTTCAGTGGGGCATTTGCATAGTATTTCGTGTTCACTCCATTAGAGATGATGAACACTTGGATAAACTGGAATAATCCCTGCCCAGCTCCATAGGAATGAATGCTATATCTGTCGGTCTGCTTGAATGCTTCTTTGAGCTCCAGTCCTCTGCGCTTCAGTTCGATCTGCACCAAAGGAAGTCCATTGATCAGGATGGTGACGTCATATCTGTTTTTATACCTGCCATCTACCGTAATCTGCTGCGTGACCTGAAACTCGTTTTGGCACCAGTGGATTTGGTTGATCAGTTCTATGGTGCGATGTTCTCCCTCGTCGTCTATGTAGGGTACGCGATCTCTGAGAATCTTGGCGCGTTCGAAGACGTTTCCCTTGTTGATGAAATTCAGGATTTGTCTAAAGTCCCCTTCGCTGAGTTTGACTTTGTTGTGCTTTTCTAGCTGAGATTTGAGGTTCAGTAGTAAGTCGGCTTCACCTTTGATGTCAATCTGCTTGTATCCTAGCTTAGTCAGCTGTATCAGCAGGTTGTTTTCTAGCGCCTGTTCGGGTTGTATGGTCATGTACTGGTAAAAAAAAATAACCTGAGAGCAGGTCTTGTGGTATGCTACTCAGGTTCTGTTTCCTCTAAGATGAAGAATTAGTTGTTAGGTTCAAAGCAAGTTCTGATGAATACTCGCATTGAAGTTTCTGAATCATTGAGAATTTTCCGTCAAGTTTGCCAGAAGTGAGGAAGTTTTTGTCAACTCTGTCTTTTCGAGCGTTGCCAAGACATCACTGATAGATCTTGGAGGATTCTTAAGTCTACCGACCAGTTTATTAAATGCATTGATGGCAGATCTCTGGTTTAGTTGGAATTAGCATACTGCAAAATTCATCTGGATGGATTGGTTTGATGTTAAACTTTTCGAGTTCTACCGCGGGAAAGTCTTTTAAATTGGACGTTACCAAATAATGCGCTTCACATTTAATTGCTGCAGCCAAAACAATGTGATCATTTTTGTCAGGTAAGCTGATTTGACTTGAAATAGACTTCCAATCTTCCACTGCAGCATGCGGGAAAAATTCGTCCATTGCTAAAATTGTTCGGTCAATCCTTTTTGGATCTAAGTCAGGCCGATTTTGAATCAAGTTTCGTTTCCATTCTTCTTGAATTTCTTTGCTCCAAAAAGGTTTAAATAAATCTTCATCAGCGAAGGTTAAAAGAAGGTCTCGTATGGTCATAGGGTACAAAACGCAAGCGTCTAAAAGTGCTTTGATCTTCATAAACTGAATGTCAATAACCCAAGCCCATTTCTTGGGCCTCTTTTGCTAGAAACTCCAATCCTTTTCTCCGGATCTCTTTTAGATCGGATTCATGCTTTAAGACATCGGTTCGTTTTACCCTTCTGTGTGATCCGACTTTTTTGGAAGGGATTTTTCCAGTGTCGAGTAGTTTAACCAAGTGTGGTCGAGATACTTGAAGAAGATCTGCAGCTTCTTGGGTGGTCAGTTCTTCATTAACAACAGTGATTTGTATTGATTTTCCACCTGCCACTTCGTCCAACACTCTCTCAATCAGTAAAAAAGCTTTTCTTGGGACAGCGATCTTATTACCGTCTACTTCAAACACCACTGTATTTTTTACCGCTGAAGAACTTCTCACTCGTTTTAAAGCAGCAACTGACTTCTTTGCCTCATTTTGCTCCTTAGCGGTTGGTTTTATGAGAGTTACGGACATGATGTTTAGATTGTTTGTTTGGGTTGTTAAGTTACCAAACGAAATAAACGAAACAAAGTTCCTCGCAAAAAATGTGTCATTTCTTCGTAAACATCACTTTTCAAACTATTGGGGTTTTAAACAGGTCTGGTTTAAACCTGAATTGTTCGCTAGTTGTGTCTGAATTGTGGCTGCCACTTAAAAGCAAAATACACGCCCTGGGACGCTGTTCAAGTGGGTAGCGTGGCATGTACTGTCGTGTCAAATCTAAGTAGTTTGCTGAAGATGTCACTCAATTTTCATCTCAATTTCATCCTGCCGTTCGGAGGAAGGAAATCGGAAATCGCCAGATCAAGATATCTGGAGTTTTCTGCCTTTGTTGAACTTGATCGCTTTGATCTATCAGAAGTCCTACGCTGTGCGTAGGCGATTATTAGGGTGGTTCGGGGCGATTTTTTTATTCTTCCTTCTCCCACTTCCTCTCACAACTTGAAGTAATAATCTCTCATCTTCTGAGCCATGAGCTTACGACGGACCGTCAGGAATTCAGGATTTGCTCGAAATCTCCATCGTTTGGGTTGACTTTATTCTGTTACTCCAGTTGAGATTTGAAACTCAGAAGTAGGTCAGCTTCATCCTTGATGACAACCTAGTTGAAGCCGAGCTTAGTCAGCTGGATCAGAAGGTTATTTTCTAAAACTTGTCAAGGTTCTGTCGTCTTTATCTTAAAGCCTAAGCAATTGGTTTAGATTCTGGTTAGGGAACATCCAGGAGGGTCTTGGCAAGCCACTCGACTTCTTTTATCTTTTCTGAGAGGACTTTTGCTCTTTCAAGAAGCGACGGTTTAGTGAATAATGCATTTGCGATATCATCCTTCAAAGGAGGTCTATCTGTGAAATACATATTGTTCAGAATTTCTATAAGGTGATCTGGATCGAAGCCCCACTCTCCTGCGAATCTTTTTAAGACCATAAATCTGTCGTATGACCAAAAGTCTTCTGAATCGAAATGTTGGTTCATGTACTTTATCTCAACAGGATCAGTTTTAGCTTGATGTGATGGCACTACAACAACAGATTCTGACCATTCAGCTGTGTATACAACCACTTCTCCTTGCTCAGCATAATCACCATAGAATAGTTCCTCATACTTGTCGTACGCATTTTCGTAAAGGATTTTGCTGAAGTCAATTTTGAGTGTAGTGACTTGATGGATCTCGTCTATCCAATTATTAAAGACTTCGAGATCTTCATAAACAAGTTTTTGGGCTGTTGAGACCTTGTTTTGATAGACATTTGCTAATTCATCAATCATAAAGGAGCAAACCCCATCAGTTATTGCCACAATGGACTTTGCAAGGACAGGGCTGCTTTCAAGGATTTTAGGATAAACTCTTCCATGTGAAAAATCGCCTCTCTCATTTCTTAGGGCTGAAATCTGAGAAACCAGCTCTCCAGTTTGCACTTGTAGTCCGGTTACTGCTTTTTGTTGGAATTTGTTCAACTTCCCAACATCAACAAGTAGTCCGGAAAGAGAATGATGGATTTTTGTCTCGACAAAGTTGGTGTACACGTTTTCAAACGTAAACCTTGTAAGGTATGTCAAGTTGTTCTTACATTTATTTCTGACAGATTTAGTGGAAATATATTTGTCACTCACAAGTGAAAGAGCCTTTAAGCAAAGACCCTCTATCAGAGATTTGCATGCTTCGATCGCAATGTCTGGATGAGATGTTACATGTTCTTCTGCTTTTTGGACCATCACAAGATATCCGTCAAGGCCATCGATCAAGGTTCTGTGATTCAATATTTCTTGCCGTGTTAACTCCATCACACAAACATCTGTTGTAGCAGCCCTTTCTTCCAGGTCTGCGTTTGGTTGATTTGGAGGTTTAGTTTGGATAAAGTTTCATCTAGCTTATTCATGAAAGCCGCGATCTTAATTTGTTCCTCAATGCTTGGGACGGAAACTGTTTCTTTTGAGTAGTCTTTGAAATAGATGTGGGGAATTGTACTGCCTGTTGTGTATTTCTGGAAGTCCAGGTTTGAAAGTAAAGCGTAGAGAAAATCAAGATTAACCCTTGGTAAGGGGAGAATCTTATCTAGAGTTCCAAGTACACTAGACTTAGGATCGCATTTCAGAATACGTCCAACCCCTGCTCCATCTTTAACTATTGAGATAAAAGCATCCTTTTCCTGATAGAAATCTACATACTGCAAGAAACCTGGTGCGCCGTATATTTTGTGATCGCCATTTGACTCCATGAGCGATCCAGCCGTAACATTTGATGACGTCTTTTTACAAAGCTCCCCCAACTTCTTCTCTTCCCAGTCCGGGTACACCGATCCGTCGTCTTGTTTGAAGCGGATTTGGCGGGAGAAAAGCTGCTGCATTACCCCCTTTTTGTAGGCTTCCAACTTCTCCTTTTTCTGCTCCAGCAACTCAATCCTTCTATCCACAGCTGTCAGAAATGTGGCGATTTTTTGCTGCTCGCCATAACTCCTAGGCAGTGAAACTTTACAATCTCCAATTTCTCCTAGATTTATTTTCTTAGGGAAAGCCACATGGATAATTCTTTTGTGAAGTTCTTTTTTGAAATTATCTGTACCAATTAGCGCACGGAGAAATGGTATATGGGTTCTGTCTTTGATTTTTATAAGTGCTAGGCTAACGTATTAGGCTAAGGGAGTATCATTTTCGACTACAGCTGTTGCACCTATAACTCCTGCTGTAATTCGAGTCATAAGAATATCCCCTTTCTGTGGTCTGTTTTTAAAACCTTTTGCGAAAGCTTCAGCAGTTATATATTTTGATGTAGCTGATAGATTTGAAATGTTTTCAACACTTACGAATGGAATCCCACTATCCACATACTTAGGCGTTTGATGAGTTCCGTCATAGATCAGAGCAATGTCAGACAAATTGTTGATTGAAAATTCTCCGTCAAATTTAGCAAACCTTAAAGTCGGTATCTTTCTTTTCTCGCTCATCATCAAAATGGTGTCTTAATTCCAAGTTCCTTGCAGAATCCGATCAGTGAAACCTCGTTGGACTTTAGCTCAGAGTCGAGCTTTACCAGTTCTTCGGATACTGCATCCAAGTCGATGGGCTCTTCTTCCTCGAAGGTGTCCACATAGCGCGGGATATTGAGGTTGTAGTCATTTTCTGCGATTTCAGCTAAGGTGGCGACATAGCTGTATTTGTCCAGCGTTTCCCGTTTGCGATAGGTTTGTATGATCAGTTCCACGTCTTCTTCCCGCAGTTCGTTCTGGTTTCCCACTTTGATAAAGTGATCCGATCCGCTGGCATCTATAAAGACGATGTTGTCATCCTGCTCGCGACATTTCTTCAGCACCACGATACAGGTAGGGATGGAAGTTCCGTAGAAAATGTTTGCAGGAAGACCGATTACGGCATCCAGCACATTCATTTCCTTGATCATGTATTCTCTGATTATGCCCTCGGCTCCTCCACGGAAAAGTACCCCATGTGGAAAAATGCTGGCCATGATGCCATTGTCCGCCAGTTGATGGAGCATGTGCTGCATAAAAGCGAAGTCCGCTTTGGTCTTGGGAGCAAGTCTGCCGTATTGGCTGAAGCGCTCGTCATTGCTGTTTAGCGGATTGTCATCCCCCTTCCAGTGTGCAGAGAAAGGCGGATTTGCCACGATAGCCTCGAATCTATGATCCAAGTGCATGGGTTTTCTAGGGTATCTTCCTGTCGGATGTTGAACTCTCTATAATGTACGTCATGGAGAATCATGTTCATCCGCGCCAAATTGTAGGTGGTGCGGTTGAGTTCCTGTCCGTAGAATTCTGCGATCTCAGCTTCCTTGGCTACACGTAAGAGAAGAGAGCCAGATCCACAGGTGGGATCATAGACGGATTTGATTTTGGATTTGCCCGTGGTGACCAGCTTGGCCAAGATTTTGGAAACCTGTTGTGGGGTATAAAATTCACCCGCTGACTTGCCAGCTCCAGCGGCAAATTTGCCGATTAGATATTCGTAGGCATCACCCAGCACATCAGACTCTAGGTCTTCGATTTTGAAGTCGATCTTATTCAGGTGATTTAGGATTTGCACGATCACCGCGTTTCTGGCACCTACGGTCCGACCGATCTTGGTGGAGTTCAGATCGAGGTCTTCAAAGAGTGCATTAAAGTCCTCTTCAGATTCTGTGCCCATCGTGCTCTGCTCGATATGGTTAAGGACAGCTTTGAGGTCTTCGAGGATGTAGTTGCTCTCAGTTTCTGTGTCCGCATTTCCTCTAGCTGCAATTGCCGAGAAGAGCTCGGTAGGGAGGAGGAAGTATCCGAGAGTTTCCAAGGATTCTTCTTTGATTGCCTCCAGCAGTTCTGAATCTGTAAGGCTACTGTAGTCAGTTACCGCTTCCCCTACCAAAAGGGAATTCGCGTAGATAAATTGCTTTTCAGAGAGGTATTTGTAGAAAATAAATCCGAGGATGTAGTCACGGTAGTCGTCAGCAGAGATTTTGCCTCTCAGAAGGTTTGCTATTCCCCAGAGCTGTGATTCCAGCTGGCGTTTTTGATCTTCAGACATTGAAGGGGTTGAGTTTGATGTACTTGAAAAAGGGTTTTCTATCTGGAGCAGCATGATTGTCAGAGGCTGATCACCGAAAAAACGTTTGGATGCTTAAAAATAGGGGATTTGGTGGGAAGTCAAACCAGGGAGTTAAGAAAAAAGCCCTCGGGTGGTGAGGGCTATTTATTTAGTTGATAATTGACTTAATTTGAGATCACCATATTCCCGGTTGTACCTGAAGCGATTTAAACTTCCGTATGTCACTTTCTAGACCCCTCTAACTTTTGCTGGATGAGGAGCTACTGAAATTAATTTTTTCTCGAAATATTACGGTAGAATCAACTTTCTATTGTTGTCACAAGTAACCATTTGGAAAGTCAAGTTCTGACTTAGAAAAGCGGTCTAGATAGTCGTGCGTCATTCGTGTGTCTTCATCTCCCAAAGCTTCAGACATGAGAGAGATGGGAGCATTGGTGCTCATCAGTTCAGTACAATGGCATACGTGTGACGAAAAAAATAGTGCTTTTTCACACTTTTGTGTTAGTTGTGTAGATTTTGACTAGGGCTAATAATGATAAAAGTTGTTGTAACGTTATGATAGTCAGTTTGAATTTCGATTCTGCTTCGAAGCTTAACTGAATAGAGCGTCTCGAACGCGTTTGGGAAGGCATCAAGGTTGAATCTTTACGAGGTCACAAGGTAAAAGCTCCATAGGTACCAATGGAGGCCTCATTTATATAAATATAGGCGTATAGCTTACAATTTTATCGAGGAATATGACCTTGTCGTTAGCGAACTCTTAAAGCCAGTTTATACTTTTAGATGAGAAATATCTAACCTTATGTGAGATGCAAGTGGCAATAGATAAAAATAGTTGTTGATCGATTGCGACAATAACTATGAATTATAACTTCTAAAAAAAAATAATGCATGTAAGAGTTTCATTTCTGGAAAATTATAAAAAAAATAATGTATATCCGCTTTTCTGCCAGTAGCCAAATTTATCGTATATCTAGGTTTATGGATTTAATTCAGTCCGAAAATGATCCGAAGCATTGAAAAGATCCATGACCCTCGGTAAAGCCGGGGGTATAGAACTAATACAAGATAGGAGCCCTGAAAGGGTGAAACTGGGAAGTTCCGCCCTTTCAGGGCTATAGGAAATTAATTTGTCACCTTCCCTGCACTCGCGTGCAGGGTAATGAATGGTTTGGCACCTTCAGTGCTACGTAAAACTGAGATTTATTGATTTTAAAGAAAAATGGCATCTAGCCAAATTTCATATTGCTTTTATTGCCATACTGGCAAGATTGCGGACAATCATAAAAAAAATTATTTGATTATCCGCTACTTTTCCACTAGCCGTAGTTTCTTTGATTGACTGGCTAGAAGACCGATGACGGAAGACCGAAGTGGCGTCAATTGCTGAGTTTCCCAAATCTTTTGATGCCTTAAAGGCAGAAATGCGGATATACACAAAAAATTAAATATTAATTCTACGTTTAATCCAAGATAATTCCGAATACTTTACTTTAAGTTTTAAAGTCATATTTGAGCTAATTCAGCGTTACGCAAGAATTCTTTACCTCCAGTAAAAGACCCTAATCTTAATCAATTTCAACTAACAATTTGCTTGCAGATAGGATCCCCAAGCAAATTTAATTATAGGTATATAAGCCTTCATGCCAGTAGCCTGATTTATAGAACAGGTAGATGCATGGATTTAACTCTTTCAGAAATAGATCCGAAGTATTGAAACCATACATAACCCTCGGTAACGCCTGGTGGTAATGCAATAATACTACTCTATAGAGAAGTAATTGTTATTTTCCCCTGCACTTTCGTACAGGGTTATAAATGATTTAACACCTTCAGTGCTACTTAAATTGAGATTTCAGGATTTTGAAGAAAGATTATGTTTTAACAAATAATATATTGTATTTGTCCCATTACTGGGATGAATGCGGATAATCACCTTATAAGCCTTATTTTTTTCAGCTACTTAAGATTATAATATTTTTTTACATCATTATAATCTTTAAAATCTACAGAGGCTTCTTTAGAGCGATTCAATTCTTCAGAAGACGTAGGTTCTATCAATACGATCTTTACATAATCAAGTAAAGCTGATGCACTAGCTAAATATGTTCCACGATATGATGCCTTTAAAATTAAGGTACTTTCTTTCACTTCTTTAGATACATAAACTTCTTTGTCCGTGTAATAAGGCAAAAGTATCAGTTCACTTTCTCTGATCTCAAAAATATATACTAAGATCACCCAATTATCAACGACATCTTTGGTCAAAACATTTGGAGCATTAATTGTAAGCCTTTCATAACCACTAATAGAGTTTGCAGTAGAAGTTGCAATTCTTTCCCATCTAAGGCCACTGATTTCTTTAGTATATACTTTAACATTGGCATTGCCCTGATTTCCGGTTTCTTCTTTGGGTCCTTGTGATCCTTCGGTTCCTTGTGCTCCCTCTTCACCTTGTGAACCTATTGCACCTTCAGCTCCGTTTGCACCTTGCGCTCCCTCTGCACCTTGCGCTCCCTCTGCCCCTTGCGCACCTTCTTCTCCCTCTATTCCTTGTTCTCCTTGTGCTCCTTCTGCTCCAATAGGCCCTTCGTCTCCAGCGGTACTACAAGAAACAGATAGGAACATTGTGAAGATAAAAACGTAAATTAAATAGCTTTTCATAATCATAAAAATTTAAGGTTATACTTAATTTAAAGTCAGTATAATAGTGTTTAAACGAAATAAAGAAGGGAAAGTAAAAAATTAAATATCTAGTCGATAACTTCTTTTAAGCCATTAACACTATAAAAAGTGCACCTTAAGATCTCACTCATCTATAGTGTGAACTTTCTATTTATAGCCTTTATTCCTGTCGGATTTTTTTGTAGACACTTGTCTTTCATGTAAAGCAATATCGAAAAAAAACGATATGAACAATAGAAAAAAAGTTTTAGTCATTTTATCCGTGGAAGCCGTATTCAGAATATAATTTAATAGTCAAGCCCCTAACGTATAAAATATTCTACTATATTCATAGTAATTAAGTATTTAATTATCTCGAATTCATTTTTTATTCACTATGGATTTAGTGTCATGCTTAAAAGGTAGTTCACTTTTTGCCCTGGGTAAGCAACATATTACACGCACAGGTCATTCTTCACTGTCCAAATTCCAGACATTAGGATAGACCATTGGGAAATAAATTAAACGCATAAAGTTATCAGTGCGATGTGCAGAGGTAATATGTTGCAAAAAAAACCGCGACTAAATCTTATTTATAAAAGGATAGCCACAGGTGGCAGTGTATGCAAGCTTTAATGTAGCAGGTCCACTTTTATATCTTTTATGCGAATTTTACACAGATGAATAATCACTTACAATATTTCTATATTGACTCCTGAATCACTAATGAGATTCCTTTGATAAAGGGCTCCACAAATGCCATGATTTTAGCCTTTACTCATATATATTAGAATGAATGAAGTGCGACCGGTATACACAACTCCCAAATTTACCTTTCATTTCACCTCATTTTTTATCAATTTAGCCTGATTCAATTTTTGAAAAGATCCACACATGAATAGACTTCTTCCAGTTTTCCTCCTTTTTTTGTATAGTTGCAATGTGTTTGAGGATAACAAAATCAACGATGTGAAGGAAATTTCGGGATCTTGCAGCATTACATTAATTGATGGATCTTCTGTAACAGGATCTGAAATACGCATCCGTAAAAGCACCAGAACGCTTACTTATAGAGATGCAGATAAAAAGCTCTGGTCACTTTTTGAAGAGGATTATTCGAGCTATTCCTGTGGAAATTAGTCGCTAGACTTAATCACTAACACCCAGTCGTTCCCCCTTCCAGAGCTTGGAGGATTGACTTCCAGATTACCTGTACTGGTCCTCACTTCTTTTTCAGGAATACTTACCCCCGTTCTAGGATCGTACCAACTTAAATGATTCTTTGATTTTAAACTGCTGAGGTCTAAAAGTGTGCTTTGACCAGTTGGGAAATATAGAAAAGCGTAACCCCCTTCTTTTGAGCGAGTTGATGCTATAAAGTTTTCGTCATCTTTTTGCACTTTAACTAACAAAGATTGGTCAGGAATTCTATCGAAATAGGGCTGGCTCAGCATAAGATTTTTCAAGTGTTGCATCTGATTTGCAACTTCCAGATCGAGAGACTTGTGCCATGGTTTTAATGGAGCATTTACAGGAGCTTTATCCAAATCATACATTTGCCAAACGGCATGACATCCGTAAGTCTGCCCTGCAGCCCCAGCGAATACATTCCAATACATAATTCGCCGAATGTCTGCAGCCTCACTATACCCTTGATTTTTAGCGTCAAAGCACTTCGGATGCTCTTCATACAATGGCTCTGCATCAAGTGTCGGCTTCTTTGGAGACAAGGCTAAGTCATTAGAGATTTTTTGATAGGTAGCTACATCCGGACAGTGACCTGTTTGATGCATATTGAAATCCAGCCATTCGGCTTGCTGAAACCAGTTAGAACTTCCGCCTGGGGATGCTGGCTGGGGATGAAAGGTGATAAGTTGCCGATTATCAGTATTTTGAGTTTCTAGGATTCCCTTTGCCATCGCGTTCCAAACCTCTACATCATCAGAATTTTTTCTGGGATTTCGATCTCCACCTAATACCCAAATTAAGTTTTTCTGATTTTTATAACGATTGCCTATCCACTTTCCATAATTATAGGCAGTCTTCTGTGTAAAAATCTCGGGGCCTGCTCCCCAACTTGATTTGAAAAGTTTATCACCCCAGGTTGGAAGCAAAGCAATATGAATTCCTCTATCCAAGGCCATATCCAACACCTTATCTATATGCCGAAAGTACGCTTCATTTGGCTTAGTGTATAGCTCGTCAAGAAATGGAATATCCCCATTTGCATTTGGATCATTTAATCCATCAAGTTCTGCGAGCGCTACTGCTTGAATCACATTGAATCCCTGTTCTTTCCTTTTATCCAAATAGAGCTCAGTTTCCTCAAGATCCAGTCTATGGAACAGCTCCCAGGCCGTGTCAGCCAACCAAAAGAAAGGCTCACCCTCTGAGGTGGTGAAATATCTGTCCCCCTGGTCTACCTTAATAGGGCCTGTTATCTGTTGTGCAAAAGTGCAGCTGATAGCAAAAAAGGAAAGCAGAATTAATGAGAGTTTTTTCATAGAAAGGAAATTAGTAAAATCTGAAACAATAGTTCTATGCAACTCTTAAAAGTGCAACCTCTACTCCTGAAAATAGGAAAAAAGTAAGGCTTTTAGTTCGAAACTCCGGAAAGCATCTCTCTAAGACGCAGCGTAAGATTATAGACCTGAAATCCTGACACTACTAAAAAACTTTTGCTAAAGATATAAATCAATATGATTATCCGCTACTTTGCCAGTAATCGTAGTTTCTTTGATTGACTGGCTGGAGGACTGATGACGCAAGACCGAAGTGGCGTCAATTGCTGAGTTTACCAAATTTTTCAATGCTTTTGACTCGTTACTGACAGAAAAGTGGATATACATATAAATCAATAAATTCCTGCTTGGGAAATCATTAAAATCTCGAAATGTATAAATTTCCAAGTACCTAAAGTGGGTTGTATCACTTTAAGAAAGTTGAGATTTTACATTAACTCATCGCGGCATTCCAGGAGATTCCTCACGAGTTTCATGGGTTACTATAGTACATAAAAAAAGCAGCCCGAAGGCTGCTTTTAATTTTTAATGTGATAGGGCTTTGTCAGGATTTTTTCCTTTTTGCCAGAAATATAGTATCGTGAATAATACTATCAAAATGATTGGGAAAACCATCATTTTTTGCAAAGTGTCTTGACCAGTTGCAAGCTGTAACGCATCTCCGGTTAGTCCCATTGCAGTGTTATCTATCGTTGAACCATCGATCCAATGACCAATAATTGGTTGGAAAAATCCAGATGAAAACATTCCTATCGCACCAATCACAGACATTCCTAAAGCGCTACTCAATGGGACTCTCTGAGCAACTGCTCCAACCATCACTGGCCAGAAATAAGCATATCCTAATGCATAAATGACTGCAGCAAGATAGGCAAGAGGTCCGGTGACAATACTAAATAAGAAAATACCTAAAGCAGCAAAAATGGCTCCTCCTAAAAGAACTCCTGTTTGCCCAAGTCTGCCAACTACAGGACCAGCATAGAATCTTAAAACAGTAACTAGACCAGCTGTCAACGCCAATATAATCATAGGGTCTGCTCCACTGCTACCAAGAATAACGTTTACCCATTGCCCAGGACCAAATTCTGTTATTGCTGTCAGTGCCATGCATACAATCAGAAAAAAGTATAAAGGACTAAGCATTGATTTTAGATTAGCACTTAAGGAAGTCGCTTCACTGACAGTTGATTCTGGAAATTTTTTACCGTAGAATAAAATAAAGTAGGTAATAGCTGGTATCATAATTACAGCCATTTGAGCCTGCCATCCTAGATCCATATTGGTCATCAATTTCGAAATCAATGAGCCCATTACGATGCCGCCTGGAAACCACATGTGAAATCTATTGAGCATCTTGTTCATTTTGTTGCCAGAATACATATCTGCAATCATCGGATTACATGCTGCTTCTGTACAGCCCGTTCCCAGACCTATACATAACATTGAAATAAGTAATCCAACATATCCTCCTGCAAAAATAGTTAGCAAAACACCTAACGTGTGCATCACAAACGCAATCTTCATGATGTTTTTTGGGCCAATTGAATGATAGAATATTCCACCAACGATCATGGAAATTGGAAAACCAAAAAACCACATGGAGTTAATAAATCCTAGTTGTTCTCCAGATAGGTCGAATTCAGCACCGAGTTGAGTAAGAATACCAGCTCTTATAGAGAATGATAGTCCCGTGGTAATCAATGCAAAGCAACTGCCGTTGAAGAGTGCAGTTTTGTTGATTGTTTGATTCATGATATAGGTTTTTGGTTTTTAGGGTTTAAAGAATGTTTTCTAAAGTTGAAAAATAGGGAAAATATTGGGTTTGAGCTTTCCCATTGATAAAAAAGAAGTTAAGTTGATTGCAGTCGTGAGGGGATTGAACGCTTGTTGAAAACTGCCTACAAGGAAGATAGTCTACTTCTGAAGTGTATTTGGCGGCACTATCACACAATTGTAACTTTTCAATAACTGAGATTAACAAGATGAATATGGGGAAATGGCAAACCAAAACAGATTATCCTCTTATGAGATCGTAGGCTATCCCTTTATCTTAAAAAAGCCCACTGCTTAATCTGGATAATCTTAGGATTTCCAAATCGGCAGGGATTTCAGCTGCTATTTCAATTCTAATTTATTTATCCACTTGATCATGGTTAGGAAAGATCATTCTTGTAATTCTAAGTTTGAGAATATGAAATAGTGCTGATAATCAACTACAATTCTTCATCCTAAAGGGAATACTTCCGCTAGCTCCACAGAATCGAAAGTTCCAAACAAAATTTTTTTCTCCATTTTGAAATACACTTAAAATAGAGGTCGATCATACTCGGACCCTTTTGGTAAATAACTGACCATTGGCAAAAATTCTATAAAGATAACTATCCGCTGCTAATCCAAAATTATCAATGAACCAGTAATCTTCTGTTCAACTCCATATTCTGGATTTCTCAAAATCACCACTACTGCATAGGTTCCAAGAATACTGTTTTTACCGTTTACTCTTCCATCCCAAAACAAGGTCGCTGTATCAGCAAGTACATCTTTTTCCAAACCATGGTAGATCAATTCTCCCTGTCTGTTCATTATAAAAAGTTCAGCTTCCATGACTTCTTGGCTGACAAGAACTCTAAAATCTTTGACCGGATTGTCGAGCTGCATTGCGTTTGGAAATATCACCTGAATATTGCAAACGTCATAGGTTGTAAATTCAGCTGTAAATTGGCATTTGTCTTCCGTCGTTACGATGAGAGTGTAAATGCCAAATTGGTTCGGCTTAAAGGTAGAAGCTCCCGAAACTAACTTGCTGTCGAAATACCATTCGTAACTCGCAAAATCTCCGGGCTCAATGGCGGGAATAGTATTTTCATCTGAACAGGCGGCATAGGTTGGTTCAATAGTAGGTGTAGAAGATAGGATGCTTTTATCCACGGGCTGAATTGTCCTCCCGATTTCACAGCCATTTTTATTGTAAGCTACCGCTTCGTAATACCCTACTTTACTCACCTGAACTTCGAAGAGTCCGTCTAAGGCATCAAGTTCTTCTCTAGTATTAGCGGGGTCATAAAAAATCCATTTGACACTTTTGACTTCATCTTTATTTGTAGTGAGCGTCAGGGTAGCTAGCTCTGGGTTAGGACAGATTTTGCCAGCCTCCAAAGTCATCTCAACGGAAGTGATCGGAGCTACTACATTAAATCCTATGGGATTTCCAGGACAATATCCGCTTTTCAGCGGTTGCACACTCAACGAATAGATTCCCTGATCAGCTGGATAGAAAATTGGAAATCTTCCTACAATATCACCTGCGGCATTTAGCCATCGAATGCTGACTTCTTCTGGAAGAAATCCGTTAATTTGGGCACTGTATGATATAGGATCAAAACATTGTCCCACAATCAATACAGGTTGATAGCTAATCTGAGAGGAAAGGGTGGTATTGAAAACAATAGTTTTAGCACAAAGTGCAGAACTTTGATTAGTAGATTCTCCAATTAAGGAATAGCTCCCTGCTTCGGTAAGGACAAATCCATTTGCAGCACTCATGGATTTCACACTGCCATCGGGATAAGTAAGCGAAAAAGTCAAACTTTCTGCAGTAGAAGGAATCAACTCAAAGCTTTCGCAGATTGCTAACTCATTCGGGATGGTAAATTCAACCTCTGCCTGATTTTCGATTTTGATTTCCTCTAGCGGGTAGGTACAACCGCCGACGCTAATTTCTAAAATATACTTACCCGCAGAAAGCTTAATTTCTTGCTTGTCTACATTATCAATGGACATAGCTTCAACATAACCGCTCTGGTAAAAAAATAGTCTGTATATACCGTTAGAGACTACTTGCTCAAAATTCAGTGTAACTACACCTTTAATAACTCCAGTGGCGCTGCAAGTTTCATCTATCTTGCTTACAGTCATTGTGTTCGTAATCAGCGAGGAGTTGGTTGATTCTAAAGGCAACACGCTAATGCTTTCACATCCATTTTGTACTGCTGTAATTGTATAAAACTTCGGAGAAATGTTTGGGAAGGATAACGTGGTGCCGGCTCTAATTCCTGTTTGTGAAAAGTTAAGTTCCAGAATTTCAAGTGATTCTAAATCCGAATTAATGATAATATCAAAACTCCCGTCGGTAGAATTGCAATCGTCAGGATTAACAATATTAGCGATGCTTATTTGAGGCCCTTCTAATAATTCAATACTACTGATTCGTTCTGAAGGACAGGTTGGATTGTTGGGATCATCAGCTGCAAAAATGAGATAGTAATTTCCAGGACCATTCAATTCTGAGTAATTCACGGATACTTGAAAAGCAGTGCCAAAAGAGATTCTATTTGGGTCACCAACTTTTTGGACAAACCATTCACCAGCAATAGGAGTGTCTGTTTCTAGGGTCACGCTTTTACCTTCGCAAAGCTGAGTGGTGCTCTTTAGGATTTCAAAATCTATTGCAGGACCTACGAAAGTAGAATTAGTGAGAAGACAGGAAGGAGATCCGTCCGGGTTGACTAGAAAACTTTCCACTAAATACCTTCCGGGAAATTGAGCTATCAGTCCATTCCCTGTGCCCAAAATAGTACCTGCTACATCCGTCCAAGTGATCGAGTAGGACCCCAAGTTTGGAGTTTGTGGGTCCAAAGCCGTAAGCTCGGTAGGATCACTTCCGCAAAGCAGGTAATCGGGCAGAAGTGCCCAAATTGGACCTTTTTGAATAGAGATTGATATGTTATCATTAGAAAAATCAGCTATAGCTCCTCTTCTTACCGATAAGCTTACGGTGAACTGACCTTCTGTGGTGAATAGATATTTATAAGTTTGTAAGTCGCCGGCGCTTTTGTTGTCTAGAATATCTCCTGCCGAATTTTTCACGGTCCAATCGTAGACGTCACCTAGTTCTCCACCCGATGTGTAAGTACCCAATACTCCTCCTATGACCAAGCAAAGATTTTTTTCTCCAGAAATAGGCAAAGATGCGTTTATTGAATAGTTAGGCTTTAGGCCTTGGGCTGATGTGTTCTTTTGTGCAAAAGTAAAATTTTGCAAAGAAATAACTAGTAGAATTAAAAACAGAGATCCAATCTTCCTAGAAGATAGAAATTGGCTTAATCGTGTCAATAAAGGATAAATTATAGGGTTTTGCACAAAGGTAATTAATCAAACGATCTACGGATGTTAAT
>Ga0307487_1000744_pt1 | contig 24694 bp, 23 predicted proteins | sample CBIW12metaG_FD_203665 | JGI IMG/M metagenome (GOLD analysis project Ga0307487, IMG submission 203665) | Sea-ice brine microbial communities from Beaufort Sea near Barrow, Alaska, United States - CBIW 1.2 | ecosystem: Environmental > Aquatic > Marine > Coastal | place: USA: Alaska | collected... | reverse complement strand
CCCGAACGTGTCGCGCAAGTACAGGGTCACCATGCCCTGAATGCCGATGGTCGCGACGAAGGCGAAGGCGAGCATGACCCCGCCGAACTGGGCGAGCACACCGCTGAGTGAATCAATCGTGGTGCGTAACGCCCCGTCCGGGCGGGCGCCGAGCAGGGCGTAACAGACGATTGCGCCCACGACTGCGCCGACAACGGCCGTCAGCGCTGACAGCCAGAATGAGTTGTAGAAGGTGGTCAGCACGACAGGATCGCCGAGGGCGGCGACGGTGCCCAGGGTGAGGGTGCCCGACTTGTCGAAAAAGCCCGTGCCGATGGCGATCAGGGTCGGCACGGCCAGGAACAACAACACATAAACCGCGAAGGGCAGCAACCCGAAGGCTGCTGCCCGACCGCGGAGTTTACTGGACAGCCGCAGCCCACTTTTCACCGAGAAGCGTGGCTGCTGCCGTGCTCTGTGCTTCGGTTGGCACGACGGTGTCGGTCGGTGCCTCGGGTAGCGCGTCGAAGAGCTTGGTGTCGATGGTGCCGGCCGCTGCCATAGCCTCGGCCCGTGCCGGACGAGCCCCGCCGGCGAGCCACAAGTTCTGCGCCTCGTCACTGTAGAGGAATTCCTGCCACAGCCGCGCTGCCGCCGGGTGCGGCGCATCCTTGCTGATCGCCTGGTTGTAGTAGCCCGCGTAGCCGACGCCGGGGAAGACCACGACTTTCCAGTTGCGCTGACCCTCAAGCTGAGCGCCATACCCCACGTTCAGGTAGTCCCAGTCGAATACCACCGGGGTCTCGCCCGACGCGACGGTCGCCGTCGTCGGGTTGACCTTCAGAAAGTTACCGGCCGCATTCAGTTCGGAGAAGAAGTCGATACCGGGCTGAAAGTCGTCAACCGTTCCGCCACTCTGCACGGTGGCCAGACCCACAGCGGCAAACGCCGCACCGGCCTGGGTTGGGTCACCGTTGATGGCCACCTTGCCCTTGTACTCGGCGCCGAGCAGATCCGAAAGTTTCTTGGGCGCTGGCACGGCATCGGGGTCGTAGCCCACCGAGAGGTATCCGCCGTAGTCGCCGACATACAGTCCGGAGGCTTCCTTCAGCGCGTCCGGGATGTCTGCCCAGGTCGCAACCTGATACGGTGCGAAGCGGTCAGTGCTGGAGAGGGCCACGGCGAGTCCCAGGTCGAAGACGTCCGGAGCCGTGTCCTGCCCCTTGAGGTTGTCGGCAGCCTGAATCTCCTCGGCGCTCGACCCATCGGGCGAGGCCTCGTTGATCGTGATATCCGGGTACTTCTCGGCGAACAGGTCGAGAACGGCGCCGTAGTTGGCCCAGTCTCGCGGAAGGGCGATGACGTTGAGGGCGCCTTCGGCATTCGCCGCTTCTTCAAGTCCTGCCAGATCGCCGAAAGCGTCGAGGCTTGTGGCGGTCGAAGCGTCGATTCCGGAGGCGGGGGCCTCGGCTGCGGTGGAACATCCGCTGAGCGTCAGCGCGAGGGCCGCCGCAGCGGCCACAGACACTGTCAAAGTGCGTGTAAGAAACAATTTTCCTCCATCGAGACCGGCAGAAAAACGTTTGAAGACTGTCGCAAACGTTTCGAATGAACAGAAAATGGGGCATGGTGTGCCGGTCGCCCGACAATACGAAGAGTACATGGCCGGCAAAGGGAATATCGCTTAACGACACGTGAACAGGGGCGCAGCTAGAGTAAGACGAATGGCTACCCCCGTCTCCCCCGCGCTGGCCCGGCGGATCTCCCTGGCCGCACAGGGCTTCGGTGCCGCACCGCCACCGACGGTCGGCATCCGCCAGCTCACAGCCCTCGTGAACCGCCTTGAGCTGTTACAGATCGACTCGGTCAACGTCTTTGAACGCAGCCACTACATGCCGGCCTTCAGCCGGCTCGGCGCCTACGACAAGACCCAGCTCGACCGTCTCACGACCGGCCGGGAGGCCCGCTTCACCGAATATTGGGCGCACGAGGCGTCGTTTCTGCCGGTCGACCTGTGGCCGCTGTTCCGCTGGCGGATGGAGCAGTTTCGCGATCGTGCGGCGCGCACACCCGATGACTGGTCCCACACTAACCGCCCGATGCTCGGCTGGCTCCTGGCCGAGCTCGCCGCGAACGGGCCGATGCGCGCCAGTGCGATCGAGCATGACGCCAACAAGCGCAGCGGCCCCTGGTGGGGCTGGTCCGAGGTGAAGATCGGACTGGAGGTCCTGTTCCGCTGGGGCGATGTGGTCAGCGCCGGACGTGTCCGTTTTGAACGGGTGTATGCCCTGCCAGAGCAGGTCTTTTCCGCCGAGTTACTCGGTCGCACAATTTCTTCAGCGGATGCCCACCGCGAGTTGGTCAGCCGCTCGGCACGAGCGCACGGCATCGGCACCGTGAAAGATTTTGCCGACTACTTCCGGCTGAAGTCCGCGCCGACAGTGGCCGCCGTCGGCGAGCTTGCCGAGGCCGGCGAGCTGATCCCGGTCGAGGTTCCCGGCTGGGGTCCGCGCGGGTCAGCAGGGGCCGCCTGGCTGCATCGGGATGCCCGGCTGCCTCGCAGCATGGACGCGCAGTCGATACTCTCCCCGTTCGACCCCGTGGTCTGGGAGCGCGCCCGCGCACTACGCCTCTTCGACTTTCACTACCGCATCGAGATCTACACGCCGGAGGCCAAGCGCGTTTTCGGGTATTACTCACTGCCGATTCTGCTCGGCGACGCTATCGTCGGCCGGGTCGACCTGAAAAACGATCGTCAATCGGGCGTGTTGCGCGTGCAGTCGGCCTGGGCGGAGCCGACCGCGCCAGCGGATGCGGCCGGCCGACTCGCAAGCGTGCTGCGGGAGGCCGCACTCTGGCAGGGGCTCGGTGACATCGTCGTCGCACCCCGGGGCAATCTCGCTGCGGGTCTCGCCGCGGAACTGCGACCCATCTAGCTCAGAACTTGCGGCCCATCGCGGTGAGGCGTTCGATGCGATCGGCGATCGGCGGGTGCGTCGCGAACAGCTTGCTCATTGCGCCCTTTTTCAGCGGATCGGAGATCCACAGGTGCGCCATCGAGCTGTTCTGCTTTTTCATCGGGCGACCGTACTCGCCGAGTTTGGCGAGGGCCGATGCGAGGGCATCAGGGTGGCGGGTCGTCAACGCGCTCGTGGCATCCGCCAGGTATTCGCGCTGACGGGAGATGGCGAGCTGCACGACAGTCGCGATGAGCGGGGCGACGATCATCGCGACCAGGCCGAACACCATGACGACAGGGTTGCCGTTGCTGTTGTTGTTGCGGCCGAAGAATGCCATGCGCAGGAACATATCGGAGATGAAGCCGATCGCGACGACGAGGCCGAACACGACCATCGACACGCGAATGTCGTAGTTGCGCACGTGGCCGATTTCGTGGGCCATGACGCCCTCGAGCTCGGAGTCGTCCATGATGTCCAGCAGGCCGGTGGTGGCGGCGACGATTGCGTGCTGCGGGTCACGACCGGTGGCAAAGGCGTTCGGTGCCGGATCGTTGATGATGTAGACCTCGGGCATCGGCGTGCCGGTTGTGATCGACAGGTTCTCGACGATGCGCCAGAGGCGCGGGTGATCCGCTTTACTGTTGACTCTGATTCCACCGCTCATGCTGATGGCCTGGCGGCCGGCCGCATAGTACTGAATGATGACGTACAAGGCAGTGATGACCACCGTGGCGATGAGGATGCCGTAGCCACCGGCGCCATAGACGGCGTTGGCCAACCAGCCGAGCCCGGCGATGATCACGAAGAAAAGAATCATGATGAAGACGGTGTTGCGTTTGTTCTTCGCTATCGCGCTATACATCGATGCGCCTCGTTAGAACTGAACGCGGGGCGGCTCCGCAATCGCTGCGGAATCGGCCACCTCGAAGAAGTCGCGTTCAGTGAAGCCGAGGTTCTTGGCGAACATGTGGTTCGGGAACACCTTGATCTTGGTGTTCATTTCACGTACGCCACCGTTGTAGAAACGACGAGCTGCCTGGATCTTGTCTTCGGTGTCAACAAGCTCCGCCTGCAACTGCAGGTAGTTCTGGCTGGCCTGCAGCTGCGGGTACGCCTCGGCGACGGCGAAGATGCTCTTGAGCGCTGTCTGCATGTGGTTTTCCGCAGCGGATGCATCGGCCGGGCCCTGTGCGGAGAGCGTTTCGGCTCGCGCCCTGGTCACGTTCTCAAACACGCTCTTCTCGTGTGCTGCGTAGCCCTTGACAGTTTCGATCAGGTTGGGCAGCAGGTCGGCACGCCGTTTGAGCATCACCGTGATGTCGCTCCACGCTTCGTCAACGCGCACGTTGAGCGTCACGAGGGAGTTGTACGTCGACCACAGGTAAATACCCACGATGGCAACGAGTGCGACGACGATCAAAACCGGGATGAGCCATTCCATGGCAGCGTCTCCTTGCAAATTGGCACGATATAGAAGTGTCACGGAGACATGAACGAGCCGAAACCCCCGTGCTTACCTGCCTATACTAACCGCGACCCCGGAGGCTCCCACCCGCTTCCCATGACACTCCAAGCAACCTCAGGGCGCACGGAGAGGCGTTCGGTCCCGCCCACGGCCCCGCGCCGGGCGGTCGCCCCCAGCCTCGGGCGAGAGGTGTCTGCGCAGATGCTGAAACGGCCGGGGCCGATGGCACAGATAGTAAATAGATCGTATCAATCAATCGCATTTTGCTGAGATTCCCTCGCCTACGAGTGCTAATCGGGGCATAATTGTGGGTGCAGGAGGCACCGCAGCCATGACCCTCACCGCCCCGCCCGCCGCAGCCGGTTCCGGCTCGGATTCTGGCTCGGATCCCGTGGTGTCTCGGGTGGCGGTCATCGTTCAGGCCGGGGTGCTGTTGGCGTCTGCGGTAGATGGGGTGCGCTTCGGCCAGCTCGACGGCGGCGCCGCCCCGACCGTGATGATCCACGTCAACGCCACCGACCTCGACCAGGATCGCGGCGTCGGCTGGATCGACGGCATCGACGCCCCCGTCAGCCTCCGCCGGGTAAAAGAAGCCATCTGCACCGGCGGCACCCAACAAGCCCTCCTCGGCAAAGACGGCGACGTGCTCTACCTCGGCGACAAAATCCGCTGCTTCACCGCCAAACAACGCGCCGCCATCGCCGTCCGCGACGAAGGCTGGAAAATCCGCATGATCAACGGCCAACCCTAAATACGCGGCCCACTCCCCTGGGACCCCACCGCCTCACGGGTGGGCTCAGATTTCGTCTTCTTCGTCACAGCATCAAGTGTCGTCATCACGGCACCCTTCCCGCCAGACCCACGTCCAGCGCGTCAGGCCGGAAACACCGTTTAAGAGACAGTCCCCACTAGCGGTTGGCGAGCACGTGCTGCAACCAGCGATAGCTGCTCTTGGGCATGCGGGTCCGGCGGTCGTTGCTGAAGTCGACGTGCACGAGTCCAGTGGGCTGGGTGTAACCGGCATCCCATTCGAAACCGTCGAGCAGGGACCAGAAGGCGACGCCGCGCAGATCGACGGCGGCGGCAGGGCCGCCGGGCGCGGTGGCGTTCAGAGCGGCAACGAGATGTTCGGCGAGGTAGTCGATGCGGGACGGGTCGTGAACGGCATGGCGGGCATCCGCATGGTCGGAGAAGGCGCCGCCGGCCAGCGAGAGGTAGACGGGCGGCGCTGCCGGGTAGCGCTCGGCCAGCTCGGCGAGCGCCACGGCGACGTACTCGGGGGCATTGACTACACCGGCCGAGGTGGTGGGGTGTTCACGGAAACGCTCGAGGTGGAACGGCCATGATGTGACCGGGATCGGCTGCCCGTCCGGCCCGGTCAGGGTGGTCGGGCCCGCCGCAATGCGGGCAGGCTCTGTGTAGCTCACGCCGTAGAAGTCGAGGGGCTGGTGAATCGTGCGCAAGTCGTCGGGTGCCGCCTCGAGCAGGGTGCGCAGTTCCACAGCAAACGGTTCGAGCGGGTCTGGATAGTGGCCGAGCAGCACGGGGTCGGCGAACAGACGGTTCTGCAGCAGATCGTACAGTGCCGCATACGAGCGATCCTGGTCGCGGTCGGTCGCGGACTGCGCCGGAGTGTGGGAGTTGACGAGGCCGATGCGGCCGCTCACATCGGCAGCGCGCAGACCCTGCACGGCGAGACCGTGTGCGAGCAGCTGATGGTGCGCGGTTGGCAACGCGTCAAACAGCAAGGTGCGACCGGGCGCGTGCGTGCCGAGCGCATAACCCTTGGTGGTGACCGCGGCCGGGTCGTCGAGCGTGACCCAGGCATCGATGCGGTCACCGAACGCCTCCCCCACGGCGTGGGCGTAGTCGGCGAAGCGGCCCGCGGTGTCGCGGTTCAGCCAGCCGCCGCGCAGCGCAGCGGGCGTGTCCCAGTGCGAAAGGGTGGCAGTCGAGCGGATGCCGTCGGCCAGCAACGCGTCGAGCAGGCGATCATAGAATGCCAGACCGGCACGGTTGAGGGCCCCGCGACCTTCCGGTTGCAGTCTGGTCCAGCCGAGCGAAAACCGGTAGGAATCAACACCGAGGTCGTGCAGCAGGGAGGCATCGGCCGCATAGTTCTTCACATGGTCGGCTGAAACGGAGGCATTCGAGCCGTCGCGGATGCGCCCGGTCGACTGGCTGAACGTGTCCCAGACGCTGTCGCCGCGGCCACCGTCACGGGCGGCACCCTCGATCTGAAAAGCGGAGGTGGCCACGGCCACCTCGAATCCCGTCGGGAGGAGATCGCCGAACTCACCCGCGCGGTGTTCCCAATCACGGGCTGCAACGGCGCGATTCGAGGTGGATACGGAGATGCGGGACGTGGGATTCATGATGGTGAGATTCTTTTCGGCGGGCGACGCGGGGCATCCGCTTCGTATTGAGGGTGTCACGTTTGTCGCCCCTCGATGGCAGCCCGGCAAATGCCGCGAAGAATTCCTTCAGTTTGTTACTTTTTTCGGGGCGTGGGAGGTTGACTTTATCGTCGTCTCCCCCTCAAATTGGGGCAGGGGGTGAGTTGTGTCCGAATCGGATCGTGTCGCAGGGGTGGGTTCGTTGACGCGCCCGCGATATTCCCGTGGCGTTGCGGCTATCGCAGCCATGGTGCTCGCCATCGCCCTCGCCCTCGCGGCTCCCGTGCTGTCGACTGCCCAGGCCGAGGAGGCTCCGGCGAGTTCGGCACCCTCAACGTCGCAGGAGTCGACTCCGGAATCGACCGCGCCGGCGGCCAAAGTACCCGTCGAGACGATCGCGCCCGCGACCAGTCCCCAGATCGAAAGCCCCGGCAACGGACAATTCATCGGCAGCAATCGCACGACGGTGTCGGGGTCGAAGGCCTCCGGCGGGGAAATTCGACTGTTGTCGCCGCGCGGTGGAGACCCGTTGTGCATCGTCGACGACTCGTCAACAACCTGGAGCTGCGAGAATCTATATCTGCAAAACGGGCCGACCATCAAACTACGCGTCGTCGTCACCGGTGATACCAGCCTGAACGACGAGATTGTGGTGTCGGTGCTCGGCGCCCCGACGGTGCTCGGCGGCTTGACCGGACCGGAATCCAACGGCTGGGTGCGCGGAACCGGGCATCCCCAAGCGACCGTGACCGCTGCGCTGGCGAACGGGGAGACCTGTTCGAGCACAGCAGACAACTCGGGCGCCTGGGCGTGCCTGTTCGAGGGCACCGTCGCGAACGGCAGTCAGGAGGTGACGGCAAGCCAGCTTTCAGCGTTCAGCAGGCCGTCATCGTCGAATTCGAGCGAGCCGGTCACGATCCTGTTTGATCTGGATGCACCGCCCGCTCCGGTCGTCACTACTCCCGTCAACGGCGCACAGGTGCCGGTCACGGGAACCGCATACTCGGGCACCGGGGAAACCGGCGCCACCGTGACGGTTTTCGCCGGCGCCTACTCGGTCTGCTCCGCTCTGGTGACCGACAAAGCCTGGACCTGCTCGGCCGGCGGAGTCGACGCCGGGTCGTACCCGGTGAGCGCTGTGCAAAAGGATGCCGCCGGCAACGTTGGCCGTGGAAGCGCGCCCGTGTCGGTCAGCTACGGCCCCGCCACCACGCCGAGTCCGGGTTCCACGCCCACGCCCACGCCGACTCCTGCTCAGTCTGCCCCTGCACCCCCGGCCACACCGACCCCGAGTGACGCGCCCTCTCCCTCACCGGATGACTCGGCAGCCGTACCGGGCACGACGACGGGGCCGACACCGAGCCCCACACCGGGCGCCGGTGCGCCCGGGAATGACTCGTCGGGACCGGGACGGGGCGGTGCATCCGTTTTTCCGGGCAAGTGGGATGATCCGACCCAGTTTGCTGCAGCCATCGGCCCGAGCGACAGCAGTTCTCCGTTTCCCTGGTTCCGGGCCGGTCTGCTCGCCCTCGGCGCCCTACTGCTGATCGCGGTGCCCTTGCGTGTGCTCGCGGGCACCATTTCACGCACCCGGGGCGGCCGACCACTTCGGGCAATGCCCGTACTGGCAGGGCGCAACCAGGTGCGCGAAGAATTCGAGGTCGCACCAACGATACGAGTCAACCGGTGGTTGCGTGGCGGCGCGGCTGTGCTGGCCGCAGCAACGTTCGTCATGCTCTCTGGTGAGGTCGTTGACCAGCCGGCGTACCTGCGCCTGCTCGTCGCTGTGACAATCGGGCTGGTGCTCGTCAACGCGGTAGCACTCCTGGTTCCGCTGTGGTGGAGCTCACGCGTATTGCGGCTGCGGGGAACGGTCACTTTTCTCCCGCGGTACCTGATGCTCATTGCGGCCGCCGCGATCGCGTCTCGATGGTTTGACCTTCACCCAGCCCTGCTGTTCGGACTGCTCGGCAGTGTCGCCCTGTCGGCTCGAACGGATGCTGCAGGCTCGGCCCGCGCCAAGCCCACGAGCGCCCAGCGCGGCCAACTCGCAGCGGTGCGCGTGGGCGCCCTCACAGCGCTCGCAGTGCTCGCCTGGTCGCTCGAGGCGCTCCTGCCCAGCGCCAGGAATTTCGCCACCTCGCTCGCAGCAGAAACGGGCAACACGATCGTTCTCGCTGCCATCGGCTCGGCAGTACTGATTCTGGTGCCCGTCGGACACACGAGCGGCCGGAGCATTCTGGCCTGGTCTCCGCTGATCTGGACCGGAATGAGCGTCGTCGCGTATGGGGTCTTCTTCGCGGCGCTGGCACCCATGATCGATCAGCTGCGCAACGACGGCGTCGGTCTGGTGCTCTGGCTGGTCGCAGCGGCCTTCGCTGCCCTGTGCGCGAGTCTCTGGGCCTGGCAACGTTTCGTCGCGCCGACCCAGCGCTAAGCCGCCGCAGGCTGTATCGTACAAACGTGCGCCTTGGAGTTCTCGACGTCGGTTCGAATACCGTCCACCTGCTCGTTGTCGACGCGCACGAAGGCGCCCCACCCGTGCCGATGGCAGCAGACAAGAGCGTGCTGCGACTCATGCGCTACATCACGCCCGACGGTGCCATCAATGACGAGGGTGTCGCGGCGGTTCTCGGTTCGGTGCAGCACGCAGCGGATGTCGCCGAGCAATACAACATCGACGAACTGCTCCCGTTCGCCACGTCGGCCCTGCGCGAGGCGACCAACGGCCCCGAGCTGCTGGACCGCGTGGAACGGGAGACCGGGGTGGCCCTGCAAGTCTTGTCGGGCGAAGACGAGGCTCGACTCACCTTTCTCGCCGTACGACGCTGGTACGGCTGGTCTGCCGGCAATATTCTGCTGTTCGACATCGGCGGCGGGTCACTCGAGATCGCCGCCGGCGGCAGCGAGTTTCCCGAGGTCGCCTTGTCACTCCCGCTCGGCGCCGGGCGCAGCACCATCGGCTTCTTGCACAACGACCCCCCGTTGCCGGGAGAGGTATCGGCGCTGCGCAAGCATGCGGCATCCGTTCTGCATGACGCGGTCGGTGCGTTCGCGCAGCTCCCGACGCCGCACCACATCGTTGGGTCGTCGAAGACGATCCGCTCACTGGCCCGTCTCGCCGGCTCAACCTCGGACGGGGTGGGTGCCGCCGACCGGCTGCGTCTGGGCCGCGCCGGGCTCGACGATTGGGTGCCACGTCTCGCGCGCATTCCGGCCGAAGCCCGCCCGGCGTTGCCGGGTATCACCGCCGACCGCACTTTTCAGATCGTGGCCGGTGGCATCGTGCTCAGCGCGGCGATGGCAGCGTTCGGGGCTGCGGAGCTTGAGGTGTCGCCGTGGGCCCTGCGCGAGGGCGTCATTCTGCGTTACCTCGACCGTCTGCACTGAGCGATACGAGCATTCCGGTCATGCCGACCGTGAGGAGAAATCTGATGCGAAAACTGACCGCTGGCCTGTACATGTCGATTGATGGCGTTGTGGATTCGCTTCGCTGCGACCGCACCATGGCGGCCCGTGCCTGAAGTACTCGATCCCGGACTCAGTACCGGTGGTATCTTTAGCGTGCAAAGGATGCCGTTACCAGATTTCAGGTGCCATGATGGCCGGGACAATCCGCATTAACCTGTTCGGTGGGGTCGACGTTTCCGGCGCCATCTCCGATCGGATTCGGACTTCCCCACGCGCCCTATCCTTGCTGGCCTATCTGGTGAGCCGCCCGGAGATTCCACAGCCACGCGCCTATCTTGCGGCCCTATTGTGGCCTGACTCTGAGGATGCACAGGCTCGGACAAATCTACGTCGGGAACTGCACAATTTGCACGCGTTGCTGGGCGACAACAAGTGCCTGGGGGTGGATGGGAGTTCTTTGTGCTGGCGTCGCGGTCCCGACTGCGTGGTGGATGTACACGACTTTCTCGATGCCTGCGAGTGCACCGTCGCCGCGCTCGCTTCCGGTGAACACGCGGGTGTCGAACAGCATGGCGGGCGGGTTCTCGCCCTTTACCGCGGCCCGTTCCTGCCCGGTTGCGATGACGACTGGGCGTTGACCGTGCGGCAGGAGCTGAGGCAGGCCTGTGTCGATGTGTGTGACCGCGCCGCGACGTATTGGCTATCATCCGGCGATCCGACTGCTGCAGCCGTCTTTGCACGACGGCGAGTCCTGCTGGAGCCGTTAGAAGAACCGGGTTACCGCATGCTGATGCAAGCCCAGCGGATGGCTGGGGACGGGCCGGGTGCGATGCGTACGTACCATCGATGCGCGTCGGTGTTGGAGCGCGAGTTCGAGGTCGGGCCTTCACCCGAGACTCAGGCTGAACTCGATGCCGTGTTGTCCGATCTCGACCGGGCACCGGGTGGCGTCGGCGCCGATACGACGGACAAACCCGCCTGGTCGTTGGCATCGGGCCTGGTCGGACGAGACGCCGAGCAAACCCGGTTATTGTCGGCATGGAACGGGGCGCAGGCCGGCTCCCGTTTCCTCGTCGTGGTGGGTGAGTCCGGCGTGGGAAAGACCAGGCTGGTGGCGGAGGTTGCGGGTGCTCTGCGCCGACAGGGCGCCGTGGTCGCGACAACGCGATGCTTTGCGGCGACCAGTGCGGTGCCGCTCGCGCCGGTCGCCGACTGGTTGCGCAGCCCCCTCCTGAGGATGGCGACCCAGCGGCTGGATCCGGTCTGGCGGGCGGAGGTGGACAGGCTGGTTCCGGAGGGTGCCAGCGGCACAGATCCGAGTACTGGTGCCCGTGCGAAGGTGGATGCCTGGCAACGATTTCGATTCTTCGAGGGTCTGGTGCGTGCTTTCCGTGCCGTGGACCGTCCGGTCCTCCTCACCATGGACGATTTGCAGTGGTGTGACAAGGCGACGCTGTCCTGGCTGTCGCTGCTGATGTCTTCCCCTGGCTCGGCGCCGCTGCTTGTTGTCGCTACAGCGCGCGATGAAGAGTTCGGCAACGGCGATCTAGCCGGTTTGTTGGACAATATGCGAGCGGCCGGCCAGGCCGAGATCATGCCGCTGGGCAACTTGTCAGCGCCGGCTGCGGCCCTGCTGGCGGAGGATGCCCTCGGTCGCACGGTGAGCGAGGACGATCTCAACCTGTTGATGTCCGCAACATCGGGTAATCCCTTCTTTCTGTTGGAGGCTCTGCGCACGTCTTCTTCGACACCGGGCCCGGTGGAACCCGCTGACCTGCGCAGTGTGTTGGACAACCGGTTGTCTCGGTTGTCCGAGCCGGCCCGCGAAGTGGTCGCGCTCGCTTCTACCGTCGGCCGTGACTTCACGCTCGACCTGCTGATCGAGGCTTCCGACCTGAGCGAGGACATTGTGGTCCGCCAGGTGGACGAGCTGTGGCGTCGACGAATCCTCGAGGAGCGCGGGCGCGGTTATGATTTCACCCACGATTTGCTCCGCGAGGCGGCATATCGCATGTTGAGCCCGCCACGGCGCTGGCTCATGCACCGCCGTCTGGCGCAAGCTTTGGAGCTGTTGTGGTCAGACCGCCTGGACGAAGTGGCTGCTCAGCTCGCGGAGCAGTATGACAGGGGCGGCCGTCCCGACCGGGCGCTGCCGTTCTACGAACGTGCGGCCAAGGGTGCCAGCGCGGTGTTTGCGCATGCTGAGGCAGTGCGATTCTGGCAGCGCTGCCTGGCCTTGCTCGGCGAGCTTCCGGCCAGCAGTGAGCGTGATCGACACGAGCTCAGTGTGCTCCAGGAACTGCTCCCACCGTTGAACGCGTGGCGGGGCTATGCATCAGCTGAGCTGGAGGGGTATGAACGTCGGGCTGACGTGCTCGGCGAACGACTCGGGCTGAAGGAAATCCGTTGCGCCGCAGCGATTGCCCTGTTCACGACCACCTTCGTGCAAGGTCACACCGCGGAGTCACACGAATGGGGCAAGCAGGCGCTCGCCCTCTCCGGGCAGGGGCCGGAGCTTGCCGCTCAATCCCATCTGGCTCTGGCGGGTACAGGTCTCAGTCTTGGGTTTCTTCGGCAAGCCGACAAGCACTTCCAGCTCTCCTGCGATCTGGCCGGCGCATCGGATTCGCTGCCGATCGGCACCCGCACCGAAGTGCATGCGCGCGCATGGTGGGCCCACGCTCGCTGGCTCCTGGGAGATGAGGCTGGGGCCCTGGCTGCGAGCGCCGAGGCAGTCGATATCGCCCGGTTCATCAACCATCCGTACTCACTGACCGTTGCCCTGTCCTACGCGGCGCTCACGCATCAGGTCAGTGGCAGCCTCACCTCGCTTGCGGGCATCCTGGCCGAGTTGACTGAGCTGTGTGCACAATACGACTTCGCGTACTACCGGCAGTGGGCGACGGTGCTCACTGGATGGGCAGAAGGCGGAGCCGCGGGACTTCGCTACGCTCGGACCGGGATCGAGTCGCTGACGCACGAGAGAGCGCTCGCGCGGATGCCGTACTGGTTGTCCCTGGTCGCTGACCTGCATCATCGGCAGGCCGACACCGCGGCCGAAATCGCAACTTTGGACGCCGCTGCCTCGATCGCGACCGAGCACGACGACCGATGGTGGTTACCCGAGATCCTGCGCATACGCGCAGGACTCGACACGGGCCTCGGACCCAATAGGCGCCTGGAGCAGGCAGCATCCCTGGCCCGGTCACAGTCGAGCGCGGCACTGCTCGAGCGGTGCCGCGTCGATATCGACGAGCGCAGTCATTTCTAACGCTCGACCGTTCTCCGATGAAAGACCGTGATCCGAACGATTTCGGAACGCTCGTCCGCTTAGCGTTGCTCGTAGATCAGCTCGATCTGCGGCCACCATTCGAGAGGGACATCCATCATGACCGATACAGCAACCCGCGAAACGGGGGCGGCCCGCTCCAGCGACCCGCCATTCGACGATCTCTCGGCAATCACACGCGGTCAGGTCGTACTGCCCGGAGATGCAGATTTCGATCAGGCTCGCGCCGTCTACAACGCGATGATCGACCGGCATCCCGCCGCTGTGCTGCACTGTCGCGACGTCGCCGATGTCATCGCCGGCGTCCGGTTCGCCAGAGACCACGGTGTCGAGCTGGCGGTCCGTGGTGGCGGACACAACGCAGCCGGCCTGGGCGTCTGGGACGACGCCCTGGTTCTCGACCTCGGCCCGATGCACAGCACGACCGTTGACCCGGAAGCGCAGACCGTCCGCGTCGACGGCGGCTGTACCTGGGGCGACGTCGATCACGCCACCGGCGCGTTCGGAATGGCCACCCCCTCGGGCTTCCTGGCCAGTACCGGTGTCGGCGGGCTGACTTTAGGCGGCGGAATCGGTTACCTCACCCGTCGATTCGGGCTCACCATCGACAACCTGATCTCGGCAGACGTCGTGCTCGCGGATGGTTCCTTGGTCAAGGCCGACGCCAAATCGCACCCCGACCTGTTTTGGGCTGTGCGCGGGGGCGGCGGCAACTTCGGGGTGGTCACGTCCTTCACGTTCACCTGTCACCAGATCGGTGACCATGGCACCATCTTCGGCGGGCCAGTCCTCTACGACCTTGACGACACCCGCGCGGTGATGCAGTGGTACCGCGAACTGCTGCCGAGCCTTCCCGAGGAGCTCAGCGGCTGGATCGCTCTGCTCACGGTCCCACCCGTTGCCCCCTTTCCCCAAGAGTACTGGGGACGCAAAGTGTGCGGAATCGTATGGTGCTACACCGGGTCGCTGGCAAAGGCCGCTGATGTCACGGCGCCCGTGCGCGAATTCGGCTCCCCTCTTCTGGTCGGCATGCACGAGATGCCGTTCAGCACCCTCCAACAAGCCTTCGATGGGCTCTACCCGGCGGGCCTGCAGTGGTACTGGCGATCCGACTTCTGCACCGAGATCAGTGACGCCGCGATCGCGACTCACCACAAGTACGGCGCACTGCTGCCGACCGGCCACTCCACCATGCACATGTACCCGGTCGGCGGCGCTGCCTCCCGAGTTCCCGCGAACGCCACCGCATTCGCCCACCGAGACGGGGGCTGGGCCGCGGTCATCGTCGGTGTCGATCCGGACCCGGTGAACGCGGACCGGATCTCACAGTGGGCCAAGGATTACTGGCAGGAACTGCACCCGACCTCGGCCGGCAGCACCTACGTGAACTTCCTGATGCAGGAAGGTGCCGAGCGTGTGCGAGACAGCTATGGCGCGAACTACCCACGGTTGGCGGCGATCAAGCGGCGCTATGACCCGGACAACCTGTTCCACGTCAACCAGAACATTCTTCCGGAAGGAGCGCCCTGATCGTTCGCTTTCCACCGCTCATCAACGAACGCACACCCTACTCACAACCTTGGAGGTTGACATCATGTCTTGGAACGTTTCTGGAAGCTATTTCGAATCGTGCAACTGCGAGACCGCGTGCCCATGCGTATTCCTCAGCGCCCCGACCACCGGCGAGTGCACCGCTCTTCTCGGCTGGCACATCGACAAGGGCGTGCATGAGGGGGTGCGCCTGGACGGACTGAACGTCAGCCTGGCCGTGCACTCACCGGGGCACATGGCCACGACCCAGTGGCGAGCGGCCCTGTATCTGGACGACCAGGCTACACAGCAACAGCAGGAGGCCCTTGGCGCCATCTTCTCGGGGGCTTCCGGAGGACACCCGGCCGTTTTGGCCAGCCATATCGGCGAGGTGGTCGGGGTCACCGTGGCTCCGATCACGTTCGATGGCGCGGGCACATCTCGGGCTATGTGTGTCGGCGAGACGGCCGACGCGAAGATCACGGCGATCGCCGGGCAGGGCGGCGAGCAGGTCACGATCGCCAATCATCCCCTGGCCGTCGCCCCAGGCCAGGTACTGGTCGCCGCGCGGACCGACCACCTGCGCTACACCGATCACGGCTATGAGTGGGAACTGTCGCAGACCAACGGCTTCTTCTCACCTTTCGCGTACAACGGGTGATCCGAGATGACCATGTTGCTGTCCGAGCCACCGGCGCGGACCAAGCGAACGGTCACGATGGCTCTCATCGTCATCAGCGCACTGTCGTGGGCGTACCTGGTGTTTCTCAGTTTGCAGATGCGCGACATGGGATCGCCGTTCGCGATGCCGATGACCTCGGCCTGGACGGGGCAGCAGGTCGTGCTCATGTGGACAATGTGGTCGGTCATGATGGCCGGAATGATGCTCCCGTCGGCGGCGCCGATGATCAGTGTGTACTCCCGGACGATCCAATCAGGCAGCCGCGGCCTGCACGGCTCGACCGGCCTGTTCGTCGCTGGCTATCTGGCGACGTGGAGCGGCTTCGCGGTGCTGGCGACCGCCGCCCAGTGGATTCTGCACGATGCCGCGCTGGTCAGCGCAATGGGCATCTCCACGAGCCGTTGGCTCGGCGGCGCACTGCTCCTGGCGGCCGGAGCATACCAGTTCACCGGGCCCAAACAGGCCTGCCTGAGGCAATGCCGCTCGCCTCTGGGCTTCCTGATGAACCATTGGCGCAACGGCCGGACCGGCGCCCTCGTTCTGGGGATGCACCACGGCGTTGTGTGCGTGGGATGCTGCTGGGCGCTGATGGCCGTATTGTTCGTCCTCGGCGTCATGAACCTGTGGTGGATCGCTCTGCTAGCCGCTGTGGTGCTCGTCGAGAAGCTCATCCCCAGCAGGGCGATCTCCCGGACCCTCGGTGTCGGCCTGGCGGTCTGGGGTGCTGTACTGCTGATCGGAATCGGGGCCTGACTCGAACGAAGACGAGGAACGACCCTGATGCTCTTATGTCGTCTGCCTCGCGCACTAGCGCCAGCACCGTGTCAAGCTAGTATCCGTCAACACTCGACGGATCACGTCGTCGTCGGTCGAGAAGATCAGAAAGAGGGCTTCGCTCACCATGGTTCACGTGCTGCACAGTGCCGCTCTCACCGCGTCGGGACAGGCTCCTGCTGCCGTCACGCGCCCGCTCACGTCAGCTTTCAGCGGATACGACGAGTTCAGAGCGCAGGAGTGATTGCTCTCCCCCGCAACAACATTCCTACGGCCCGGGAAGCCGTCCGGTCGATCTGGAACGGAGAAGTGCCCGACTACGGCGCAGTCGACACCAGCGCATCCGCCGGGCAGGTCCTGACGGGCCTCGTGAGCGCAGCACTGGACATCGTCGCCTATCGTCAAATCTCGATGAAGCCAGACTCCATTCATCTGGTCTCCTCCGACAGAACGAGCTATCTCAAATTCGGCGCATCAATTGAGCGGATGGCCGACACCGCTGTGATTCTCTCCCACATCCTGGCGGCCAACGCCGAAGAATCCAGTGACTTGGGTGACCTCATGGTTAGGACCCCACCCTTTCGTTCACTTCGCGTCGTCATCTTGTCCAGCGACGGCGACTGCGCAATCAACCGACTCGACCTGGATCCGGAGAGTCTGGGCGGTGTGTCCTGGTACGGCCCATTCAACGGCGAAAGGTTTAACGAGATTGCACAGGGATTTGCGCTCTTCGTTACACACATGGTCGCCAATGTATTCGTCGGCGACGACGGGACGGAGACATTCGACGAGTCATTTGAATGGATTTCTTGACCGCGGTCCCAGCGACCACCGCACGTGGGTAGTGTCACGTTCACGTCACTGTCACTGTCACTGTCACTGTCAAAACGTCAACCGGGACAGATTCGTCGCGATCGTTCCGAGGGTGACAAAAGCGCATACGGCCTACTGGATATTCCTTCCAGCTCTGGCCGAAAATTAGCACCACAGTACTCCGAACGAGATTGCTAGGCTAATTTCATGAAGGCAGAGACCATCACAGTTGGTGTTCCCGTTCGTGATCTGCACCTTGCGATCGCTTGGTATCAATCGGCATTCGAGCTGGGTGAACCTGACCAGATCCCATTGGACGGTCTCGCCGAATTCGATCTAGGCACGTTCTGGCTCCAGCTGGCGTTGGCCCCAGAGCTTGCAGGTCGAGAGGGCATCTCGCTGAATATCAGTGTGCAGGACGCTTCGGCCGAGCACCAAGGGTTTAGTGACCGTGGTCTCACTGTCACAGAGCTACAGCGATTCGAAGGGGTCGTGGACTTCTTCGAGCTCACCGACCTGGACGGCAACAAGATCGGGTTCGTCACCGAGTTGATCTAGGAGCACGGCGGCCATTCCCGAAGCATCGACGGTCCGGTAAATGTTGAAGCCGGGAAACAGATCCAGGCTGTCGTGGTGGACCACACCGATGCGGTCTTAGCCCTGAGGAGAGTCCGTGAGCGGCACAGTCGAGATCGAAATTCCCCAGACAACGTCTCCGCTTTCGGTCACCGAGACTTGTGACGCACCGTGAGCTTGGTTGTCGTGATTGGCCTACGACAGTACGTCATCTGAAGTGCATTGGAATGTGGACGACACGCCGTCGGTATCACCTGCGCCTGCGCAAGGTGACGTTCGGCAAGGTCACGATTGGCAGCGACCCGCGTGAGGCGGCCTTGCTTGAGAAGCTGGTCGACCTCGGCTCTACCGCGGTCCCAACGGTTGATCATGAGTTGTCCTCCCGAAGTTCAAGGCTCACGATTGGACGGTCGGTCAGGGTGCGCAGGAACGGGTCCGTGCTGGCAGTCTCCCACGCGGCCGCACTCACGATTCGCACGTTCACCTCGCCCCCCAGACTGGTTCCCGCGAGGCGTGCCGCCTCGTTGACCGCGCCCCGGGGCGGGTTGCCGACGAGGAGTACATCGATATCTGCCGGAGCGTCCCCCGGCTCCCCCGCACGGCGGGCGGCCCAGGAACCATAGATGAATGCCTGATCGATTCCGGATATTCCCGCCAAATGCTGAGGTATCACGACGGCCGGCCCGTACGTCAGGGCGAGCAGCTCAGCGAGGGGTCGAAACGCGGGTGCATCCGCGCGCACTCGCACCTCGACAGACTGACCGCGCTTCTCCGTGCTGGCAAGTCCCATCTGGACGATGCGAGAGACTTCCCGGTGAGCACTCGCATACGGCGACTTAGCGGCGCGCGCAAGTTCCGCAATCGTAAATGACCGATCCGCATTCAGAAACAGGCGTGCGAGGATTTCTCCCTGCGCATCTGACCGGAAGAGCGGGCTCAGCGCTGGCGCCTGTATGTTCACATACGCGATAATACTATCGTCTATGTGGATAAACAAGCCCGGAGCGACGGAATGGGAACTCGGCACAACAACGCATGCTGGAGTTTGTGCCGCGACAGAGTCTTGAGTGTTTCGCAAGGGAAACCCTGAGCGGGAGGCGCCGAGGAACAGGTAGCGTCATGTTCAGCATCGGCATCATGCCGTCAAGGATGGGGACGACCAACGCGACGAAGCTGGGGCCAGTCCACCGAGCGACCACGCGTGCCGATGCTGTGTCGCTTGAGGCCCCCACTGCGACGATTATTGACCCGTTGACAGCAGAGCGGGATGGTTTCACCATGGATGGATTACTAATTGGATACGCACGCGTTTCCACAGAGGAACAAGATCTCACCGCCCAACAAAACGCCCTGGAACGACTGGGCGTTAGATCGTCACTGATCTACACCGATCACGGTCTGACCGGAACGAACCGAGCCCGGCCCGGGCTTCGCGAAGCGCTGGCCGCGTGCCGTGCTGGAGACACCCTCGTCGTCGCCAAACTCGACAGACTCGCACGCTCACTCAGAGATGCGAAAGACATCATCGACGAGCTCACGGCCAAAGACGTCAAGCTGAGTATCGGCGGAGCGGTGCATGATCCGAACGATCCGGTCGGGCGCCTCCTCTTCAACGTGCTGGCCATGGTCGCCGAGTTCGAGTCCGATCTGATCCGCGCCAGAACGCGGGAAGGAATGCAGGTGGCCAAAGCGAAAGGACGTCTTCGCGGCAAGCAGCCCAAACTGTCGGTGGCGCAACAGAAACATTTGATCGAAGTACACACCGCCGGCCTACATTCCAGCGCGGAACTGGCGGAACTTTTCAACGTCGCGCGGTCGACCGTTTATCGCACAACTCAACGTCAGTTCGAATCGGGCCATTGAGAGGGGCCCTCAATCGAAATCCCGTTGCCGGATTGGCTGGTCCGGCAACGGGAACCCCCTACGGCATGGCCTGCCAAACGTCTATGAACGCCTAGCGATCTTGCATGTGCGTTCGAACTTCGGCCTCGGTCATGAACCGCAGTGAGTTCCATGCCTGAAGCACCTCGTTTGCCTTCGCGGAACGCTGGCCGTCCTCTGCTTGGACGTTTTCACTGACCGCAGACCGCACCGCGATGAGGACACCGTCCTCCATTCGCGCGTACCCCGTACCGTCGGTTCGCTGCCACACATCTTGGTCTTGGACGCACCACGTGGCGTAGTCCTGCATGCTATCCGTGTCCTCAAGCCCCATGTCGGCAGCGGAGAGGTACCAGCACGGGGCAATATCAGGATTACGCGCAATCGGATACCGGTCGATTACAACCTCCACCACACCGTCGTCGGCAGTGACGGTAAGAGTGCGAAAAGGACCACCGTCGGCAACGACCCCGACGACTCTGCCACCGGGAAGATCGGCCACCATAGGAAAATTGCCGCTTTCAACGAAGGCTTCGAAATTGGCGGCGCTCTGCTGCTCCGCTTGCGTAGGACCTGCGGGCTGAGGATCAGGATCAGGTGCATAGAGCCAGGCGACACCCACGACCAGAAGAGCAGAACCGATACATCCAATGATCCGCAGCCGCCAAGACCCCAGGAACAAACCCAGCGTCAGTGCACACGGAACCGCAATCAGCACATGGACAAGCTCGAAACCAGGCTGGACCCAGATCATGGGCACGGTGAGAAACCCGAAGAACGCCACGCCCAGGGCGACGAAGGCCGCCACGGTCACGGCAATGGCCGCCCGAACGTTACGACGGCCGGTGAACCTGGACAAAATAACCGATATCAGAACGACGGCAACGATTGGGACGATGATCAGCGCCGCCAAACCGATCAACCCGCCAAACATGAGAACCACGGCGCCACCCATGGTGATATTCAGCGCCACGAGCAGGACGATCGACGAAAGCCCCATGGCGATCACCGCCCGCAGCGTCGATAGAGGCTCTGCGGCAGCGATCGTCGGAACGGGTGTGCTCGAGGAGGAGGTCACGTCTGGACTCGGGATCCGCGGGGCCACGCGATCGCTCTCATCGCCTGAGTCAACCCCATTCGCCAGAGGGGAGCAAGCTCGACCATGACCAGCACCACCGAACGTGCGCGGCGCGGCGCGTCTTGGGGAGATACCAGCCGTCCCGAGTACACCCGCAGCTGGTCATTCCGACGGCACTGCAGGTGACTGCTCTGTTCTCGTTACACGGACCCTCTACGGGACATATCGATGTCCGACTACGAAGCGGTCAACGCACCCAATGCTGATCCACTGGGTGTGGCAGAATCGGGCAGCTAAAGGCCGGTTGCAGCAGTTCTGGCTGGGGGCGGTTCACGGGGTGGGGATCGGATCTCCGGATACGTAAATCGTTGCCTTCCAATTGACCCCCTTCTTAACCGTGACTTGAACGGAATCTGGCAAGGCAGCAGTGCTGACGTCGTAACCACCGCTCGACCAGTTCTCGCCACCGCAGTCCTCAAGGCCGAATTTGGCAACGACCGTCGAGCCATAACGAACGTCGATAGTGCCATTGACGTCGGCGTCGCAAGCGAGAAAGAGTGTCACGCTGTGGGCATACTTGGGCAGCGTGAGCTTGTACGTCTCGCTTCCGCTGCCGTCATGAACGAAGTACTTATCCCCGGGGTTGACCGAGGCTGGCGCATCACCCGGACTTTTCGAAAAGTGTTCGACGACGCTGACCGGCCCAATAGACGGTGTTCCGACAGTACAAGCCGACATGCTTCCGAGTAGCCCGAGCGCGAGCACCACCTGGCCGAACCGTCTGGCGGCCCGAGTAACTCCCCTGTTGTACATGCCGCCATCGTAGCGGCCCGCAAAATGCAGCTCGACGACTCGTGCCGGTCGGCGAACCGTCAACATGCAATAGACGGACGGCTACAGCGTCACGCCAGCGCGGACGTGCGATGGATCAGGACCGATGTCAGATGTATCTCAGGGGAACCCTAAGCGGGACGAACACCGGCCTCGGGTTGCACGGCGGTCTGCCCGACATGGGCCGGAATGTAAGAGACCGGACGCGACACCGACGGTTTGGATTGCACTGCGCCGGCCATCCGGCCCAGTGTCGATCGTGTGCTCATTCTCCTGGACGCAACACACCCAGCTGGTCGATGACTGGCGCCGGCGGTCCCAGCCGGGGCTTGCCGCGGCCGGTGTCACCTACTCCGACGCGGTTGCTACGTTCGGTCAAGCTGACGAGGGCGAGATGGCGGTCCGCGGTCCAGCAGACCAGTCGCCCCTTCTGGTCTTTGTTGCGCCCTAGGATGCCCGCATCGGCGAGCTGCACCAGCGCGCGATGCGCCGCTGCCGGGGACACTCTGTGCCGTGCAGCAACTGTTTCGATGGTCAGCACAGGCTCGCTGGCCAGCGTGTCCAGAATGCGCAGAATCACAGCATCACTGCGTGGACTGACCGGCGAGATCTCTTGCTCCTTGCGGTAGCGGCTGAGTTCTTCGCGGACGGTCTGATCAAGTGCCTCGATGTCGACAGACAAACGCACTGCGTTTGCAGCAGCCAGCTCAGCAGCGTGGGCGAAGCCAATGATCCACTCGTCCAAGCGAGAGGGCTCTGCCCGGAAGGCCGTCAATCCCTCGAGGTACGCATCCTTGTTACCGGCAAACACCGTGCTGATCGGAATCAGCACGTTCCGCAGCGCATCCGTTCGGCGGAGGACTGTGTGGATGAGTGCGCGTCCGGTCCGACCGTTTCCGTCGATGAACGGGTGGATTGTCTCGAACTGGGCATGAGCGATCGCTGCCCGCACTATGGGATTGCCCGCTGTCGCACTCACGAAACGGCACAGATCATCGACCAGGCGCAGCACCTCTGTCTCCGGCGGAGGTACGAAGTCTGCACGAAGCGGGCTCCAGCCGGGCCCGCCCACCCAGTTCTGCTCCGTTCTCAGTCCGAGCTTGAGCGCTGGCTCGATGATGTGCTGCACGCGCTCGATGTCGACTGTGGTGACGGCACGATCGCGATCAGCAAGCTCAGCGATCGCCTCCTCGGTAGCACGGACGTTCGCAACGACGTCAATCGCAACGCGCGTGCCTTGCTGAAGGAGCTCGGCGATAGCGAGCTTCTTGGGGGTGACGCTGTTTCCTTCGATCCACGATGACGAGATGCTCTCGGAACGAATCAGCAGGTGATTGAGGTAACCTCCGCGGATACCCATGCGCTCGTCGGCACGCGCGAGTACCGCCAGCGCATCCTCCGCCGCCTGCTGTGCTGCCGTACCGAGTCGCGGCACCTGGATGCCGAGCATGTCGGGCACGTACGCTCGATAATGGCCCGGCGCCCTGTCCTTACGACCGAGATGCGCAGCGTCTTCCGGGTTCCAGAGCAGGTCAACGTAGTGAGGAATGAGTCGCGCTCCTAACGTCAATAACCGAGTCGATATATTTACTTTATATATCATAAAGGTGATTTGATTTTCTGACACGTCCGCTTGTGCGATTTGCTCCCACGAGCTTAGCCAGCGGCGCAAACCGGCGCCTTCTTCGTGCGTCCCCTACGGGGAACCTCAAGTGAGGTTGAAGCCATGCTCTTTAAGTGCGGCCTCGATGATCCCAAGGGCCTTGGGGCCCACACCGTGTAGGGCAGCCAGGTCGGAGCGGCGTGCGCCCGCAAGCTGCCGTAGCTCGATGTAGCCGGCGGCTTGAAGTGCCCGCGCTGCGGGTGCTCCAACCTTTGGCAGCGAATCGAGCGAGGAAGTCATGGCGGTAGGTTATCAGCGCACTGAGACGCCGCCCAGTGTGTCGCCGGACGGTCATGCGCACGTGTCACGCATCGTCCCGGCCGGGCTCGTCACGAGGGGAACGCTTTCCGGGCATGACATCGATGCGCTCGCGCGCTCAGCCGTCGAATACCTCACCACTCGCGAAGACCGCTCCTTCAGGCATCAACTCGACGAGGGCCGCCGGGCAGCCATCAAACGTGACCCGACCCACGGACGGCATCACTCCTGTGGAGAAGGCGGCTTCCATCCTGTAGCACGTGAATACCTGGCTTGGACCGTCGTAGTGCTGACCGTCATCGGTTGGAACATCAGGTCGAGGACCGGAAGCGATGAATACCGAAACCTCGGCCGCAGAATCCGTCGAGGAGAAGTCGTAGAGGACCACACCGCCCTCCCGAAGCTCGAGATTGGACGCTGACGCAACCGAACCGTTCCATCGCTCACCCTGGAGGGAGTCGAGGTAGCCAACCGGTTCATTTACTGACGGCTGGTAGAGGCTCCGGCTCAATGGGTCCTCGAAAGAGGCGATCTGTCTCCACAGCGTGCCATCGATCCCGCTGTCGTAACCGCGGTACTCGGTACGGCAACCGGTGAGGGAGAGCGCAATCCCGGCGGACACCAAGAGAGCACACCACTTGCGCCTGCCGGTCAGTACCATTTTGCCACCTCCCCACAATCGATTCTCATCCAATTCCCCGGGACGTCAGCGAAAACGCTCCTCGTCACTACTGCTGAGTGGCCCTCCATAGTCCACGCCGCGGCACACTGCAACAGGGCCTCAATCGTGGCGACCCTCAAGCCCTCCGCGGTTGGGAGTAGCACGCTGACGCCTGGCTAGCACCGTGGTCGCCCGCGAAGGTCTTGATGCCGGTGACAGCTGATGGACGGACGCCGGTGCCCTGCTAGCCGTTATCGCGGTACTTGCAAGCGCGCTTGTCGAGTTGTGTCACGGGCGCACAGGTTTGATCGAGAAGGCAGAGATACCAGATGCAGGCGTTGCGATGGCCGCTATACCCTGACCGGCGTCGTTCATGAGGACCGAGACACGGTTTGCAGGGCCAGCGGTAGCGATCACGGACGCGACCTGGGACGCATTTTGGGTCTT
>Ga0307487_1000741_pt1 | contig 24732 bp, 21 predicted proteins | sample CBIW12metaG_FD_203665 | JGI IMG/M metagenome (GOLD analysis project Ga0307487, IMG submission 203665) | Sea-ice brine microbial communities from Beaufort Sea near Barrow, Alaska, United States - CBIW 1.2 | ecosystem: Environmental > Aquatic > Marine > Coastal | place: USA: Alaska | collected... | reverse complement strand
AATTTTCTGATTATTTTGAGGGTTACGGGCTTTATGAGGATATGGATTTTTGCCTTCGCGCATCAAAAACAGGGCAACTTTATCTTAACACGGGGGCACAGGTTTTCCATCTTCACGAGGAAAGCGGGAGACCGGATGATTTTAAATACGGAAAAATGGTTGTGGAGAACGGGTGGGTAGTCTGGAAAATAAAAAATCCAGATCCGAATATTCAATCTATCGTCAAATGGAATTTAATAACTTTATTGTTGGCGACAATAAGGCTAAAGAATGCTTTTCTTGATAATGAAAAAGGTGCATTTAAAGATGCTTTGGGCAGGTTTAATGCATGGTTTAAATTGGGGTTTTTTAAACCTCCCTATTATTAAGTCATTTTTTAAACTTGGTAGCTTCAAACTTTTGTTCTTAAGCTGAGAAGATAATTATTCCTTTTATGAAGGAGTTGTTTCTTAAAATATTTTAGAGAACTATTGCAAAAATATGAATCTATTATTACTTTATTTTCCATAAAATATTAAAGCCATAAATGAAATTTCTTGTCACCAATACTTCAATTAATAAAAAAACTTTTTCAAAATCACCCTTTGAATTAAATAATAACCTTATTGGCGGTTTTAATTTGATTACAGAGAAGGGATGCGATTTAATAGAAACTAAATTTCATTGTAGTATCACTGATGGATATCTTAGGGATCTAAGTTCAGTTAGTCAGGATCCAAATTTGCATACAATCAGAGCTGTTGCACAAATCCTTACAAAATGGCCTGTTCCGGAGAATATTACTGGGTCATTTTCCACAACAATTATAGATAAAAATTCATCTGAAATTACGCTTTGCAATGATTTAATAGGTATCTATCCATTATATTATTTAAAAATAAATAATGATATTTTTATATCCAATAGTATTATTTTAATGGCATTTATTTCCCATTGCGATTTTGATGAAGTGGGGATAGCTCAAAGATGTATAGGTCCTGAATATTCCAGTATGGGTTCCAGGACTATTCTAAAAAATTGTAAACGATTACTTCCCGGGGAGTATTTAAAAATGGATTTGTTTGGTAATATTATGCACACTAAATATGATAATTCATTATATCAGAACATTTCTTCACCTAAACAGAACCATGATCTGCATAAACATTACTGGGAGGGATTTAAGGAGGAGGTTGAATACTGTCTTATAGGGTCACCTAATATTAATATTGCTTTAAGTGGAGGTTTGGACAGTAGATTGCTATTGGGAGCTCTTTCCAATAAGAAAAAAATCACCTGCTTGACTTATGGTGAAAAGGAAAATTATGAAACTAAAATAGCATCGCGGTTAGCAAAATTGAAAAAAGCCGATTTTAAAAGTTTTGCACAATTAAATCTTTATTTTCCCCCGCCTGAAATATTAAAAAAATATACCTTAGAGACTGAAGCAGTCAATGTATGTTCATGGCTTGAAATTCTTGAAAATATTGATTTGAAAGAAAGAAATCCAATTTTATTAGGTGACATGGCCGAAGCAATTTCTGCAAGAAATATTAAGAAATTTTCAACACGAAATTTCAGGCAAGATAATTTCATTAAATATTATCTTTTTAAAAAAGATTACCAATTCGAAAAATCAGATTCTTGCAAATTTGAAAAATGGAAAAATGCTAAGCTACACAATTTTGATCGTTGGTATATTGAAGAAAGGGTATCAAATTTAGATTTAAGCAATAATCCAAAACAACTTATTGCAGGACTGCATTCAGACTTGGAAGAAATTTTTTCTAGAATAGAAGCTCATCATTTACCTTTTGTAGAATTGTATGATGAATTGTTTTCCTGGTACACTCATTCCCGAATTCCGATGTCTAAACAAATTTTAATCTGCAACAGCGATTTTCATAGTTTTTGTCCACCAATGTCAAATCAAATTATTAGAAACACCAGTAATATCCATCCTAATTTACGGCTCGGCAACAGGTTTTTAAATAAATTGTTCAAAATTAAGGATTTAAAAAAACTCAACAAAATTCCAACAAGTCAGGCTCCATTAGTCCCCCAGAATTTTCCCAATGTTATAAAGTTTCCAATCTGGGGAATCCGTTCTAAAATTGATCATTATTTAATTAATAGATTAATAAAAAGTAAAGATCCCACAAAGCGATATAGATTGTTTAGCTCTTTAAACTGGGCTTTAGTATATCAAAATCCAGATATGGAAGAAAATTTAAAAAATTATTTTAAGAATAATCATTTAGGTAAGGGGTATTTTAATTCTCTTCTAAATCGAGCAGTTGAAAGAAAAAACTTCAAGCAATGGCCTTTTGCAAATACAGAGTTGATAAACGGAGCAAGTTTGAATATGGAAATAGATTTAATAAAATCCTTAAAACAAGTAGATAAAATATAATTATAATCACCTCAATGAGGTTACTATTCCTTTTTAATAATTGGAATCAATGCAAGAATCTTGAAAATTTTATTTTTACACACGGAAAAACACCTGATACCATAGGATTCGAGGAGGGAATATTGCTAGAGGAAAGATGTCAGGTCGAAAATCCAGTTTAATCTCTTAGGTTTTAATTCCCCTCTGCTTGCAATGGGGTAGTTCAATTAATCGAATTTAAAATTGGAAGAAAGGTTTGAAAAATTGAGTAGCAGGAAGTTGTTTTGCTAGAAAACTCGGTGTGATAAGTGATAAACAACAAGAGCTTTTCCATAATTTCCCAACGGTTGATCAATAAGTTTTTTAAAGTATTCAGGCAATACCTATCTCGGGGCGTTTTTTATGACTAGTGTAGCTTGATGTCTAAAAGAATGGATCGTAAAATAATTTTCACCTAATTTTGAAGGCTATGACCTTAATGAGAATATACATTTTTTCATGAGTGCCTCTAAAATTAGTCAACTAGAAAGTTGTCAACTCCGGCCTAAATAGGTGTAACAAGAATCGGAAAAACTTAAAGATCCTATACTTTCATTAAAAGAGTAGTTAGGACTGAATGGTATGCTCGACATTTTTAATATTCGAATTTTAAAGCCTGACTTAAATAGCTCAGTATTGCTTTTTTGTTAACTTTAGTGCGGATAGGAAATATTATCAATACAGACCGATTACCCAAAGCTTGGGGAAGAATTGCCGGTTGCTGGAGTTTGATCTATAATAAACCTAAAGTTTATAATAACACTAATTTGATACATAGATTAAAAAGATCACGATTCAATGAATTTTAATGAAACACGAGAAATAAATAAGCGGCAAAAAGCTTTCTATGATAAAAAGAGAAAGAATTTTGCCACTAAAATTTGGTTTTCCCTTCGCAATGGGGTACTTCAAAAGGTAAGAAGAAGTATTGGGGTAGAGCACCACATAAACGAATTGCATTTATCATGGTTAGGGGATTTGTCCAATAAAAAAGTTTTGGATTTAGGATGTTATGCTGGCAATTCCTTATCTATGCATTTGGCGCTTAACTCTAAAGAATATATAGGCATTGATCTAAGTGAAAGGGGTATCTCAAGTTTGAGGAAAAGGTTAAAGAATATTCCTCATGCCCAGGCCCTAACAATAGATTTTCTTTCGGAGGAGTTTTTAGAAAAAGACTTTGACCTTATATACGCCTATGGGGTTTTACATCATTTTAAAGATGTCTATGGGTTGATTTCGAGATTGAATAAAAAATTAAGTTCCGGGGGAAGCATAATAAGTTACGATCCTTTGGAAACCAGCCTGCCAATTAAAATAATAAGAACACTATACAGACCATTTCAAACCGACAGAGACTGGGAATGGCCATTTTCAAAAGAGGTTTATTATCAATTTGAAAGCGCATTTAAAATAAAGGAACGAAGGGCCATGTTAGGCAAAGCGAAATGGTTTTTTATAGTAGATTTTCTTCCCTTGTCGGCAGAAAAGAAACTTGTCATAGGAAAAAAATGGCACCGGGAAGATTGGGAAAAATCCAGGAATTCCGATCCCTACATGTTCCGGTGTATGCATTTAACAATGTTAATGCAGAAAAAGAATTGAACTTGAATCAAAATAAAATCAGGAAATTTGTTTTGATCGATATTTATTAAAGAAACCGGAATTTACTGCAAGGATGAAATTTGCAATTATAACCTACATACTTCATAAAGAACATAACAGGTCTTATTATTCCTATGAACCCTATATCAGGGAAATGAATGTCTGGCTTAATTCGGCGAAAGAAATTATTGTTGTTGCGCCCAAAGTTCCAGCAGCTCCCAATGCAATTGAAACGTCCTACCAGCATCCTGAAATAGATTTCAGGAAAATACCTTCGATCTCGTTTTTGAAATTTTCAGGAGTAATTCGCAGTCTGATAATTCTACCCTGGATTTGTTTCAAGATTTTGAGGGTTATGAAAGAGGCAGATCACATTCATTTGCGTTGTCCGGGGAATATAGCTTTGATCGCCTGTTTTATTCAGATACTTTTTCCGAAGAAACCAAAAACTGTAAAATATGCGGGGAACTGGGATCCAAATTCCAAACAACCGTGGAGTTACAGGCTTCAAAAGTGGATACTTAGCAATACTTTTCTAAGCAGGAATATAAAGGTGTTGGTGTATGGGGATTGGCCGGAGCAATCGAAAAATATTTTACCGTTTTTTACGGCATCTTTTTCGGAAACTGAAAAAGGCTTGCATAACAAAGTCTTCACTTCCCCATTTAAATTCCTTTTCGTGGGCAGTTTGTCTGCCGGGAAAAGACCATTATTTGCCATTAAACTGATCGAAGCCCTGATGGGGAAGGGCATTCCGGTAAAACTTGAGATCTACGGAAGCGGGGTGCTAAAAAACGAATTGCAGGAATATATAGCCACAAAAAATCTGGATCCCTTTGTAAGGCTTATGGGAAATTGTAAGTTGGAAGAATTGAAAGAAGTTTATAAAGCCTCCCATTTTTTGATCCTGGCATCAAAATCGGAGGGCTGGCCAAAAGCGGTTGCCGAAGCTATGTTTTTTGGTTGTATTCCAGTAGTAACTCCAGTTTCCTGTATTCCTTGGATGGTGGGAGCCGCCCCCGCCCCCGAAGGGGGCGCCAAAGAAATCACTTATGCTAATAGGGGTGTATTAGCCCCCCCCGCCCCAGTAGGGGGAGCTAATGAAAACGAATGGATTGAGAATCTTGTAAATAGAATTGTTGAACTTATAAAGGATACTGGGGAGATGAAACGTAAATCTTTGGCAGCGCAGGAATGGAGTCAGGAATATACATTGGAGAGGTTTGAATTAGCTATAAAGAATGTTTTGAAGGTTTGACGCTTGACGTTTAGCGTTCGACGTTTAGGGTTTAGCGGTCAAAGTTTGATGTCGATGTTCAGGGTTTAGCGTTCATTGTTCATTGTTCAATGTTTAGTGTTTAACGTTTAGTGTTCAAGGTGGATTGTTGAAAGTTTCAAGTTTTTTTAATGTTCAGTGAGGTATGTTATAAAATAAAAGCAAGAAGCACAGGGAAAAGCCACGTTGAACCCTAAACCAGGAACTCTGAACATATTATTAGTCTAATGTTTATGTAACTTTTATGGATACTATTTAAACTTAATAAGTTAAAGAAGAACTATGGGTAAAGTTGATAGATTTGAGGATCTGGAGGTATGGAAGTTAGGCAGGGAAATATGCAACGATCTGGATGGACTTTTCAAAAATACTGCATTAGGAAAGCGATATGCACTCCTGAACCAAATGGACTGGAGTTCCGGTTCTATAATGGATAATATTGCCGAAGGCTTTGGGAGAGGTGGGAATCTGGAATTTCGTAATTTCCTGGGATTTTTGCACGAGGTTCCTGTACTGAATTAAGATCTCAGCTTTATAGGGCTATAGATATGGAACTCATCACCCAGGATCAGTTTCAGCATCTGGATCAAAAATGTGATAAAGAAATAGCTAAACTCGGTTCATTTATTAAATACCTTAGTAATACCGATTACAAGGGAACTAAGTTTAAAAAGGATTAATTTGGCCTTATACTTTTAAAAGTTAAAAATTAACCCTAAACCCTAAACGCCAAACGCGAAGCAACAAACGCTGAACCCTAAACCCTAAACAAAAAAGTGAGAGTACTTCAACTAATAGATTCATTAAGACCGGGTGGAGCCGAGAAAATGGCGGTGACCTATGCCAATGCATTGGTGGGGCAGGTGGAAGGATCGTATTTGTGTTGTAGCAGGATGGAAGGGATGTTAAAAGAGAGTTTGATGCCGGAGGTGGAGTATCTTTTTTTAAACAAAAAAAGTAGCCTGGATATAAAAGCGATCTTAAAATTGAGGAGTTTTATCAAATCCAGACAAATAACTATTGTGCACGCGCACAGCACCTCCTTTTTCCTCGCCGGGTGCTTGAAATTCACGGGGTTAAAATTTAAGCTGGTATGGCATGATCACTACGGGGAAAGTGAACTGTTACATGAAAGGGGTTTTAAAGTTCTTAAGATCTTTTCAGGTTTATTCAGCGGAATAATTTCGGTGAACACTAAATTAAAAGATTGGGCGGAACAACATCTGGAGTGTAGAAATGTGTTGGAAATTAAAAACTTTATACCAGAATCTTCTTCGGAAAATAATTCGGGTATTAAATTGAAAGGAAAGGAAGATGAATTTAAAATAATTTGTGTGGCAAACCTCCGGCCCCAAAAGGATCATCTCAATTTGATAAAGGCCTTTGAAAGTTTAAATTCCGATTTGCCATGGAGTCTTCATCTTATAGGGGAAGATCCCAAAACCCAATATTCAGATTCGATCTTAGACTATATAAAAGATTCCCCTTTAAAGGAAAATATTTATTATTATGGGGTTCAAGATGAAATTATATCTTTGCTTTTTCAAGCCCACCTTGGGATCTTGAGTTCCAGGTCTGAAGGCCTGCCGGTGGCATTGCTGGAATACGGAATGGCTGTACTGCCGGTGGTTTGTACCAATGTTGGGAAGTGCGCGGAGGTACTTGGACAAAACGGAAGAATTGTGGAGGCAAATGATCCAAAAGCCCTTGCAAAAGGAATTCTATTTTATGCAAAAGATAAAGAAAAAATGAAGTTAGATGCTGCAAATTTTCGAATAAATATTATTGAAAATTATTCAGAAAAAGCAGTAATTCAAAATATATTAAGATTCTATAATACTACAGAGTTATAAAAAGTAAATGCAAAGCAAATCTTCAAGCAACGTTGAATATATTCAGCTCTTATTAATCCATTTAGGGATTGCATTTGCAATTTATTCCTATAGGCCAATCTCATCTGTAATACTTTTTGGGGTATTGGCTTATTTCACTTTTCTAATCATACAAAACGAAAATAGGAATAACGAGGCATTAATGGCAGCTGCATATATAGCTGGAGGAGAAGTGTTTTTTAGAGCTACTGACGGGATGGTATTCTATGAGACCGGGAAATACATGGTTATCATATTTCTCGTAATCGGAATGTTTTTTAAGGGAACGTCTTCCAAAACCACCCCTTTTTGGTTATATCTTTTAATTTTAGTTCCTGGAATTATCGTAGCCTCCATCACCATTAGCTATGAGGCAGATTTTAGAAATTTAATTGCATTTAATCTCAGTGGACCGGTTGCTCTAGGGGTTTCAGCTTTATACTGCTACTATAAAAAAATAAAAAAGGAGGACTTCCAAAAGGTGATCTTAATGCTATTACTACCACTGTTATCTCACATGTTTTATTTGTATTTATATACCCCCAGTTTAAGAGAAGGGATAATCAGTATGTCAGGAAATTATGCTGCTACAGGAGGGTATGGACCAAACCAGATTTCTTCAGTTTTAGGTATGGGAGCTTTTTTATTGGTGACTCGCTTATTTACTGTAAAAAATAAATGGATTAATATAATAGATCTGATATTGCTTGGAATGATGGGTTATCGGGCGGTAATTACTTTTTCCAGGGGAGGAGTCCTTACTGCGATAATTTCTGCGATAGCCTTCCTGGCAATATTCTATTATAAGCAGGATAGAAAGGAGAAGGCTAAAACAAATTTTAAAATAATACTTCTGGGAGTTGCCATTTTATCAATATGGATATTTTCTTCTATACAAACTTTTGGATTAATAGATAACCGTTACGCTAGCAGGAATGCTGCTGGTGAGTTAAAGTCGGATATTACGACAGGAAGAGTTGCATTGCTTGAAACAGAATTGCATGCTTTTTATTATCACCCTTTTATTGGCATTGGAGTTGGGGCAGGAAGAGCTTACAGGGAGGAGAATTTAGGGATTGAAATAAACACACACAATGAAATAAGCCGCTTATTAGCAGAACACGGTTTGCTGGGTGTAATTGCATTACTTATACTTATATTTGTTCCTATATTATTTTGGACAAAATTTAAAAACAACTATTATTTTTTGGCATTTATGGCATTCTGGTTTTTGACCATCAATCATTCTGCTATGAGAATTGCCCTGCCGGCCTTTGTTTACGGGTTGGCTTTATTATATATTGTGGATGAAAAAAAGGATCCTGTACATAGGGAACGACTTAACAATTAAAAGCTTTACGGCCACCTATATTTCCTTTTTCAGCAAGGTGCTCAAAAAAGAAGGATATAATGTGCGCACTGCTTCCAATAAAAGCAATAAGGCTTTGCGGTTATTGGAGATGCTGGGGCTTATTTTGCGTTATCATAAATCTACAGATATAGTGCTTATTGATACCTACGGTGCGATGAACTTTTACTATGCCTATCTCGTGGCTAAGGCCTGTCAATTCTATAAGTTGGATTATATTCCAATCCTGCATGGTGGGAATTTGCCGGATAGACTTGAGAAAAATAGACAATTCAGCAAAAGCCTTTTTGGAAAAGCAAAGATGAATGTAGCCCCCTCTCTATTCTTATATGAGATTTTTAAGGAAGCAGGATTTACAAACTTGCAGAATATTCCAAATTCCATAGAGCTTAATAAATACATTTTTAAGCAACGTATCCTATTTGCACCAAAGTTGCTATGGGTTAGAAGATTTCAAGAGAGATACAATCCAATGCTCGCCGTGAAGGTATTGGAAAAGTTGAGGGTGAATTATCCGGAGGCAAGTTTATGTATGGTAGGACCTGAGAAGGATGGGACATTGGATAAATGTAAGGCCTATGTTAAAGAACACAATCTTCCAGTTAGGTTTACAGGTAAACTTAGGAAAAAACAGTGGGCAAAACTTTCGGTAGATGCAGATATATTTTTAAATACCACCAATATCGACAACACTCCCATAAGTGTTATTGAATCTATGGCTTTGGGTCTAGCCGTAGTTTCTACAGATGTGGGCGGAATGCATTTTTTAATTGAAGATAAAAAAGATGGAGTTTTGGTCCCTGAAAAGGATGTGATCGCAATGGTAGAAGCAGTCAGCAATTTGTTAGAGCAGCCAGAAATGACATCAAAAATGACATTGCTGGCAAGAGAAAAAGTGATTGGCTTTGATTGGGAAACGGTAAAGGTACAATGGAACCAATTACTCGGGTAATGGAGCAAGCAATTCTTTATATAGGAAATAAACTCTCCAGGTCCAAAAAAAACCCCACTACACATGAAGCTCTGGAGCAGGGATTAATAGCGGAAGGCTATACAATTTACTCGGCTTCCCATCTTCACAATAAATACCTAAGGTTTTCCGATATGCTTTGGTGCTTTCTTAGAAATTATCGGAAAGTGGATTTTGTTTTAATAGATGTGTACAGTACCCAGAATTTCTGGTATGCTCTTGCAATTGCACGAATGTCAAAGGCATTTTCAAAAAAGTATATTCCCATACTTCACGGAGGAAACCTGGAAAAGCGTTTTCAAGATTCTCCCGAAAAATCCGCACATTTTTTAAAAAATGCCCAATGCATCATTTGTCCTTCGCCATATCTCAAAGGAAAGGTTGAAAAGCTTGGATATCTCAAGACTCATTATATTTCCAATCCACTGTTTCTTGCTCAGTATTCATTTAAGCAACGAACAAGACTTAAGCCGACCCTATTGTGGGTAAGGGCATTCGATAGAATATACAATCCACTATTAGCCCTGAAGAGTCTTGAAATTTTAATAAAATATTATCCCGATGCCCAACTTTGTATGGTTGGCCCGGACAAGGACGGGAGTATGGAAACTTGCCGTAAATATGCTGAAAAACACAGTTTACCGGTCAGGTTTACAGGTAAACTTAAAAAAAAGGATTGGATAGCATTAGCTGAAAATTTTGATATTTTTATCAATACCACTAATATTGACAATACCCCTGTTAGTGTAATTGAGGCTATGGCGTTGGGAATTCCGGTGGTTTCAACAGAGGTGGGAGGAATCCCATTTTTGATCGAAAATGAAAGATCAGGTTTACTGGTGCCACCCAACGATCCGAATAAAATGGCTGAATCAGTTAAGAAACTGCTCGAAAACCCAGCACAAGCCATGGAAATATCCCGCTTTGCAAGGGAGAAAACAACTAATTTTGATTGGCCTGTTATAAAACACCAATGGCGAAAGGTTCTAGGCTAGATACTTCAATCTTCAAATTTTATTTATCTAAAATCATTATAGTAATTATTCCAATTCTTCTAAGTGGATTGGACCTGTGAATGTGTCAGTTTTTTCAAATAAATAACATATTTTTGTTATCACCATTGAGCTTAATTCAACAGTGGTTTATTTAGAATTTCGAACACTTTTCCCTTTAAATATCATATGGATTTCCCGGAAGAAAGTTGATTTTTTTAATTTTGAAATAAGATTTTTGTCCATTCACTTTAAGAACGGATAAGTTAGGTTCTTAATTCATAATATTTACCTTTATGCAGAATTTGAACCCATGCCGCCAAAATCTTTAGTTCATTTCGATATTTCTGAGCGCAAGGTGCTGTTGCGGCTTATGGATATTATGAGCGTGCTATTTAGCCTAAGTGTTGTTGGGATCATTTTTCAATTCGATTATTTTAAAATCACGCCTCAGAACTGGGGCTGGACGCTTGTTTTAATTGTTTATCTCAGCATTTTTGCCAGCATATTTGAACTTTACGATTTACAGAAAGCAAGTAAGTATGAGACGGTAATTAAAAATGTAGTTATCACTGGATCGGTTACAGTATTGTTCTTTATGCTAACCCCAATTTTCACCCCTAGCCTTCCTCAAAACCGTTTACAAATTTTGTTCTTTTTCCTTTCAATAATCGGGGCGCTTTTGCTGTGGAGATATGCATATATCTCCCTAATCTCTTCTCCAAGGTTTTATAAAAGAGTCCTTTTAATAGGCGATGAAGGAGAGCTGGACCTGATGGTTCCTGCTCTTCAAAAGTCGGATCCAAATTATGTCATCGTGGGCTATATTAACACAAGCATAAAAGATAAATTACCGAAATATAAGGACCTGCTTCAGTTCAAAACTTTCAAGCTTCCTGCCATAATTATGCAGCACCAAATAAACGAGATTGTGGTAGCAGGATCCGATTCCATTAAAAATGAAGCTTCCATTGCACTCCTTAAGCAATTAAATAATTTACTCATAAAAGGCTTTCCCATAAAGGATTACACTCAGGTTTATGAAGAAATTACCCATAGCGTGCCTGCACAGCATCTGGGCAACGATTTTTATAAATATTTCCTGTTTAGCAGGAATAACCATAACAAGTTCTATATTTTTTTTCATCGGCTAACCGATATGTTGTTTGGTATTTTGGGATTGATAGTCTGCGCAATTCTGGTCCCCTTTATTTATATTGGAAATCTCCTGGGAAATAAGGGAAGTTTGTTCTATATCCAAACAAGAGTTGGTAAGAATGCCAAAGTCTTCAAAATTATAAAATTCAGGACCATGCCGGAAAATTCAGAAAAGAATGGGCCGCAATGGTCAGGTAAGGACGATAACCGGATCATGGGTTTTGGGAAATTTATGCGTAGAGCGAGACTAGACGAATTTCCACAGTTCTACAATGTAATAAAAGGGGAAATGAGCATTATAGGACCCAGGCCGGAACGTCCTGTATTTGTGAAGGAACTCTCAAAGATAATTCCATTCTATAAAACACGTCATATCGTAAAGCCAGGCCTTACCGGCTGGGCACAGGTAAAAGCTGATTATGGCAATAGCACTACAGATAGCCTTGAGAAACTTCAGTATGATCTCTATTACATCAAGCACCGCGGTTTGTTCCTTGATTTAAATATTTTGGTAAAGACCTTTAGTACAGTATTGTTTTTTAGGGGACAGTAGGGTTAGTATTAAGTTCAAAAAGTTTTAAAGTTCAAAGTTTAGGGTTTAGGGTTTGAGGTTGAAAAAGTGTCCATGCCTAAATAAGGTTGACCGTTTTTTATTTCTCACAGGCTTTCTATTCTTTTTTTTGGCTCTTTTTTCTCTTCTCTATTTTCTCTTGTCTCCCGACTTCCGTCTTCGGTCTCCCGTCTCTTTCACCTCTTCCTCTTAAACTTCACTATCGCGAACAGAAGGAGGAACAATGCCAGGAACTGTGCCACCCGGGCAATATAATCTCCGTGCTTAACGTAGAAAGTGAGTTTTGAATTGAGAGTAATATTGTTTTTAATGCTACCGGTTTCTTCATAGGCGAGGCTTTTTACGACATCCCCTTTTTCATTGATAAAAGCCGAAATTCCTGTATTGGCACTTCTCACTACAGATCGTCTGGTTTCTATGGCCCGTAGTTTTGCGTAGCTCAAATGCTGCTTATGACCTTGGGTATCGGCCCACCAAGCGTCATTGGTGATAATGGAAAGAAAGTTGGCTCCATTTTTTACATAACCGGTTACATAATCGCCATAAACCGATTCATAACAAATAATAGGTGCGGTGTTATAATTATTGTTGAGATGGAAAATCTCGCGTTTTTCCTGAGTTGTTTTCATTGCTACTGTTCCACCAAGATCTATCATAATGTCCCCCAATATTGGGCGAAGGAGGTTTTGATAGGGAAAATTTTCAACACCAACTACCAGTTTCGATTTGTGATAAAATTTTGGAGGCCCATCATTATTCATAAAAAAGGCAGAATTGTAATCGTTGTACCAGTCGCTTGGACCAATTTTATTGCTTTGAGTGCCCACTTGTTCAGGATCGCCGAAGCGCTCATAAAATGAAATTCCGCTTAAAAAATTGAGTTTTGGATATTTCATAAGCAATTCTCGCCCAAAGAAATCTGCTTCAGACTGTTTAAATCTGGACAGCACGGTACCGTCTGCAAAAACGGTTTCCGGGGCGACCAGAATTGCAGTTTTATCTGTCACTTTTTCTTCGCTAAGCTCTACAAGCAGCTCACCTATACGGGTATCGTTTACGTTGTATTTTTCGGTGTAAGGATCTATATTTGGCTGAAGGATAACAGCTTCTAGTTGTTCTTCTCCTTCTGAATAATTGTTTAAGATGAGATATGAAATTCCAATTGGAATCAATATTAACAATCCAATTTTTATGGATCCGCGAATCAGGATTTCTATTTTGCGATGTTCCCTGTAGAGCAAGATGAGTTTAAATACAGCGATATTTACCAGTAAAACCCATAAGCTTCCTCCGAATGTCCCTGTGTATTCATACCACTGAATCCAGTGATGGTAATCGGAAAAAGCGTTTCCAAGATTAAGCCAGGGCCATGAAAACTCCCAGGAGAGGTGAATTTTTTCGAAAACTATCCAGATACTTATAAGAAATGCAGAAGCTGCTTTAAAATCGGATCTTTTTGCTACGATGTGATAGAGCAAAAATACTAATGCCATGAGGAGTGAATTCATGAGCACTGCAAACGAGCCACCGAAAGGGGTTGAATAATATAGCCAGTAAGTGGTGATCAAATTCCAAATAAAGAAACTGAGATAAGACAATCCCAGGACCTTGATTTTTATATATTTTGTTTGAGTGGTACGTAGTTTAAATTCTGCGTACAAGAGTGGAACAAATCCAAAAAATAGCAGTGCCGGAAATCCGTAGGTAGGCCAGGCCATTGCCAATAAAATTCCGCTTATAAGTGCGTAGAGAAGGTTTTTCATAAAAATAACAATTCTGCTCAAAAATAGGGAAAATAAAAGTTCAAGTTTCAAGGTTCCACGTTTAAAGTTCAAAAGTTCTATCTCAAAGCTTCGGAGTAAAATTCAAAATTTGTAGGTGATTCGTATTTTTTAAAAAGTCAGGTTAACAAAGACGGAGTTTGAAGTCTCTAGTCCTTGTCCTTGACTCTTGGCTTTCGTTTCCCATTTTTATGCAAGAGTTAACCAAACACCCTAAACATTAAACAACAAACAACAAACAACATTTCTGCCTCCAGACTTTTTTAGTATTTTTACAAAAACATTTAAATGGCTATAAAACGACACATCCCCAATTTCATTACGATACTAAACCTGCTTTGTGGTACGTTGGCTACTATTTTTGCAGTTCAGGGGAATCTGATAATGGCATCGATATTTGTCGGTCTTGGTATTTTCTTCGATTATTTTGACGGGATGGCGGCAAGAATCCTGGATGTAAAAAGTGAGATGGGCTTACAGTTGGATTCCCTTGCAGATATGATCACAAGCGGGCTCGTTCCTGGTATTGTGATGTTCCAATTGTTGATTAGGGCTTTGCCCAGCGGAATAGGTACTACTTCCGAATGGAATGCCCAAAGCAGTTGGTGGGAATGGAGTTTCCCAACCTTGGCATTGATCGGATTGCTGATAACCGCTGCTTCTGGATACAGGCTAGCTAAATTTAATGTCGACGATCGTCAAACCGATTCATTTATTGGTCTTCCAACTCCTGCTAATGCCTTGCTTATTTTAAGTCTGCCATTAATTATGGCATATCAGCCACATCCAATTGCAGTGAGCTTAATCTTAAATGAATGGTTTTTAATAGGATTGACCCTGGTGAGCTGTTATATGCTAAATGCCGAAATCCCGCTTTTTGCCCTAAAGTTTTCAGACTGGTCTTTTAAACCGAATAAACTTCGATATTTCTTTATTTGCTTTTGTTTATTGATGGTAATTCTCTTTCAGTTTATTGCAATTCCGATTATCATAGTAAGTTATGTAGCCCTTTCGTTGATTTTCAGGGAAAAGAAAATAGTAAATTAGTTTTTGTAAAGTTGAAGCATCGGTTCATAAAAATCTCATAGAAGATAACTATTAATTATTGGATCCATTTTAATTTTTGATCTAATCCTATAATCATGGAAATGGATAGAACACTTTATAATTAGCTGTGAAATGAAACAAAATCGCCATCGAAAGAAATTTTCTTTGATGGCGATTTAATATTTTGATATTTGGCTGATCAGTATTAGAGAAGCCTGTTAATACTTTAATCGAATATTTTCTTTTTTCGAAGTTCAAAATTTTGTCCTAAATACACTTTCCTTACCATTTCGTCTTCGGCGAGTTCTTCAGGTTTTCCGTGTTTTAAGATGCTTCCTTCAAACATAAGGTAAGTTCTGTCAGTGATGGCAAGGGTTTCCTGTACATTGTGATCTGTAATTAGGATCCCGATATTTTTCTTTTTTAGATCGGCAACAATTCGCTGGATGTCTTCAACAGCAACAGGATCTACTCCTGCAAAAGGTTCATCTAACAAGATAAAACTGGGATCGGTAGCGAGGGCACGGGCAATTTCAGTTCGGCGGCGTTCGCCTCCGCTTAGTAAGTCTCCGCGACTCTTTCTAATGTGGCTTAATCCAAATTCCTCAATTAAGGACTCCATTTTTTCTTGTCGTTCTTTTTTGGAGAGTTTTGTCAGTTCCAGAACGCTCATTATATTATCTTCTATACTCAATTTCCTGAAGACTGATGCCTCCTGAGCAAGGTACCCAATTCCATGTTGTGCCCTTTTGTACATGGGAGATTTAGTTATATTTTGGCTATCGAGGAATATTTTTCCTCCATTGGGTTTTATAAGACCTACGATCATATAGAAACAGGTGGTTTTTCCTGCACCATTGGGTCCAAGCAAGCCAACAATCTCTCCCTGGTTTACCTCCAAAGAAATGCCTTTTACAACTTCCCGTCCTTTATAGGATTTTACTAATTTTTCGGCTTTTAACTTCATAAAATAAATTGAGGCCTAAGTTAATGTATTTATGAATAACGGGAATTTTGTTGGTTTCAACATTTTTTTTATAATGAAGTTCTACTGTCGATCTTTGATTTTAAGTGTTACTAAAAAATCTCAATTCTCCAATCTACGATCTTAAATCTGTCGACTCCAGTTCATCCCAGAATTCGTAAGCTTTTCTTAAATGCGGAATTACAATAGTGCCACCAACAAGTGTTGCAATTGCCATTGCTTCCATAACTTCTTCCTTTGTGATACCCTCTTTGTAAGAGGTTTCCAGATGATATCTTACGCAGTCGTCACAACGCAGTACAGTAGAGGCGACCAGACCCAAAAGTTCTTTCGTTTTAATGTCCAGAGCCCCCGGTGCGAAGGCATTTGTATCAAGATTGAAGATGCGTTTTATTATTTTATTATTATCCTTTAAAATAACTTCATTCATCCGTTCCCGGTACGTATTAAATTCCTCTACCTGATTCATTTATTTTTATTTAATATTTTTTTCGACTTTTCTATAAACAATTCGCGATATGAAAATACTTACTTCATATAAAAGTAACACCGGGATCGCGACAATAATCTGACTTACAATATCCGGAGGGGTAATAATAGCTGAAAAGACCAGAACAATTACAAGTGCATACTTTCGGTATTTTCTTAAAAAATCTGGAGTCAAAACACCAACTTTGGTAAGGAAATAGATCACGATAGGAAGTTCAAAGATTATTCCACTTGCCAGAACCGAGGCTCTCACAAGGGCGATATAACTACTCAAATCGAAATCGTTAAATACATCGTCACTCACCTGGTATTTTCCAAGGAAATTTATGGAAAGCGGTGTTACCAGATAATATCCAAATAAAACCCCTAAAAAGAACAATAAGGATGAAATAAAAATAAAACCCTTCGAACTTCTTTTTTCAGTGTCTTTCATTGCTGGCGCCACAAATTTCCAAAATTCATAGATCACATATGGAAAGGCAATTACGAATCCGGCAGTCATGGAAACCCAGATATGGGCCGAGAATTGACCGCCCATCGTACGACTTTGGATTCTGAAAGGCATCTCATCAAAGCAAAATCCGCTCTCCAGTCCCACCCATTGAGTAAACCGACAGAGGATATCATAAGTCCAAAAATCGGGGTGTCTTGGGCCAAACAACAACACGTCAAAAATAAATCCTTTTGCAAAAAAGGCTAATGTAGCTGCTATTATTATTGCAAGGGACGCTCGTATTAAATGCCAGCGCAAATCTTCTAAGTGATCCAAAAACGACATTTCCTCGTTGGTTGATTTGGCTTTTCCCATTATAAAATTCCTTCTCTTATTAGGTTATGAATATGCACTACTCCGGCATATATTCCGTTTTCCTCGGCGATAAGCACCGATATTTTGTTTTCTTCCATCATTTCTAAAGCATCTACTGCCATAGCATCCGGAGGGATTGTCTTGGGATTTTTGCTCATAATATCTGCGGCAATTAAATGAACAAAGCTTTTGTTGTTACGAAGCATTCTTCTAATATCTCCATCTGTAATGATTCCGACAATCTTATTATTTTCAATCACAGCAGTTACCCCCAGCATCTTTTCTGAAATTTCCACAATTACGTCTTTTACATTAGTATCTGGAGAAACCTGTGGTTGTTGATTCTGGGAAGTGATATCACCCACTCGTAAATACAATTTTTTACCCAAAGCGCCACCGGGATGGTACTTCGCAAAATCTGTACTGGAAAATCCTCGTAGGTTCAATAAGCAAACTGCCAAGGCATCTCCTAAAACCAGTTGTGCTGTAGTACTTGTCGTGGGGGCAAGGTTATTGGGGCAGGCTTCCTTTTCTACATAGGCGTTTAACACATAATCCGATTGCGTTCCCAGAAAAGAATCCACATTCCCGGTAATGGAAATAATTTTGTTATGGAAATTTTTTATCAAGGGGACCAGAACTTTAATTTCCGGAGTATTGCCGCTTTTGGAAATACATATAACTACATCGTCTTTTAAAATGGTGCCAAGATCTCCATGAATTGCATCGGCGGCATGCATAAATACAGCAGGGGTTCCGGTAGAGTTCAAAGTTGCTACAATTTTAGCCGCAATAATGGCGCTTTTTCCAATCCCTGTAATAATTACCCTTCCTTTCGAGTTATATATATATTGAACTGCATCTGCAAAATCCTGAGTTAATAATTTTTCAAGGTTTGCAATGGCTTTTGCCTCTATGGAAATGGTTTCTTTAGCTACGGATAGGATATTTTCTTTAAGTTTCAAATTGTAGAATTATGAATTGTAATATATTAAAGAAACATGTATCTTTATATCCTGCAAATGTATGTAAAATTGTAACATAATTGAATGAGTTCTGCGGAAATCGATTTACACAAACAACTTAAAAAGTACTTTGGATTTAGTCAATTCAAAGGTCTTCAGGAACAGGTAATAACCAGTATAATTAAAGGGCATAACGCTTTTGTGGTAATGCCTACAGGTGGGGGGAAATCCCTATGCTACCAGCTTCCTGCACTAATATCTGATGGTACTGCCATCGTGGTATCACCTCTGATCGCCTTGATGAAAAATCAAGTGGATGCCATTCGCGGGATCTCCTCTGAACACGGAGTCGCTCACGTTTTAAATTCCTCATTGAACAAATCGGAAGTAAAACAAGTCAAGGAAGATATAACCAATGGTATCACCAAATTGCTTTATGTCGCCCCTGAATCTCTGACGAAGGAGGAAAATGTCGAATTTTTACGAAATGTGAAGATTTCATTTATGGCGGTAGATGAGGCCCATTGCATAAGCGAGTGGGGTCACGATTTCCGTCCTGAATATCGGAATTTGCGTACGATTATTAAACGAATAGACGATACTATACCTATTATAGGGCTAACTGCCACCGCAACTCCAAAAGTACAGGAGGATATTCTCAAAAATCTTGGTATTCCGGATGCCGATACTTTTACCGCGAGCTTTAACCGCCCAAATTTATATTATGAGGTGCGGCCAAAAACAAAAAGTGTATTTACGGATATAATCCGGTTTGTTAAACAATTTGAAGGCAAATCCGGAATTATCTACTGTTTAAGCCGGAAAAAAGTAGAGGAACTTGCACAAACTCTTCAAGTAAATGGAATTTCTGTTGTGCCTTATCACGCTGGGCTGGATGCAAAGACCCGGGCAAAACACCAGGACATGTTCATCATGGAAGATGTAGATGTGGTAGTTGCAACAATCGCCTTTGGTATGGGAATCGATAAGCCCGATGTGAGGTTTGTAATTCACCACGACATTCCGAAGAGCCTCGAAAGTTATTATCAGGAAACTGGCCGTGCCGGAAGAGATGGCGGCGAGGGACATTGCCTTGCATTTTATTCTTATAAGGATATTGAAAAACTGGAAAAATTTATGAGCGGGAAGCCGGTTGCCGAACAGGAAATTGGTCACGCCCTTTTGCAGGAAGTTGTTGGTTATGCTGAGACTTCCGTCTCCCGTCGCAAATTCCTATTGCATTATTTTGGGGAAGAATTTGATAGTGAAACAGGAGCAGGTGCCTCGATGGATGACAATGTGCGCAATCCAAAAAATAAAATCGAAGCAAAAGAAAACGCAGCTCTTCTTCTAAAAACAATTAAGGATACAAATCAAATATACAAATCAAAAGAAGTTGTTAATACATTAATAGGAAAGGCGAATGCCCTCATTCTATCTCATAAAACCGATGAGCATCCATTATTTGGGAAGGGAAAGGATAAGGATGCAAAATATTGGATGGCCTTATTGAGACAAATCCTGGTAGTAGGATTTTTGAAAAAGGACATTGAAACCTACGGAGTTGTTAAGCTGACTGATAAGGGAGAGGAATATTTGAAAAATCCAACTTCATTTATGATGACTGAAGATCATGTATTTGACAGTATTACTGAAGGTGAGATTATTTCAACAAAAACCGGAGGTGGAAATATAGATGATCAGTTAGTGAAAATGATGAGGGATTTGCGTAAAAAGGTCGCCAAGAAGCTGGATGTTCCTCCTTATGCGGTTTTTCAAGATTTATCATTGGAAGATATGGCTATAAAATTTCCAATGACCATTGAGGAATTGAATAATATTCATGGTGTCGGTGAAAATAAGGCCAAAAAATTTGGAAAAGAGTTTGTAGAACTAATTGCCCGTTATGTTGATGATAAAGATATAATTAGACCAGATGATCTGGTTGTAAAATCAACAGGTGCCCATAGTGGACTTAAACTTTATATTATTCAAAGCGTTGACAGGAAATTGCCCTTAGATGACATAGCTTCTGCCAAAGGAATGGAAATGACGGAATTCATTAAAGAAATGGAAGCTATTATTTACAGTGGAACCAAACTCAATATCAATTACTGGATTGATGAGATTCTGGATGAAGAGCAACAGGAAGAAATTCATGAGTATTTTTTAGAGTCGGAAACCGATAAAATAGAAGATGCGATGAAGGAATTTGACGGGGATTACGACCTTGAAGAACTGCGATTATACCGGATCAAATTTATAAGCGAAGTAGCGAATTAAAGAATTGTAAATATTAGGTTTAGTCTTTTTCTACATTAAATAATATCCAAAACTTTTTTTAAAAAATACAGGAGCCCGCAAAGAATACAATTCAAACTTTGGGAACCTTTTTTTTCTTTTAATGTTCATTTTGATCTCAAAAAGAACATTAAAAGATTTATTTTATACCTAATTCCCTGAACTATTTTATTAAAAACAGCTTAAGAGGGTTTAGCTTACTTTTTCAATTCCTTATATTTGCAGTAATAATTATAAACTAGTAACATGAAAGATGGATTATACGCAAAATTTCATACCTCAAAGGGTGAAATTTTAACGGAACTTGAATTTGAAAAAACTCCCGGAACGGTTGGAAATTTTGTCGGTCTTGCCGAAGGAAATTTGGAAAATAAAGCTGTTGCACAGGGAAAACCATATTATGACGGATTGAAATTTCACAGGGTACTCCCCAATTTTATGATTCAGGGTGGCGATCCCAAAGGTAACGGTACCGGTGGTCCGGGTTACAACTTCCAGGATGAATTTCACCCAGATTTGAAACATGATGCACCGGGAAAACTATCTATGGCCAACGCGGGTCCCGGAACTAATGGAAGTCAGTTTTTTATAACTCATACCGAGACTCCCTGGCTGGATGGAAAACATACGGTTTTTGGAAAAGTGGTAGAGGGACAGGATGTTGTTAATGCGATTGCCCAGGGAGATAAAACCGAAAAGCTGGAGATCATCCGGGTAGGGAAGGCAGCCGAAAAATTTAATGCAGTTGAAGAATTCCGCGCTTTTAACGGAGCTAAGGAAGAAAGAGAAGCTGCCGCTAAAAAACAACAAAAGGATTTATTAGGTGAATTAAGCGAGGGTTTCGAGAAAACTTCAAGTGGTTTGCGCTATAAAATTGAACAAAAAGGAACCGGTGCAAAAGCTGAAAAAGGTAATACCGTGTCTGTTCATTACAAAGGAATGCTAAGCGATGGGAGTGTGTTTGATTCGTCTTACAAGAGAAATGAACCTATCGATTTTGCTCTTGGAAAAGGACAAGTGATTGAAGGCTGGGATGAAGGTATTCAACTTTTACATGTTGGAGATCAGGCGAGGTTTGTGATTCCTTCAGATTTGGCTTACGGTACAAGTGGCGCTGGAGGAGTAATTCCGCCAAATGCCACATTGATCTTTGATTTGGAGCTGGTTGCAGTGAAATAAATTATTCAAAAACTATGTCATATAGAAAGACCTCGCAAGTATCAAAAATCTGCGAGGTCTTTCTTTTTTGAATAAAATCTTAAATCTTAAATCTGAGATCTCAGATCTAACTTATTTCATATCTGGCTCAGGAGTCAACCTTAGATAAGGTTTTACCTCTTTAAATCCTTTTGGGAACATTTTTTTTGCTTCTTCGTTAGAGATAGATGGGCTAATTACCACATCTTCACCTTTTTTCCAGTTGGCAGGAGTAGCTACTTTATAGTCGGCTGTTAATTTAAGCGAATCGATAACACGCAGCAATTCATCAAAATTCCTTCCGGTACTTGCTGGATAGGTGATCATTAACTTAATAGTTCTATCGGGAGCAATTATATAAACCGAACGTACAGTAAGTGTATTGTCTGCTTTAGGATGGATCATATCATAAAGTTCGGCGACTTTCTTATCCTCATCGGCAATTATGGGAAAATCAACTGTTGTATTTTGAGTTTCATTGATATCCATTATCCATTCTTTGTGTGACTCAACTCCATCCACGCTTAAAGCGACCATTTTAACGTTGCGCTTTTCAAATTCATCCTTGTATTTGGCAGCCGTTCCCAGCTCTGTAGTACAAACTGGTGTAAAATCTGCAGGATGAGAAAATAAAATACCCCAGCTATCTCCCAAATAATCGTAAAAATTAATTTTCCCGATGGAAGTCTCTGCATCGAAATTTGGTGCTTTATCTCCTAATTTAAGTGTGCTCATAATATTAGCTTTATTATTAAACCTAAAAATAGGTAAATAAGGATGGAAGCACTGTTAATTATATGAAAAAAAAATGTTTTGAAGTCAAAAATATAACGGGTAAGTTGGGAATGCTGTTGAAATTCCGATTCGAAACAGATTCGTTTAAATTGAGTTCAAATAACAGAAAGTTCGGTTCAAACAGAATTTCTGGAGTGTTCCATTGGATATATGAAATGGTAAAAGATTCTATTTCTTCCACTTGATACCACAGCCCATTCCCGGTTTTTGTGGCTCCGGAACTTTTCGGTTGTTTAAAACAGCATCCAAAGCCTCACGTAAATCCCTTCCATTTGCCGGAATCCCGTTGCCAGGCCGAGATTCATCCAGCTGCCCGCGGTAAATGAGTTCTAATTCTGAATCGAAAACGTAAAAATCTGGGGTACAAGCTGCAACATAAGCCTTGGCGACTTCTTGAGTTTGGTCATATAAATATGGAAAGGAATAGTGATTTTTTTCTGCAGTTACTTTCATCAATTTCGGGTGATCTTCAGGATAATCTTCCACATTATTGCTCATTATCGCGATAAATCCAAATCCAGAAACCCTATAATCATTGGCTAACCTAACAATTTCTTCATTCACATGTTTCACGTAAGGGCAGTGGTTGCAAATAAACATAATCACGGTGCCTTTTTCACCTTTTAATTCTTTTAAACTAAAGAGTTTTCCACTTATGGAATCTTGTAGTCTAAAATTTGGTGCTGAAGTTCCTAAAGGAAGCATAGCTGATGAAGTTAAGGACATGGATAAAAGTTTAATTTATGAATTGAAGTGTCTAAGCACAAATTTAACATGTTTATTTTATTAATTTCTTAGACTTAACTAGTAAGTTATTCTTAGTAGACTTTTCAAGAATGACTTTTTCCTTGTAACTTTAAGCTAACTTGCGTGTGCCGAATGCCTATTTGCTATAAAATATCTTAGATAATTGTAGGATATTTTAGTGGATAAAATATAAATTTCTATGGAAGTTTCTTTACCAAAAATGACTTTTGAAATCAAATATTTTCAAAATTGCGTAAATAAAATTTAGTCATTTATATTTAATACAGAAAGGATTACAAAACATAATTTATGGAAATTACTTGGAATGATTTTGAAAAAGTTGAGATGCGTATCGGAACTATAGCAGAGGTTTTGGATTTTCCGAAGGCAAAGCAACCAGCATACCAGTTATTGATTGATTTTGGTGCTGAAATTGGGATGAAAAAATCATCAGCTCAAATTACTAGACGCTATTCTAAAGAGGTTCTGCTGGGAAAACAGATCGTAGCGGTAATCAATTTCCCAAAAAAACAGATTGCTAATTTTATGAGTGAATGCCTGGTTTTGGGTGCTGTGGCACCTGGAAACGATATCGTGCTTCTGAATCCAGATCTTAAAGTTGAAAACGGATTGCGGGTAGGGTGAAGTGAAGTTAAAAGTACGAAGTTAGAAGTGTGAAAAGAAAAAAGAAAATATAATAAAGAGAAGAGACTTCTTTGAAGTTTGAATTAAAGATGTTGGTTGTTTGGGGTTAAGGTAAAAATTGCCCAATAATTGGTATTAATCCTGATTTTTGTTTGCGGAAATATGAGGGAAATAGAATTATATAGTTCAGGAATTATTGGTAAAAAATGGTCAACCTTATTCAGGCTTGAGCTATGAGCTAACAACAAACCATAAGCTATAAACCATAAACGCTGAACAGAAAACAGAAAATTCAGTTTTGTACAGAATTTATTTTTTAAGCCCAGTCTGACTATTCTCCTTTATTTTTCAGCATTAAGGCTTTAATATCAGAATTGTTACCATAAAGAACCATCACGTCATCTTTATTTAAAACGGTTTCAGAACCTGCAACTCCTAAAACCTGGGTTTTTCTCTTTATAGCACCAAGTGCATTGGTGACCTCAATCACTTTCATCGTGGTTAGAACCATAATTTTATATTTCTTCCTTAAATCAATCTCACTAAGCATTTTTCCTTCGTATTTTTTAGGAACAACAATTTCTACAACACTATGATGTCCAGTGAGTTCAAAGGAATCTATCACACCTATCAAATTTAGCTTTTTTGCCCAACGTTCAGCTGTTTCTTCTTCCGGATGAATAATCTCATCTACCCCAATTGCTTCCAGAACCATTTCTTGTAAGGGGCTTACTGCTCTGCTTATTAGTC
>Ga0307487_1000731_pt1 | contig 24933 bp, 27 predicted proteins | sample CBIW12metaG_FD_203665 | JGI IMG/M metagenome (GOLD analysis project Ga0307487, IMG submission 203665) | Sea-ice brine microbial communities from Beaufort Sea near Barrow, Alaska, United States - CBIW 1.2 | ecosystem: Environmental > Aquatic > Marine > Coastal | place: USA: Alaska | collected... | reverse complement strand
GACTTCCCCATGTGACAACCGTAAGTCACACCCCCTCGCCCGCTCCGAGGGCGCGGCGCGAGCCCCCCGTTTGGGGGTATTCTCTCCCGCTACCGGGCGGTGCCTCACAGCTGGGTGAAGCCGCGTACGATCGTTCCGGCGGCTCCCGCGTAGGCGATGACCACGAGCATCCGCCTCGCGATATGTGCTTCGATGACCCGTTCCAGCACCTCGCCGAGCACGAGCCCGGCCGCACAGGCGGCCGCGATCAGCAGCCACGTGAGCACGGTCAACTGCGGAGGTTCCGCACCTCCGAAGATGAGCTTGGCCACGAGTGAGGCCCCGCTGACGGTGATGAAGTAGGGCTGCATCGTGGCCGCAAAGCCGCGCTGGGACCAGTGCGTGGCCATCGCGTACATGCTCACGGCGGGACCGCCCACCCCGGCGGTCGCGTTCATGAACCCGCTCGCGGAACCGGCCACGGCCCGGACACCCGGACTGTCACGAAGCGTCGCCCGGCGCAGGGTCACCGACACGGTGAGGGCCGTCGCGAGCAGCAGGCCGATGGAGATCTGCAGCCACGCGCCCGGCACGTGCTGCACAACTACGGCGCCCGGCACGATGCCGAGCAACGCGAAGGATGCGAGCGCCGCGTAGCGGCGCCAGTCGATGTGCCGAATCACGCGCGGCAGGATCAGCCCGGCGGTGAAGATGGCACAGGCGTTGACCAGCACAATGCCGTCAATCGGACCGAGCAGGAGCACCAAAAAGGGCGCGGCCACGAGGGCGAAGCCCATACCGGTGATGCGCTGCATGCTCGAGCCCACGAACACGGCGACGAGCACCAATGCCGTCATCCACACGTTCGGTCTCCACATGTCGGCATGGTCTTCAACTCTACGTGCCGGGGTAGACAGCCCGACTCCACGCCGCCATGTCGGATGATTTTGGACCGAGAATTTTCTGCTGGTCAGCGAGCGCCTAAAATAGGAGGATTGCCCTTTGGGGCACTGCCCGCCATCCCACTTTCGACCATTGGAGCCACCATGGCCGCCCCCACTCATCTCGACGCCGTCATCGCCCTGGCCCGCCACCGCGGGTTCGTCTTTCAGGCCGGTGAAATCTACGGTGGTTCCCGCTCGGCGTGGGACTACGGCCCCCTGGGTGTTGAACTCAAGGAGAACATCAAGAAGCAGTGGTGGCGCTCCATGGTCACGAGCCGGGACGACGTGGTCGGCCTCGACTCCAGCGTGATCCTGCCGCGTGCGGTCTGGGAGGCATCCGGTCACGTCGAGGTTTTCAGCGACCCGCTGATCGAGTGCACGAGCTGCCACAAGCGTTTCCGCGAGGATCACCTTGTGGAAGAGTTCGAGGACCGCAAGGGTCGTTCGCCCGAGAACGGCATCGATGACATTCCCTGCCCCAACTGCGGCAACCGCCACATCTGGACCGAGCCGCGCGCCTTCTCCGGCCTGCTGAAGACCAACCTCGGCCCGGTCGACGACGAGTCCGGAATGCACTACCTCCGCCCCGAGACCGCGCAGGGCATCTTCGTGAACTTCGCCAACGTGCTGCAGGCCTCACGCTCGAAGCCTCCGTTCGGCATCGGCCAGATCGGCAAGAGCTTCCGCAACGAGATCACCCCGGGAAACTTCATCTTCCGCACCCGCGAGTTCGAACAGATGGAGATGGAATTCTTCGTCGAGCCCGGCACGGATGAGACCTGGCACCAGTACTGGATCGACACCCGGATGGCCTGGTACACCGGGCTCGGCATCCGCGCCGAGAACCTTCGCCTGTTCGAACACCCCGCAGAGAAGCTCTCGCACTACTCCAAGCGCACCGTCGACATCGAGTACCGCTTCGGCTTCGTCGGTGGCGAGTTCGGCGAGCTCGAGGGTGTGGCCAACCGCGGCGACTTCGACCTGTCGACCCACGCGAAGGCATCCGGCAAGGATCTGTCGTACTTCGACCAGACCAAGAACGAGCGCTGGGTTCCGTACGTGATCGAGCCGGCCGCCGGCCTCACCCGCTCGCTCATGGCGTTCCTCGTTGACGCGTACCACGAGGAGGAAGTGCCTAACGCCAAGGGCGGCGTTGACAAGCGCACCGTCCTGAAGCTCGACCCGCGCCTCGCCCCCGTGAAGGCCGCGATCCTGCCGCTGTCCCGCAACGAGAGGCTGTCGCCGATGGCCCGCGAGCTCGCGGCCCGGCTGCGTGAGTCGTGGAACGTGGACTTCGACGATGCCGGTGCGATCGGGCGCCGCTACCGTCGCCAGGACGAGATCGGCACGCCGTATTGCATCACGGTGGACTTCGACTCGCTCGATGACCAGGCCGTGACCGTGCGGGACCGCGACACCATGCTGCAGGAGCGCGTGCCGCTCACCGAGCTCGACGCGTACCTCGCGGTGCGCCTGCGCGGCGCGTAGCGCGCACGGCGCGCCACGCGAGGGGCCAACTTGCGCCCCATGAACACGAGCCATGGGGCGCAAGTTGGCCCCTCGCGGATGCCATGGGGCGCAAGTTGGCCCCTCGCGGAAAAGCCGCCCCTACGGGCGGGGGAACTCGATGAGGGTGACGCCGGCGCGCCGGGCGGGAGCGGACAGCGCGGCGAGTGCGGCGGGGGCCTCGGCAAGCGGGATCCTCGCCGTGATGAGGTCCTGCGGGCGCAGCCGCCCCGAGAGCACGAGGTCGAGCAGCGCCGGGTAGTCCCGGGCCGGCATGCCGTGGCTGCCCAGAATGGTGAGCTCGCGCGCGATCACCAGGCCAAGGGGAAGCGCGGGGTCTTCCTCGAGCAGGCCGATCTGTACGTGTCGGCCGCGAATGGCGAGTGAGCGCAGGGCGATGCGCACCGTGTTGCCGTGCCCGAGAGCCTCAACGGCAACCTGGGCCCCGGCGCCATCGGGCGTCAGTGCACGAATGCGGTCGACCACGTCGGCGTCATCGAGCCCGGCGGCGTTCACGGTGTGCGTGGCTCCCGCCCGCGTTGCCGCCTCAAGGGCGGAGTCGCTGATGTCGACGGCGATCACGGCGGCGCCCATCGCCCGACCGATCATCACCGCGGACAGGCCGACTCCGCCGCATCCCACGACCACGAGTGTTTCGTCGGCCTGCAGGCGGGCCTGGCCGACCAGGCCGCGATAGGAGGTGGCGAAACGGCAACCGAGCAGTGCGGCCGCGCCCGAATCGAGGTCGTCGGGCACGGCCACGAGATTGAAGTCGGCGTGGTGCAGGGCCACCCGCTCGGCGAAGGAGCCCCAGTGGGTGAATCCCGGTTGGGTCTGGTTGCTGCACACCTGACCGTTGCCGCTGTCGCATTCCGGGCATTCGCCGCAGGCGCACACGAACGGGACGGTCACGCGCTGGCCCACACGAAACCGTCGCACGAGGGGACCGATGGCGTCGATGACGCCCACGAGTTCGTGCCCGGGCACGTGCGGCAGCGCGATGTCGGCGTCGTGGCCGATCCAGCCGTGCCAGTCGCTGCGGCACAGTCCCGTGGCCTCGACCCGCACGATCACCCCTGCCGCGCTCAACAGGGGTTCTGGTACCTCGCGTACGACCGGCAGCTCGCCGAATTCCTCGAAATAGACCGCTAACATGACTCTAGTCTGCCTGATGCCGCCGTCCCGCTCTGCTTTCGCACGGCGCCCGACGCCCACGCCGCCCACCGCTGCTGGAGGCGAAACACCGCCGATAGTGGGCGAGCCTGGCCGGAGGCGGTTACAGTTGCCTCATCACCAGGCCCGGGAGGAGTCACATGAGCAGACAATTCGAGGTTGTTTTCGAGGGCGAGTTTCCCGGCACGCCCGACCAGGTGTGGGACGCCATCACGGCGCATACGGAGGCATGGCTCTTTCCGTCGGACGGGATGGAGGGCACCGACATGGTCTCCGAGCGGCCGAACCATCGAGTCAACCGCATGGACGGTCCCGATGACTGGTTCAATGTGCTCGAACAGGTCATTGAGGAGCGTCCGAACGGTCGGTCGTTCATGCGCTGGATGCACACGGGCGTGTTCCTCGGCGAGCAGAACGAACAGAACACCGCCGTGAAACTGCACACTGATTTCTACATGCACACGCTCGCCGAGTACCTCGAGCACTTCGCGGGGCGCCCGGCGGTCTTCGCCGACATTCAGGGGCCCGACTCGTCAGCGGATCAGGACGCATTCGAGGTGGTGCGGGCCGCGCTCGGCATTGATTCGGGCACGGTCGCGGGCGATTCGACCTACGTGACTCTTCCCGGCGAGCCTGCTCCCGGAGCCTACGTCGACCACACGAGCGAGCACTTCATAGGCCTGCGAACGAACAACGCCCTCTACCGCTTCTTCGGTCGCAACGCGTTCGGTGGTGTCGTCGGCATCACAGTGCACCACTTCGGTGGTGCCGACCAGATGCTGATTGAGCACGAATGGCACGAATGGATCGGCGCGCTGTTCACCTGACCCGAACCGGCACCTGTCCGGTCAGGAGGCGGCGGCGGAGGGCCCGGCATCCGCTGCCGGTGAGGCGGAGGACGCGGCATCAAGATCGACCTTCACCCCGAAGAGGGCATCGAGACCGGTCAGATACGACTCCTGCTCGCCGGCCCTGGCCAATTCGCGCGCGCGCACCATGGGGGTGTGCAGCAGCACGCCGGTGAGGTGGCGCAGCGCCTGCTCGGTCTGCTCGCTCGAGTCTCCCCGGCTGCGCGCCCGGGCGATCTCGGCGTCGCGCAGCTCGAACATGTAGGTGCGCAGCGCCACGACGGCGGGGGCGAGGCTCTGTTCCTCGGCGACGGCCGAGAACTTGCGGGCGGCGCGGCCCACGAGTTCGCGGGCCTCATCGGTGGCGTTGAGCTCTTCCAGCGGCGCATGGATGCTGATGGTCTCAAGGTCGAGCAGCTCGACGCCCGCCACGTCCACCACGTTCGGGGCCACGTTGCGCGGAAGACCCAGGTCGATGATGAGCTGCGGCGGGGCCTCGGGTGCGGCATCCGCCGGGCACAGGCGAACGGTTTCCGCCTCGGTGTCGAGGGTGCGGGAATTCACGCCGACGGCGACGCGGCCGGCCAGGATGAGGGCGGCGTCGATGACATGCTCCTCTCCGAGCGTGCACGTGACGACAACGTCGGCACGGGCGACCTCGCCGGCGAAATCGGCGGCGGGCACGGCGTCGATGCCGTGGGACGACGCGAACTTCTGCGCCCGGCCCGACGGCGAGTAGACGCGCACGTTCTCCGCGCCGCGATCACGCAGGGCGGCGAGGGACGCCCCGGCGTAGCGCCCGGTGCCTACGAGGAGCACGCGGGCGGTAGCCCAGTCGCTCACCCGGCTCTCAGCGAGTTCGAGGGACAGCCGCACAAGCGATCGCCCGGCCGATCCGATGCCGGTGCGGTTCTTCACGCCGCGTGACGTTTGCGAGGCGCGCTGGAACAGTCGTTCGAGCTCGGGGCTCGTGGTGCCGGCGGCCCTGGCCTGCTCGAGTGACCGACGCACCTGCCCGGCAATCTCTCCCTCGCCGACGACCACGGATTCGAGTCCGCTCGTGACCGCAAACAGATGTTCGGCGACGCCGTTGCCGTGCACCAGAGTCAGGGTCTCGCGGAGGGTGTCTTGCGGCACGCCCGTGTTCGTGCTCACGGCCTCGATCGCCGCGAACACGGCGGGAAGCGGCGAGACGCCGTAGGGCTCGTCGAGATCGAGGTAGGCCTCGAAGCGGTTGCACGTGGCCACGATCACGACACCGCTCAGGGCAGCGTGCTTGGCCACAATGTGCCCGGCCGTCTCGCCGCCGCCAACAGAGAGCATCTCCAGCACGTCAAAGCTGGAGTTCTTGTGACTGGCGGACAACAAAATTAGCACTATTCGATTCTAGAGGCCGCGGCTGGGAGCTTCGACTCGTTGATTTCAGGGATTGTTGAGAGAATGTATCCGATGATCCTCGACGCGCAGCACCCTCTGTCCTCCGGCGTCACCGCCGACTCCCGCCTGATTCGGGCCTATCAGGGCACCCGCCCCGACGTGACGCCCGTATGGTTCATGCGCCAGGCCGGTCGATCGCTGCCGGAATACCGCGAACTGCGCGTGGGAACGCGCATGCTCGACGTATGCCTGGACCCCGACCTGGCGAGCGAAATCACCCTGCAGCCCGTGCGTCGTCACAACGTGGACGCGGGCATCTTCTTCAGCGACATCGTCGTCCCGCTGAAACTCGTGGGTGTCGATGTTGAAATCGTGCCGGGCCGGGGCCCCGTGCTCGGCAAGGCCGTGCGCACGAAGGCGGATGTTCAGGAACTGACCGCCCTCGATCCCGCTCTTCTCGATGAGGCACTCGCCCCCATTAGAGAGGCGGTCGGCCGCACGGTGGCCGAGCTCGGATCCACGCCGCTCATCGGCTTTGCGGGGGCCCCCTTCACGCTCGCCGCCTACCTCGTGGAGGGTGGCCCGTCGAAGGATCACCTGCACGCGCGCGCCCTGATGCACTCCGACCCGGAGTCCTGGCAGCAGCTTATGCAGTGGACCGCGGATGTCACCGGACGTTTCTTACGCGCCCAGGTGGTTGCCGGCGCGAGTGCGGCGCAACTCTTTGACTCGTGGGCCGGCGCATTGTCGCTGTCCGACTACGCGACATCCGTCGCCCCGGCCTCCGCTGCCGCCATCGCCCACGTGCGTGACCTCGGCTACACCGAACACCCGGCGGGCGCCGATGCCGTCGAGCGCAACGTGCCGATCGTGCACTTCGGAGTCGGTACGGGTGAACTCCTCAAGGAGATGCACAACATCGGCGCCGACGTCGTCGGCGTTGACTACCGCCTTCCGCTTGATGAGGCCAACCGTCGCCTCGGCGGCGTCGTGCCGGTGCAGGGAAACGTTGACCCCGCGCTGCTCACGGCACCCTGGCCGGTGCTTGAGGCCCACGTGCGCGACGTGCTCGAACGCGGGCGCACGGCGCCGGCGCACGTGCTCAACCTCGGCCACGGCGTTCCGCCGGGGACCGACCCCGACGTGCTCACCCGTTTGGTTTCGCTCGTGCATTCCGTCAGCGCCGAGAACTAGGCCGGCATGCAGGATGTCCTGGTCATCGGCGGAGGAATCGCCGGTCTGGTTGCCGCCCGCTCGTGTGCGCGTCTCGGTCTGAGCGTCACCGTTATCGAGGCCGCGGATGCCGTGGGTGGCCCCGTTGCCGGCCACGATGTCGCCGGCCTCCGCCTCGACAGCGGCGCGGAAAGCTTCGCCGTGCGCGGCGGGACGGTCGCCGCGTTCGTGGAGGAACTCGGGCTTACCGCCGAGATCGTGGCCCCGAACCCGGCCGGGGCGTGGCTGCACCTTCCCGCACTGAAGGCCGGTCAGAACCCGGTGAGCGTGCCGCTGCCGCAGGCCGGCGTGCTCGGGATCCCCGGTTCGCCGCTCGCCGACGACGTGCGATCGGTAATCGGCTGGGGCGGCGCGCTGCGCGCCTATCTGGACCGGCTCATGCCCGTGCTCACGATCGGGCGAGAGCACAGCCTCGGGGACCTCGTCGCCAAGCGCATGGGACGCCGGGTGCTCGAGCGCCTCGTGGAACCGGTGGCCTCCGGCGTGTACACGACATCGAGCCGCGACCTGGAGGTCGACGTGGTCGCTCCCGGGCTCAACAGCGCGCTCACCACCACCGGTTCGCTCTCGGGCGCCGTGCTGGCCCTGCGTTCCGGCGCCCCGGCCGGTTCTGCCGTGGGCGGGCTGCGCGGCGGAATGTCCAGTCTTCCCGCCGCGCTCGTGGCCGACCTGAATCACTTCGGTGCCGTCATCGAGACGGGCCGCGCGGCCACACAGCTCACGCGCACGGACGCCCCCGACGGCAGCGAGCAGGCGTGGGCGGTCACCCTCGCTCCGCCCGTCGCCGAGTCCGACGCCAACGAGACCGACGAGACCGGGGACATGGATGAGCACGTCGCTGACGCCGGCGAGGCCCGGCGCACGGCGCGTTTTGTGATTCTGGCGACGCCGGGCCGGCAGGCGCTTCGTCTGTTGGCGCCGCTCGGCGCCGCCCAGGACGCGCTGAGCGAGCTGGACTGGCCCGCCCCGACCGCCGTGACGCTCGCGACGCTCGTGCTCGACGCCCCCCAACTCGACTCTCACCCGCGCGGTACCGGTGTGCTGGTGGCCGCCGAGGCCACCGACGTCACCGCCAAGGCGCTCACCCACGTCACCGCGAAGTGGTCCTGGGTGGCTGCGGCCGCCGGAGCCGGCCAACACGTCGTGCGCCTGTCCTACGGTCGTGCCGGTCATCCGAATCCCGCCGACGGCCTGAGCGACGAGGATTTCGAGATGCTCGCCCTTCGTGACGCGTCGACGCTTCTTGGCGTGTCCCTGTCCGCGGGCATGGTGCGGGGTTTTGCGCGCACCGAGTGGCGCGACGCCATCTCACCCGCCACGGTCGGAGCGCCCGGGCGCGCATCGAGCGTTCGTGAGGCTCTGTCCGACACTCCCGGACTTGAGGTCACGGGCGCGTGGCTCGCCGGAACCGGTCTGGCCTCGGTCATCCCGGATGCCCTCGCGGCAGCGGCGCGCATCCGACAGGCGTCGCTGGGCCTTTGAGAACGGATCAGGCCTGATCCGCCGTACATTCACAGCGTCAATCGCGTTACTGTGGGTATCTAAACCTCGACGAATGGAGTCTCAATGCGCGGAAAGCTTCTGTTCATCACGGGTGGCCTGGTGGGGTATGTGCTGGGTGCACGTGCCGGACGCAAACGCTACGACCAGATCGCAGCCACCGCCAACGACCTCTGGAACGCTCCCCCCGTGCAGCGTCGGGTCACGGAAGCGCGCGACTTTGGCCTTGAACTGGTCGGCGACGTTCCCGGAGTTCTCCTCGATGCCGGCAAGAAGTTCGTTTCATCCGTCGCGGGCAAGGCCTCGCAGGGTGCCTCGCGCCCGTCGACGAGCACCGCAGCGCCGGAGAAGCCCGCTGCGGCCGAAGATTTCAGCGCCCACTAGGCGCCCGATCTACAGCACCCCGTTCATCACTACCTCGTTTCATGGCACCGGGAAGGGTCACCCGTGACTTCTAGTGGATTCAATCCCAAGAGCAAGCGATCACTGGTCGCGCTGCTCGCTGAATTGCCCGGTCAGATCAGTGATCTGATCAAGGCCGAGCTCGACGCCTTCAAGGCCGAATTCGCGAGCAAGGCCAAGAACTTCGGCGTGGGCGCCGCGCTTTTCATCGTGGCTGCCGCCATCGGGTTCTTCGCGCTGGGGGTTCTGGTCGCGCTGCTGATCATCGTCTTCGCGCTGTTCCTGCCGCTCTGGCTGGCCACGCTCATCGTGCTCGTCCTGCTGCTCGCGATGGCGGCGGTGCTCGTGCTGGTGGGCGTCAACCGGGTCAAGGCCGCCACGGCGCCGGATCCGGACGGCGTGCACGCCAGTCTTCGCAACGATGTCGACGCATTCAAAGGGGTTGGTCGCTATGAAAACTGACAAGACGCAGAGCATCGAGCCCATGGGTCACGAGCCTCACGGCAAGAGCGAGCTGCGGGCAGAGGCCGCCCGGGCCCGCGCTCAGCTCGCAAGCACGCTCGACGCGATCGAACTCAAGCTCAACGTGCCCAAGCAAATGAGAATCGCCAAGCGGCGCTTCCACGTGGCCCTGCTGCGCCTCGGCGATGACAACCCCGCAGCCCTCGCCGGAATCGCCATCGGCGCCGCGGTGTCCGTGGGCACGGTCGTGTGGCTCGGCGCCCGAGCGGTGCTGTCCAACCGCTCCTGAGCATCCGCTCCCGCGGCCGGGGTGCGGCCGGTACGGATCGCATTTTGCAGCGGGACCCTTTCGGAGCAGACTAGGGATATGACTCACCCGGCTGCCGGAGAGGCAGTAGACCCTACAGTGACCGCACCTTCCATCAACAGCGAGGCTCCCGAAGCCTCGCCACAGGGATTCACGCTCTTCACGGTGTTGCGCAAAGACCCGCACAACCCCGACGACCTCGACGGTCGAGATGTTCCGCACGCCGTCAACGAGCTCGATGACATTGTTGCGCTCGTCGAAGCCGAGGGCGTCACCGTGCGCGGATTCTACGATGTGTCCGGCCTCAAGGCCGATGCCGACGCGATGATCTGGACCCACGCGCCCGAAGCGGAGACGCTGCAGTGGGCGAACCGCGAACTGCGTCGCAGTCGCCTGCTGAAGAGCCTGCTGCCCACCTGGAATGCCATGGGCGTGCACCGCGATGCCGAGTTCAACAAGAGCCACGTGCCCGCGTTCCTGCGCGGCGTCGAGCCGAAGGCCTGGCTCACCGTCTACCCGTTCGTGCGCAGCTTCGAGTGGTACCTGCTCCCCGATGCCGAGCGAAGCGCGATGCTCGCCGACCACGGACGCAAGGGTGCCGCCTACCGGGGCGCGCTCGCCAACACCGTCTCGGCTTTCGCCCTCGGCGACTACGAGTGGCTCCTGCCGATCGAGAGCGATGAACTCACCGAGCTCGTCGACCTGATGCGCGGTCTGCGTGCGACCGAGGCGCGCCGCCACGTTCGGGAGGAGATTCCGTTCTTCACCGGACGTCGCATCTCCACCGCCGAACTCGTCGAGGTGCTTCAGTAGTGGCCGCATACGACGCCATCCTGCTCGCCGGCTTCGGCGGTCCGGAGGGCCAGGACGATGTGATTCCGTTCCTGCGCAACGTGACCGGTGGTCGCGGCATCCCCGAGGAGCGTCTCGAAGAGGTCGCGACCCACTACCGCCACTTCGGCGGAGTGAGCCCGATCAACGACCAGAACCGCGTACTGAAGGCAGCCCTGCAGGTCGAGCTCGACCGTCGCGGCATCGACCTGCCCGTGATCTGGGGCAACCGCAACTGGGCGCCGTACCTCAGCGACACCATCAGTGAGGCGCACGCCGCCGGCCAGGACCGCCTGCTGGCGATCGCCACGAGCGCATACAGCTCATATTCGGGATGCCGTCAGTACCGCGAAGACTTCGCCGCCGCCCTCACGACGACCAACCTCGAGGGCGTCGTGCACATTGACAAGGTGCGCCAGTTCTTCGACCACCCCGGATTCGTCACGCCGTTCGTCACCGGGGTGGCACAGGGCCTGGCGGATGTTGCGGCGCAGCTTCCCGGCATCGACCTTGAGACCGAGGTCGAGATTCTGTTCTCCACGCACTCGATCCCGATGACGGATGCCGACAAGAGCGGCCCGGCCGAGCGCGGTTTCGGCGAAGGCGGCGCCTACGAGGCGCAGCATCGCGCAGTCGCGCAGGTCATCATGGATGCCCTGGTCTCACCGGATCTCGACACGCTCGATCCGGGTGATTCCGCGGTTCCGCTCACAACGTCGTGGCAGCTCGTGTACCAGTCCCGCAGCGGTCCGCCCAGCATGCCGTGGCTCGAGCCCGATATCAACGACGCGATCGCCCTGCTGCCCGCGCGGGGCATCCGTGCGGTCGTTATCGTGCCGCTGGGCTTCGTGAGCGACCACATGGAGGTCATGTGGGACCTCGACAACGAGGCGATGGAGACCAGTGAGAAGAACGATCTCTTCGCCGTGCGCGTTCCCACTCCCGGAGTGTCACCGGACTTTGTGAGCGGCCTCATCGACCTGGTCGAAGAGCGCCTCAACGATACCCCGGACGACGAGCGCAAGGCGGTCACCGACCTGGGCCCCTGGTATGACGTGTGTCGCCCCGGGTGTTGTGAGAACGTGCGTCTCGGCTTCAAGCCGGCCGTCGCGGGGGTCGCCCCGTGAGCGTGATTCGCGTTGGCACGCGCCGGAGTGCCCTGGCTCTCGCCCAGACGACGACCGTTGCCAACCGCATCGCCAACTCCTCGGGCTCCGAGGTGGAGATCGTGCCGATCGTCACCCACGGTGACACGTCGACCGACTCTCTCTCGAGCCTCGGCGGCACGGGGGTCTTCGCGAGCGCCCTGCGTGAAGCCCTGTTGAACGACGAGTGCGACATCATTGTGCACTCGCTCAAGGACCTCCCGACCGACGCGTACCCGGGCCTCTCTCTCGGTGCCACGCCCAAACGAGCGGATGCCCGCGATGTGTTGTGCGCCCGGTCCGGGTTCACCCTCGACACCCTCCCGGAGGGCGCGCGCGTGGGCACCGGGTCGCCGCGGCGGGTGGCGCAGCTGCTCGAGCGTCGGCCGGACCTCACCGTTGTCGACATTCGCGGCAACATCGACACCCGGCTTGGGCGCGTGGCCCCGGGTGACCTCGACGCCGTGGTGCTTGCCGCGGCCGGCCTCGGCCGGCTGGGACGTCTCGACGCCGTCCAGTCCGAGCTGCTGGACCTCTCGGCCTGGCCCACCGCCCCCGGTCAGGGTGCGCTCGGCATCGAGGTGCGAACCGGCAAGCTTGACCGCGTGCTCGCGACCGCGCTGCAGGCGATCAACCACGTCTCCACCCAGGCCGTCGTCTCGGCGGAGCGACTTGTTTTGGCTCGACTGGAGGCCGGATGCGCCGCACCCATCGGTGCCACCGCGGTGCTGGATACCGGATTGTTTTTTCTCACGGCCACGGTCTACAGCCCCGACGGCACCCAAAGGATCACCAGTTCACACGCGGCCACGCCCGATTCGCATTCTGCCGCGCATCTCCACGATGCGGCTCAGGATGTGTCCGAACGTGTCGCAACCGATCTCCTGGCCGGTGGCGCGGCCGAATTTGCACCCCTGAAAGTGACAAAGTGACTTCTGCACAGCCTGTACCCAAACCTCTCGCCGGCTGGCGAGTCCTCGTTCCGCGCGGCGGTCCGTGGGGCGATCAGGTTGCCGCAAACCTGCGCTCCAAGGGCGCTCAGCCCATTGTGGCCCCGATGATCAACTTTGCGGCAACAGATGACGCTCCCGCGCTCAACGAGGCGCTTACCCGTCTCGCCGCCGGCGAATTCGACTGGATGACGATCACCAGCGCGACGACGGTCGATGTGTTGGCTTCGCACCGCGCGGTCGTGGCCCCCGGCACGCGCATCGCCGCGGTCGGCGAGACCACCGCGGCGGCGCTCATCGCCGCCGGGTACCGCGTCGACATCGTGCCCTCCGAGGAGAACTCGGCGCGCGGCCTGCTCGAGGAGTGGGAGACGGCCACCGCCGGCGTCATCCCGCTGCGCGTGCTCACGCTGCGCAGCGAGATCGCCAAGCCCCTGCTCACCGAGGGCCTGCGGCGCATAGGACACAACGTCGAATCCGTCGTGGCGTACCGCACCATCGGCGTTCCCGTGAGCGACCAGGTCGTTGCCGACGTGAACGCGGGACTCGTGCGGGCCGTGCTCGTGACCAGCGGCAGCGTGGCACGTCAGGTGCAGGACCAGTTCGGGGTGATCCCCGAGAACACCCTCGTCGCCTGCATCGGGCCGCAGACCGCGAAGGACGCACGGGCCATGGGCCTGCGCGTCGACGTGATCGCCGACGAACGCACGGCCGCGTCTCTCATCGAGGCGCTCGTCACGGTGGCCGAAGCGCGCTGAGCATGACGCACCAGCGGGTGACGAACGCGGGAGCGGGGCGGCGCGGCGGCGTAGGGTTAGGGGCGTGAGTACCCCCGTTATCCGCCCGCGACGCCTGCGCACCACCCCAGCGCTTCGTCGCCTGGCGAGTGAAATCCGTGTCCACCCCGCCGAGCTCGTTCTGCCCATGTTCGTGCGCGAGGGCAACGAGACGATGCCGATCCAGTCGATGCCCGGTGTCGTGCAGCACAGCGTCGACAGCGCGCGCCGTGCTGTCGTGGCCGCCGCGGAAGCCGGAATCGGGGGTGTGATGCTGTTCGGCGTTCCCGATGTGCGAGACGCCACCGGAACCGGCGCGACCGACCCGAACGGCATCCTCAATGTGGCCACGCGAGCCCTCGTCGAGGAGATCGGCGACACCCTCGTCGTGCAGACCGACCTGTGCCTCGACGAATTCACCGATCACGGCCACTGCGGCGTGGTCGCCGCCGATGGCCGCGTTGACAACGACGCCACCCTGCTGCGCTACAGCGACATGGCCATCGCCCAGGCATCCGCCGGATCGGCCCTTCTCGGCCTCAGCGGAATGATGGACGGTCAGGTCGCCGCCGTGCGCTCCAGTCTCGACGCCGCCGGCTTCGAAGACACCGCTGTTCTGGCCTACTCCGCCAAGTACGCCTCCGCCTACTACGGTCCGTTCCGTGAGGCCGTCGCCTCGACGCTCGTCGGAAACCGCCGCACATACCAGCTTGACCCGGCGAACCGCCGCGAGGGCGTGCGGGAGACCCAGATCGACATCGATGAGGGCGCAGACATCGTGATGGTCAAGCCCGCCGGCAGTTACCTCGACGTTCTCGCGGAGGTCGCCGCCATGAGCCCGGTGCCCGTGTGGGCCTACCAGGTGTCCGGCGAATACGCCATGATCGAAGCGGCCGCAGCCCAGGGCTGGATCGATCGTCGCCGCGCGGTCGAAGAGTCAATTCTGAGCATCCGCAGGGCCGGCGCTGACGCCGTGCTCACCTACTGGGCCGTCGAGCTCGCCAACTGGTTGAATGAGGAACGAGCATGACCCACAACGACGAACTCTTCGAACGCGCCCAGCAGGCCATTCCGGGCGGTGTGAACTCGCCCGTGCGCGCGTTCCGCTCCGTAGGCGGCACCCCGCTCTTTCTGGTGAAAGCGAAGGGCGCCTACGTCACCGACTCCGATGGGCGCGACTACGTCGACCTCGTGAGCTCGTGGGGTCCGGCCATTCTCGGCCACGCGCACCCCGGCGTGGTGAAGGCCGTTCAGGATGCCGCCGCCCTCGGCCTCTCGTTCGGCGCCTCGACCCCGGCCGAGACCGAACTTGCCGAACTCGTGAAGGAACGCGTCGGCGCGGTCGAGAAGCTGCGGCTCGTCTCCACCGGAACCGAGGCCACCATGACCGCGATTCGTCTGGCGCGTGGATTCACCGGTCGTGAGCTGCTGATCAAGTTCGCCGGCCACTACCACGGCCATTCTGACGGACTGTTGGCCGAGGCCGGTTCCGGCCTGGCGACGCTTGCCCTGCCCGGCTCCGCCGGCGTCACCGCGGCAACTGCCGCGCAGACCCTCGTGTTGCCCTACAACGATCTCGACGCAGTCAGGGCCGCCTTCGAGGCGCACCCGGGTCGCATTGCCGCGGTCATCACCGAGGCCGCCGCCGCCAACATGGGCGTCGTGGCTCCCGACCCCGGCTTCAACGCCGGGCTCGCCGCGCTCGTGCACGAGTACGGTGCCCTGCTCATCTTCGACGAGGTGCTCACCGGGTTCCGCGTGGGACCGGGCGGATACTGGGGGCTCGAAAACGCGACCGATGACCGGTACAAGCCCGACCTGCTTACCTTCGGCAAGATCATCGGTGGCGGGCTGCCGGTGGCCGCGCTCGGCGGTCGCGCCGACGTGATGGACTACCTCGCACCCCTCGGGCCGGTTTACCAGGCCGGAACCCTGTCGGGTAACCCCGTGGCCGTCGCCGCCGGCATCGCGACCCTGAAGGCCGTGGATTCCGCGGTGTACGAGCACATCGATGCCACGTCGCTCCTGCTGTCCGAGGCCGTCTCTGCCGCGCTGGCCGCCGAGGGCGTCGCCCATCGGGTGCAGCGGGCGGGCAACCTGTTCAGTTTCGTTTTCGGCGCGGAGGCCGAGGCGCGGGCGCCGCGCACCTACGCCGAGGTGCAGCGTCAGGAGGTCTTCCGCTACGGTCCGTTCTTCCACGCCATGCTCGAGGGTGGCGTCTCGCTGCCGCCGTCGGTGTTCGAGGCGTGGTTCGTGTCGAACTCCCATGATGAGATCGCCATCGGCCGCATCTTCGACGCTCTTCCGGCGGCAGCCCGGGCCGCGGCGGTCGCCACGGCGTAGCCCCGTAGCCCCGTAGCCCGCGCCAGGAAGGGCCGAGGGCGACGCTGAGGAACACATGGACGCGCCGCCACGGGACGTGCACGTGCCTTATTTCGCCCGGCTCGGCCGTCAGTTACGGAACCCTCAGCGCCGAGTTCGCGATGGCCATTCGGCGGGGCCTCGGAGAGCCGGCAATGGGGGAGGTCCGGGCGCGAGGTCCTCGCGGTTCGGGGCCGCCGGAGCGGACGCATCGGTGCGGATTGGGGTCAATTGTTGGATTCGGCGACATGGACGCTGCCCGAACCGGCAGACTAGAGACATGGCTTCACTGAGCGTCCACCCCGATCGGCTTGAGATCCACCTCACCCGCACCGAGCGAACGCTGGCCGTGCGCCGGGAGTCGCTCGTGGTGCAGCGGGAGAACATCCGCTCGGTGATCATTACGGAAGATCCGTGGATCTGGTTGCGCGGCATCCGCTCGCCCGGCACGTTCATACCCCTCGTGCTGGCCGCCGGCACCTGGAAATTCCATGGCGGCAAGGACTTTGTGTCGATCAAGCGTCACCGCCAGGCCGTGGTGATCGACCTCGTCGACGAAGAATTCTCGCGCCTGATTCTCACGAGTCAGCACGCCCCCGACCTGATCGCGTCACTGCAACTCGACCACCGATAGACGGCGCACTCAGCCGACCAGGGTCACGAGAAAAGAGCACGAAGCCGATGAGCGGCAGCGTGCCCTGGATCAGCGCGGCGCGGGTGTAGCTCCGGCCGGACGTGCGCAGCACGAGTGCCGCGAGCACCATGCAGGCCGTTGCGAACAGGATGAGGGTCACGCCGGGGCAGGGCGCTCCCACCACACGCTCTCCATGAGGAAGATGTATCCGTGCAGCAGGGCGGCGAGGGCGACGAAGAATCCTGCGACATAGGCCATGACCTCAGCATATGGGGCTGGATGTCATGGCCTGGGTGTCAGGTGACGTCGCGCTTCCAGCTGACGAAGTAGCCGGCAACCGTGAACACGACGGCATAGGCCAGCAACACGAGGCCACCCTGCCACCACTCGAGCAGGGCGCCGGACGCGGCCGGGCTCATCATCGAATAGAAACTCGCACCGACGAGGGCGTCAGAGGCTGCGCCGGGCAGATACTGCCCCACCGTCGCGGTCCAATCGATGAACGACGCGGCCAGTCGCAGCAGCGGTTCCACGAATTGCGTGAAAGCGAGCACGATCACGATCGCCGCGACCTGGCTCGGCACGAGAACGCCGAGTCCGACGCCCACGATCGCCCAAAGCGCCATTGCGAGCACGAGCCTGCCGACGAGCGCCCACGTGTCGCCTTCGCCGAGGAGCGGGGCAACGTCGAACGCGGCCAGGGTGAGTGCGCCGGTGCCGACAGAGGCGATAACCGAGACGATTCCGAAGCCGGCGCCGACCACGAACAGGGCGACCACCTTCGCGGTGAGTACGCTGCCCCGGCGGGGATTCGCCAGGAACGTGGGGGTGAGAGTCTGGTGCCGCACCTCTCCGGTCGTGGCGAGGGCGCCGATCAGTACCGGGAACACGTAGCCAATCGTGGCGCCGAAGCTGTAGATGAGTGGCGGCAGCGCGGCGACGTCGGGAGTGCCCGCTCCGCCGCCGCTGGCCACTTCCGCCGGGATGGATCCGTTGGCGATGCCGCCGAAGAGCGCCGCGAGTCCGCCGGCGAGGAGGGCGATATAGCCGAAGAGCACCAGCAGGAGCACCCACCACATGCGGGTGGTGAGGATCTTGACGAACTCGGCGTTCACCCCGCGCAGCAGCATGCTCACAGCGACCGCCCCCCGCCCACGAGGGAGAGGAACGAATCTTCGAGCCCGGTCTTCTGCCGATGTAACACGCTCAGTTCCACGCCGGCGGTGAAGGCAATATGACCCACCTGGCCTGGGTTGGCCGCTGCCGCGAGCAGGCCGGTACGGCCGGCGACGAAGGGGATGCCGACGGCGCTGAGCGCGGAGGCGAGCGCCTCCCGGTCGGGAGAATCCACGACCACTTGCGGTGAGGCATCCGTATCAAGGCTGGACAGCGGGCCGAGGTGCACGAGCTCCCCGCGGGCGATGATCACCACATCGTCGACGCTCTGCTGCACCTCCGAGAGCAGATGGGAACTGACCAGGACCGTGCGCCCCTCCGCGGCCATCTCACGCAAGAAGCCGCGGATCCACTTGATGCCCTCAGGGTCGAGGCCGTTGATCGGTTCGTCGAGCACGAGCACCCCAGGGTTGCCGAGCAGGGCGTAGGCGAGGCCGAGGCGCTGCCGCATGCCCAGGGAGTAGCCGCCCACGCGTGCGGCGGCATGGTCACCGAGGCCAACGAGGGTGAGCACCTCCATGACTCTGTCGCGGGGGAGCCCGGCCGCGATCGCGTAGACGCCGAGGTGATTGCGGGCGGTGCGTCCCGGATGAAAGCTTGCCGCCTCCAGCGCGGCCCCCACGGTCTGCAACGGGCGCGGCAGAGCGCGGTACGGTACGCCGTTGAAGGTCGCGGTTCCGCTGTCCGGAGTGACGAGGCCGAGAAGCATGCGCAGGCTCGTGGTCTTACCCGCACCGTTGGGTCCGAGGAACCCCGTGACGCGTCCGGGTTCCACCGTGAACGACAGCTTGCTGACCACCGTGGCAGTGCCGAACGCCTTGGACACGTTATTGAACGTGATGGTTTCTCCCGCTGGCATGCTGGTCCCTCCGTCGGTGGCACCAGCCTATTGCCTCCCGCGGGAGCGGGCGCTCTTTTGAGGCCCGATCAGCGATTAAGCGTGCAGCAGGAAGTCTTCCAGGCCGACGAGCAGGCGCTCCACCTCGCCGGCGCTGGTGTACGGGGCGAGGCCGATGCGCAGGCCCCCCGCGTCGCCGAGGCCGAGGTGCCGACTCGCCTCAAGCGCATAGAACGATCCCGCCGGGGCGAGCACCTTGCGTCCCAGCAGAAACTCGGAGGCGTCGGCCGCGGAGTGCTCTGCGAAAGTGACGAGCAGGGTGGGCGTGCGATCGGCGGCGCGCGAGTGGATGGTCACCCCGGGCAGGTCGGCGAGGCCGGACTCCAGCCGCGCGAGTAGCGCGGCCTCGTGCCCGTCGAGGTCAGCCGATGAACGAACGAGCTGCTCGCGGCGGGAGATCGGGCCGGCAGCCGGGTCTGCGGGAACGAGCGCGGCGAGAAAGTCGATCGCTGCCGTCACCCCGGCCATCGTCTCGTAGGGCAACGTTCCCAGCTCGAAACGCTCGGGGACGACATCCGTCGACGCCAGGAGCTTCTCGGGATGAATGGTGTCGAGCAGCGCCGGGGCGGCGGCGAGCACGCCGCAGTGCGGGCCGAGGAACTTGTAGGGGGAGCACACGAAGAAGTCGGCGCCGAGGGCCTGCACGTCGACGCTCGCATGCGCGGTGTAGTGCACTCCGTCGACCCAGATCAACGCGCCGACGGCGTGCGCGAGGGCGGCTATCTCGGCGATCGGCGGGCGGGTTCCGATGAGGTTGCTCGCGGCGGTGACGGCCACGAGCCGGGTCTTCGAGCTGATGACCGCGGCGAATGCGTCTGCGGGCATGTCGCCGGTGGCCGGGTCGAAATCGACCCAGCGCACGGTGGCGCCGGCGCGCTCTGCGGCCTGCTCCCACGGGCGGATGTTGGCGTCGTGATCAAGTCGGGTCACGACGACCTCGTCGCCCGGCCCCCAATTCGCCGACAGGTGGCGGGAGAAGTCGTAGGTCAGCGCGGTGGCGCTGCGTCCGTAGACGATGCCGAGCGGATCGGCCCCGAGCAGATCGGCGCAGGCTTGTCGGAATCCCGTGACGGCGTCATCGGCATTGCGTTCGGGCACGCTGCGCGTGCCGCGGTTGGAGAGCGGCCGGGTGAGCGTCAGCGCAATCGCCGCCGCGACCTGGCGGGGAGTCTGCGTTCCGCCCGGTGCGTCGAAGTGGGCCAGGCCCTCGGTGAGGGACGGAAAGTGGGAGCGTACGGCCAGCGCGTTGTAAGTCACTCGTGAATCCAATCACAGGAGTGCGTGCCCGGCTTACGAGTGCACCGCGCAGGCGGGAGCGGCCCGGGCCACGCAGGCTTCGCAGGCCACGAGTTGTTCGCGGCACGAGACGTCGCGGCAGTTGAGCATGTTCGGCGTCGGGTCGCCGCACACCTGGCAGTGCCCGAGAACGGTGGCGTGATCGCTGAACTCGATCGACATGCGTTGATCGAACACGTACAGCGAGCCGTTCCACAGCCCATCGTCGCCGAAGGCCTCGCCGTAGCGCGCAATGCCGCCCTCCAACTGGTACACCTCGTCGAACCCGCGCGACTTCATCAGCCCGCTGAGCACCTCGCACCGGATGCCGCCCGTGCAGTACGTTACGACCGGTTTGCCCTTGAGGTGGTCGTACTTGCCGCTGTCGAGTTCCGCCACGAACTCGCGCGTGTTCGCGACGTCGGGAACGACGGCGTTTCGGAAGCGCCCGATCTCGGCCTCGAACGCGTTGCGGCCATCGAAGAACACCACGTCGTCGCCGCGCTCCTGCACGAGCTCGTGCAGCGCGGCCGGGTCGAGCCTGGTGCCGCCGCCGACCACGCCGTCCGCATCCACTCGAAGTTCGCCGGGGGCGCCGAAGCTCACAATTTCGTCGCGCGCCTTCACGACGAGCCGCGGAAAGTCCAGGCTGCGCCCCGACTCGTCGAGGGCGGTTCCCTCACTCCATTTGAAGTCGATGAGCTTGAAGGCGGGATAGTCGCGCGTCTTGCGAATGTAGCGTTTGAGGGCAGGGAGGTCGCCGCCGAGGGTGCCGTTGAGGCCGTCCTTCGACACGATGATGCGGCCGCGCAGGCCGAGCGCCTCGCACAGGTCGCGCTGCCAGAGCCGCACGGCGTCGGGGTCGGCGAGCGGAGTGAAGACGTAATAGAGAAGGATCTTCGGAATGGCCACCCTCTATTTTATGCGTGTCACCGCCGCCTTGAGGTTCGACGCCGTAGGCTTCCGGCAAACCCTGGAGGCCACATGACGAATGACCCGCTTGCCCGATTCGGCGCCGTTGCGCAGTTCACGCTCACGAGCGCCGACATGACGGACGGTTCGCCCCTCGCCGCGGCGCAGTACGCCGCGGATGCCGGCGGCGATGACCGCTCGCCGCACCTGGCGTGGTCAGGTTTCCCGCCGGAGACGAAGAGCTTCGCCGTGACGATGTACGATCCGGACGCGCCTACCGGCAGTGGTTTCTGGCACTGGGCGGTCTGTGACCTGCCGGCATCCGTCACGTCGCTCGCCGCCGGAGCCGGCGCCCCGTCGAGCCCGCTCCTGCCGAGTGAGGCACGCACGCTTCCTAACGAGACCCGGCATCGTTCCTTCGAAGGAGCGGGGCCGCCTCCCGGAACCGGCACGCACCGGTACCAGTTCATCGTGCACGCGCTCGACGTGCCGTCCCTTGGCCTGGACCCGGAGTCGACTCCCGCCGTGCTCGGATTCAACGCGCACTTCCACACCCTGGGCCGGGCCGTGCTCGAGGCCACGGCCGTCGCGGGCGGCGCGGCCGCCCGGTAGCGGCCGTTTGGTGCGGTCTCGGCCGCCGATGGAGCCGTTCGTCCCCCATTTGGGGGTTTACGAGCAGTTCGGGGATCTTCCCAGCCGACCCACACGAACGCGAGTTAACCTCATCCGGTGCGAAAGTCCCGTAATTCCCCGAAGGAAACCGGTCTCTCCCGGGTTCCGGTCTGGGTGTGGCGGGCGCTCATGTTGCGCCTGCCCGAAAACGACGCCGCCCGGGTCAAGGCGAAGTCCATCGACACGGTGGACTACCACCATGACATCGATTACGCCGGTGACGGCCTGCGCGATCACCGCCTCGACGTGCTCGTGCCGCGAGGCGCGACGGAATCCCTGCCGGTGTACGTGTATTTTCACGGCGGGGGATGGACCTCCGGTGATAAATCGTCGCTCACCAAGTACTGCGCCAGCCAGGCCATGGAGGGCATGGTCGTCGTCAACGCCAACTACCGCATGGCCACGCGCTTTCAGCTGTCCCACATGATGAACGACGGCAACGACGTGCTCGACTGGGTTGCACGCAACATCAGCGACTTCGGGGGCGATCCCTCCCGAATCGTGCTCGGCGGCGATTCCGCGGGAGGCCACATCGCGGCGCTCCTCACGGCATCGGCCTTCGAACCCGAACTCGCGGCGCACTACAAGATCAGCCCCCGGGTCGACCGCTCTCACCTGGTCGGCCTCGTGCAGCACTGCAGCATCGCCGACTTCTCGGTCATGTTCGAGCGCGGCTTTGTGCTGAGCCTCAATTTTCTGCGGATGCTGCTGCCCGAGCGTGGCCGCGGCGTTCACCTGCGCAGCGCCGCCCGGTTCATGTCGCCCATCGAGTGGCTCGACAGCGGTTTTCCGCCGGTATTCATCACCACGTCCGAGCGGGACTACTTCTACCGCGCCAACCTGAACTTCATTGCGGAGCTGCGCAACAAGTCGATCCTCGTCGACACCCTGATCTACGCCAGAAACCGTGTCAATACTCGACACACCTGGCAGCAGGAGGCCAGTCACCCCGAGTCGCAAGAGGTGTACCGGCGCCTGGGCGCCTTTGTGCGTCGCGTCGCCCCACGCCGCCCGGTGGCCAGCGCGGTGACCGCCGTCACCGACCTCGCGGCCACCGCAGGCACCCTCGTGGCCGCTGCCGTGGCTCCCGCCCCGACGGGCGCCCACACGGCCTAGAGCGACGCTCGGCCGCACAAGGAATCCGGGCCGCATTTACAGCTTCTGACGAGTAGATTCTTGTTGTGAAGTCCAGTTCGTGCAGGGTTCGGAGGGAGCACCATGAACGAGTCAGCGGCCATTGAGCCTCGCATCTTCAAGGGATTGGCCGGCGTCCCCGTCGACGTCACGGCCATCTCCATGGTCAACTCCGACACGAATTCGTTGCTCTACCGCGGGTACCCCGTGCAACAACTCGCGGCGCGGTGCAGCGTCGAGGAGGTGGCCCTGCTGCTCTGGAACGGTGAGCTGCCCGGCCGCGACGAGCTCGCCGACTTCGAACGCGAGGAACGCTCGCACCGAGCGCTCGAGCCGAAGGTGCGCCGGGCCATTGACGATCTGTCCGTGACGACGCATCCGATGGACGTGTGCCGCACGGCCGTGAGCGTCATCGGGGCATGCGACCCGGATGCCGAATCCAACGCTCCCGAAGACAACATTCGCAAGGCCCGGCACTTGTTCGCGCGGCTGCCCGCCGTCGTCGCCTATGACCAGCGGCGCCGCAACGGCCTGCCGCTCGTGGAGCCGCGCAGCGACCTCAGCTACGCCGAGAACTTTCTCTACATGACGTTGGGTGAGGTGCCCGATCCCCAAGTCGCCGATGCCTTTCGCCTGTCGCTCGTGCTTTATGCCGAGCACTCATTCAACGCCTCCACCTTCGCGGCGCGGGTGATCACCTCGACCCTCTCCGACCTGCATTCTGCGGTGACGGGCGCGATCGGCGCGCTCAAGGGTCCGCTGCACGGTGGCGCGAATGAAGCCGTCATGTATGCGTTCGGCGAGATCGGCACGCCTGGCGGCGTGGAGGCGTGGCTTGACGATGCGCTCGCACACAAACGCAAGGTGATGGGTTTCGGCCACCGGGTGTACAAGCACGGCGACTCCCGCGTGCCCACGATGCGCGCGGCGATGACGTCGATGCTTGAACATTTCGGCCGGCCCGATCTCCTCGAGATGTACACGCGTCTGGAGCAGGGAATGAAGGAGCGCACCGGAATCCTGCCGAACGTGGACTATCCCACCGGACCCGCGTACCACGTGATGAGGTTCGATACCGAAACGTTCACCCCCATCTTCGTGGCCGCCCGAACCGTCGGGTGGACGGCCCACATCATGGAGCAGGTGGCCGCGAACGCCCTCATCCGGCCGCTCTCCGTGTACGTCGGAGCGCCGCAGCGGGACCTGCCGACGCCGACGGAGGCGGCCGAGTAGCCCGGTAGCCGGCCGTGTGAGCACGCGCGGTAGCCCGGCCCGATAGCATCACAGCATGCATATGTTCTTTCGTACGCTCCTGCATTCCCTCTTGTCGCGTTTCGGGCCGCGTATCGGCCATTACGACGTTGCCCGCACTCGTTTTGTGACGTCGCCGACCGACCTCGACATCCTGCGGCACATGAACAACGGCGTCTATCTGTCGATTATGGACGTGGCCCGGTTCGACATGCTGCACCGCACGGGCGTGTGGAAAATCTTCATGGAACGCGGCTGGTACCCCGTGGTCGTGGCGGAGACCATCAGCTTTCGTAAGTCACTCACCGTGGGTCAGCGCTTCACCGTCGAGTCGCGCATTCTCGGCTTTGACGCGAAGGCGGTCTACGTGGAGCAACGCTTTGTGCGACCCGACGCCTCCGGAGCGCCGGAAATCTACGCCCACGGCTTCATCCGAGGCCGGTTCCTGAAGCGCACCGGCGGAGTCGTCCCCATCGAGGAGCTCCAGGCCGCCGTGGGAATCGCACCCGACAACGTCACCGTGCCGGCGTGGCTCCTCGAGTGGAGCGACGACGTGGCCATGCCCGCCACGCGCGCTCCCGCCCCGAGCATCTGGCGGTAGGCCGACCGCTAGCCGGCGCTCGCCCGAACGGTGCGCGCGGGCACGACCAGGTTCTTGTAATGCATGGCCAGTGCCGGGTAGTAGGAATCCCACTCCGGCAGGGGGCGCCCCGCGCGGTACGCGACGAGCCGGTCGAGGTAGTAGTCCCATCCCGGGCCCATGGTCGCCGCCTCCGCCGGGTTGCGTAGCCGCTGCCCGAACGTGACCGTGGTCATCCCGTTGCCTTCGACGAGGTGGAACAGGGCGCGCCAGGCGTCCTCACCCTCACCGAAGTCGCCGAAAAACCGGTGCGGTGCGGCACACTCCAAAATGGTGACATATTCCCATTTCGCATCCGGCTCCGCGGACATGCGGAATCGGGCGGCACCGGTGCTGGGCGAACCCGTATAGGTCCCGATCCATTTGGCCAACTCTGCGGGCCGGGTCATGCTCGCCCACACGTCTTCAATCGGGGCCTTGAACAGCCGATCCATCATGAGATACAGGCCGTCCTCGCGTTGCGCGAGGCGTCCGGTGGGCTTTCCTGTCATGGTTTCCTCCGTGCTGAGTGAAACGTGATTCCCTTCAGGCTAGGCCTCTTTCGTCG
>Ga0307487_1000729_pt1 | contig 24963 bp, 22 predicted proteins | sample CBIW12metaG_FD_203665 | JGI IMG/M metagenome (GOLD analysis project Ga0307487, IMG submission 203665) | Sea-ice brine microbial communities from Beaufort Sea near Barrow, Alaska, United States - CBIW 1.2 | ecosystem: Environmental > Aquatic > Marine > Coastal | place: USA: Alaska | collected... | reverse complement strand
GCCCGTGTGCCCGAGTGCCCGTGTGCCCGAGTGCCCGTGTGCCCAAGTGCTCAGCAGTTGACCCGCTCAGCAGTTGACCCGGGTCACGAGTGCACCGCGCGCCGTGACCTTCGCGCGCCACTCCTTACCTTCTATCGCGACCCCTTCGGAGGTAACGCATGCTCCATATCCCTACCCGGAATCGACTTCTGACGGTTTTCGGGGCCCTCGCACTCGCTGCGGGATTCGTTCTCGGCGGTGCCGCACCGGCCGCCAACGCGCACGACTCGGTGCTGTCGACAGTGCCATCCGATACCGAACACATCGATCTGGCACCCGGCACGGTGTCGATGCGCTTCACCGACGACGTCATGCAACTCGGTGCCGTCATACTCGTGGTCGATTCCGCGGGCACCGACTGGGGCGACGGCGAACCTGCCCTCGATGGACCGACAGCCACCCTGGCCGTTGACCCCGCCCTGCCCGATGGCGCCTACCAGGTGCGCTGGCGGGTCGTCTCAGTCGACGGGCATCCCATCTCCGGCACCTTCGACTTCACCGTCGGCGATGCCACTGCGTCACCGCCGGCCAGAACGGATGCCGCGGCTCCGGTCGTCACAGCCCCGACCGCCCCTGCCGTGGCCGTGGGCACCGCTGGGGACTCATCCACGGCCTCAGGCGGCGGGCTACCGGTCGGCGTCACGGCACTGATCGGCGCGATCGTCGGCCTGGGACTCTTTCTGGCCATTGTGGCGCTGCGTCGGCGCCGCGCGGCATCCGCCCCACCGCCCCTCGCGAGCGGCACCGAACACCCCCATTCCCACACCAGCACAGAAACGGACACACCATGACTCTCACCAACACACCCCGCCTCCTGATCGTTGCCGTCGCAGCCGTTCTCGCTCTGGCCGGTTGCGCCGGGACCACGGCGACCAGCGAGCCCAACGCGACAGTTGAACCGGCCGCCACGACTACCGCAGCCGCCGGCCTCACCATCAGCGACCCGTGGGTCAAGGCCGCCGAGACGGGAATGAGCGCTGCATTCGGCAGCCTCGAAAACGCGAGTGACACCGACATCAACGTCGTCTCGGCCGCATCATCGGCCGCCACGATGATCGAGCTGCACGAGACGGTCGAAGACGACTCAGGCGCCATGATCATGCAGCAGAAAGAGGGCGGCTTCATAGTTCCCGCTGGCGGATCGTACGAGCTGGCTCCTGGTGCCAACCACCTCATGCTCATGGGGCTGACAGCGCCGCTCACCGCGGGCGTCGAGGCCACATTCACCCTCACCCTCTCCGACGGGTCGACGTTTGAGTTCACGGCCCCGGCCAAGGACTACTCCGGCGCGAACGAGAACTATGAAGAAACCGACATGGACATGGACATGGACAAGTAATGCTCAGCGACCAGACTCCTTCAGCTGGTCGTCGACTTAGCCGGCGGCACCTCCTCCTCGGTGGTGCCGCGGCTGGGATCGGCGCCGTCGGCGCGGTCGGCGCGGTCGGGATCGACCTGGCCACGAATTCCAATCCGCCGGTCGTCGCGGAGCCCCTCAACGGCACCCACACCGTGCCGTTCTACGGCGTGCATCAGGCTGGGATCGACACAGTTCCGCAGAGCAATGCGACCCTCATCGCCCTCGACCTGCACGCCGGAACCGATGCTGCCACCCTGCAGCGGTTCATGAAAATTCTCACGAGTGACGCCGCCCGCCTCAGCCAGGGCGAGGCCGCGCTGGCCGATTCCGAGCCGGAGCTCGCCGTCGCACCGGCCAGGCTCACCGTCACCTTCGGGTTTGGCCCCGGCCTCGTGGCCCTGGCCGGCGGCACCGCACCGAGCTGGCTGCGGCCCCTGCCCGCATTCGGCGTCGACCAACTCGACCCGGCCTGGGGCGACGGCGACCTGCTGCTGCAGATCGCCGCCGATGATTCCCTCACCGTCGCCCATACCACTCGCATGCTGCTCAAAGACAGTCGATCGTTTGCCACCATCCGCTGGGTGCAGAGGGGTTTTCGTCGGGCTCCCGGCTCGGTCAAGCCCGGCACGACCATGCGCAACCTGTTCGGACAGGTCGACGGAACCGTCAACTTCGTGCCGGGCACACCCGACTTCGAACGCCTCGTCTGGGGTGCCGCCGAGAACCCGGCCTGGCTGCACGGCGGTACGGGTTTTGTGCTGCGGCGCATTGCCATGCAACTCGACAAGTGGGACAAGCTGGACCGATCCGGTCGGGAGGCATCGGTAGGCCGCACGCTCAGCAACGGCGCGCCGCTCACGGGCGTCAACGAGACGGATGACCCCGATTTCGACGCGAAGACCGCCATCGGGTTTCCGGTGATCCCCGAGTTTTCGCATCTGCGCCGGGCGCGCAGCGAGAACCCCGACGAACGTATCCTGCGCCGCGGCTACAACTACGACGACGCGCCCACCGGCGGGAGCGTGTCACACTCCGGCCTGCTCTTCGTGTCATTTCAAGCAGATGTCGACGCCCAGTTTGTGCCCATCCAGCGACGTCTCGACGAACTCGACCTGCTCAATGAGTGGACCACGCCCATCGGGTCCGCCGTCTTCGCCATCCCGCCCGGATGCGCCGCAGGCGGTTACATCGGCGACACCCTGTTCTGACTGGCGCCGGCCGCCCCACGGTCCGGCGCAGGTCTGCCTGCTGGGCGCAGGATTGATCATGCGCCCAGCGAGCAAAGGTGCGCCCAGACGAGCAGCGAATACCCGTAGCTTCAGCGAGCTAGAGCACCTCGCCCATCGGGAGGTTGCCCTTGCGGCTATCCAGCTTGCCGAAGTGGGTCTCGAGCAGGCTCTTCATCTTGTGCAGGGCACCAGACAAGGCTTCCTCCACGGCGCCGGCGTTCTCGGTGACGACGACCGGCGTTCCGCCAGCGGGGCGGGCCTCGAGCGTGCACTTGATATCGTCGGCGCTACTGCGGCCCGCGCTTCCGTCGGTGAGGTGCACCTCAACCCGGGTCAGGCGTTCGCTGAAGCGCGAAAGAGACTCTTCGACGATCGTTTCGAGTCCGCCGGCGACCCGCTCGGTGCCGTTGACGTTGCTGTCGGTGTTCACGATGACCTGCATTGTTGCTCCTTTAATCGCCTATGCCTTCAGGCTACCGCTCGCCGCTCCAACGCGTGCGCATACCAAGGCTCCAGCCCCTCCCGACAGTTCAGTTTGGGAGCGAGGGGCGCGGCAGTGTGTTAATGACGGAGCGCAGCAGCTCGGTCGTGCTCGGACCTGCCACAACCAGAAGGCGCTCGGCCAGACTCCTGGCGGCATCGACAACGAGCGGATGGTCGAGACCGTACGTGGTCACACCGGCAAAGACGTCGTGCATCAGATCGTCAACCTCGGGCCAATGCACCAGCACCCGCACGTTGTCCTCGGTGTCGGTGAGCGCGGTGACAGCGGGCGGCCGGTTCAGGAGATTGACCAGGGCGGTGGCGGCCAAATCGAGTGCGGTAACGGCGGTATAGGGGTCGTTGGCACCCGAGGCGAGGCCACGGACAGCGACTTCAACCAGTTGTTGCAGCGCGAACCGTACGTCTTGAAGCGGGGTGCGGGCGGTCCCGAGCGAGAACGACGCCCGAACGCTTTTCGCGAATTCCGGCTCGTGGGTGGGTGGGGAGACTCGCACGAGGGAGTCTCCAGCAACAACGTATGCCCCGGGCATCGCCACCACGTCGATAATGACGTCCGCGTTCTCCGCGACGCGTCTGAGCTGCACAAGATCTACCTGTTGCACATACCCGTCGGTCGCCGTCGTGACCGGTGCCGGGTCCGTCAGCAGGGGGCGTGACTCGCGATTGCCGCGAGCATCCGCTTTGTTGGGATAAACGAAGGCAATGGCGCGCAGCAAGTCAGCCTGCACGCGGTGTTGCAGGGTGGTGATTTGAACCGAGTCGGCGATGTGGTGAATGAAGAACACCAGCACCGCCACGTCCAGAACGCCGATGGCGACGCTGACATAGATCGACATGGTTGGCACGAAGCCGCCCCCGGCATCGGTCTCCGAGCGCACCGAGAGCAAAACAACGAGAGCGTACAAAAACGTGGAGGTGAAGACGGCCAACACGATCTGATTCGCGCGGTCCGCGAGAAAGTTGCGCACGAGACGGGGTCCGTAGGTGGACGACGTCGTCGCCAATACCGAAATGGTTATCGAGAACGACGTCCCGGCCACGGTGAGCATCGAGGTGCCGATGATCGTGAGAATGCTTCGTGCGGCTGAGGCGCTGAGCGCGTCCAGAAACACGATGGTGTCGCCGGCACCGATCAAGGTCCGGTCAAGCACGACCAGCGCTTGCGCGAGGATGACCGCGCCGATCCCGAACACGGCGGGCAGAAACCAGAATGATTCCCGGGTCTGGAGTAGGAAGGAGCGCATCAGGGTCACATCTTCTCATGAAGCGTGTGCGGGCGGACTGGAGGGAGGCGATCCCCCGACTGCACCGGCCGGCAACGGGAAGCGAGCGCTGCCCAGCTCCCCATCACATCGCGATACCTGCATTATTACTCCTTCGGGTGCCTACGAATGCAGCACAGCCAGCAAATCCGTCGCCCTGGTGTCTTCATTCTCGGCCAGCATCTCGTTGGTCAAGAAGGAAAACCCAAGATTGTGCTCGGGCCAGGCGCCGTGCAGGCTGCCACCCGCTCCGGAATGCCCGAAGGCGAACTCCTCCCGACCGTAGCTGCCGATCGGGTCGGCCAGTTCGAAACCGAGGCCGAAGCGCAACGGCCGGTCGTTGATGGCGTCGATGCCCGCAGACCAGGTCTCGGTGGCATCGGCGAGTGCGCCGGGCGACACAAGAGTGCCGGCGGCGAGCTGCGAGTACAGGGCGGCCATGGCGTCGGCCGTCGCGATTCCCCCGCCGGCCGCCAGTTCGCCACGGTGCAGTTCGGGGGTGTTCGCTCGCAACGACGGGCCCATCAGGGTCGTTCCGTACATCCGCTCAACGATTTTGCGCCGCTTGGGATCGGTCAGGTGGGTGCTGATGGCGTATCCCTCCGCCCGAAACACCGGGGCCACCCGGCTCTCCAGATCGGTCGGAAGCCCCAGGTAGATATCGAGCCCCAATGGCTCGCTGAGAAGTTCGTCGATCAGCCGCCCGACGCTCTGTCCGGTCACCCTCCGAAAGATCTCGCTCATCAGGTAGCCGTAGGTGATCGCGTGATAGGCGACGCGGGTTCCGGGTTCCCACAGCGGCGCCTGTTCGGCGAGCACCGCCGCGTTGGCGGCGTTGTCAAGGTCGGCCCACTCCCCCGCCGGTTCGGGATCGACGTAGACCAGGCCGACATTGTGGCTCAGCACCTGTGCAACGGTCACTCGCGACTTGCCGGCGGCGGCGAATTCAGGCCAATAGTGCGCCACCGGCAGACGCACGTCGAGCAGCCCCCGATCAACCAGCAGCGCGGCCAGCGTCGCCACAACGCCCTTGGTTCCCGAAAACATGACGGCCATCGTGTCGGCCTCCCACCCCGATCCGACCGCGTCCGTCGACGACTCGCGTTGTTCGGTGCTGCCGCCATACAGGCGCACCAGCGGATGCCCGCTCCGATACACGCAGAATGCCATCCCGCCGTGTGAGCGGTCGACGTGCTCAGTGAACGTCTGAACCAACCGGTCAAAGCCGGGTAGTTCGCCGTCATTATGCGCCTGAACAGCCATGGTTACAGCGTCGGAACGTGGGTGAGCAGTTCCCGAGTGTAGCTGTGTTGCGGATTCTCAAGCACCTCGTCGGTCGGTCCCATATCGACAATACGGCCGGCGTGCAGCACGGCCAGGCGCTGCGAGATGTGGCGGGCGAGTGCGATGTTGTGGGTGACGAATACCATGGCCATGCCGGTCTCCACCTGCAGTGTGCGTAACAGGTCGATGATCGACGCCTGCACCGAAACGTCGAGCGCACTCGTGACCTCGTCGCACACCAACACAGAAGGTGCGTTGACCAGGGCACGGGCGATCGCCGCGCGCTGGCGTTCACCACCGCTGAGCTGGCCCGGCCGGCGGTCGATGAACGAGGCGGCGAGCTGCACCTGGTCGAGCGCCTCCAGCACGAGGGCACGACGCTGCTTGCGGCTGAACGTTCCCGACATGTGCAGCGGCACCTCGACGGATTCGCCGATGGTGCGACGCGGATTGAGCGATGACAGCGGCGACTGGAACACGTACTGAATACGGTGCCGTTCCTCCGCGCTGCGCTGCCGGGTTCCAGGTTGCAGCGTCTGTCCAGCCAGGCTCACCGAGCCGGTGTAGTTGTCATTCAGTCCGGCAATGCACCGAGCGGCCGTGGTCTTGCCCGAACCGGATTCCCCGAGCAGCATGAGCGATTCGCCCCGGGCCAAATCAAAATCCAGCCCGTTGAGCACCGCGGTCGTGCCGTAGGAGAGCCGCAGGTCGGCGACCGACAGCAAGCTCGTCCTGGCAGCGACCTCGGGGACCGCCCGGCGAGCGGATTTCGTTGGTTCCGCCCCGACAATCGGCATCGCTCCCGTCACCGCCGCAACCTCACCGATCCGGTGGCGGCCGGCCAGGTCGGGCACGGCCGCCAGTAGCTTGCGGGTGTAGGCGTGCTGCGGGTCGTGCAGCACCTGGTCGCTCGGCCCCTGCTCCACGATCCGGCCGGCCAGCATGACGGCAACCTCATCAGCCACCTCGGACACCACGGCAAGGTCGTGGGTGATGTACAGGCCGGCGACGGCGTGCTTCGTGACGAGTTGGTGAATGGTCTGCAGCACGAGCGCCTGGGTGGTCACGTCCAGCCCGGTGGTGGGTTCGTCCATGACCATGACCGCCGGACGGAACGCGAACGCCATGGCGATGCCGACGCGCTGCTGCTGGCCACCGGAGAGCTCGTGCGGCCAGCGGCGCTGGTAGGCCGCGTCGTTGGGCAGCCCGACATCGGTGAGCACTTCGGCCAGGCGGTCCCGGCGGTCCACTTCCGATGCGCCGTAGCCGTGCACGCGTAGCACCTCCATGATCTGGGTGCCGATGCGCATGGCCGGGTTCAGCGACAGGGCAGGATCCTGTGGAACGTACGAGATGGAGCCACCACGCAACCCGCGCCGCCCGGTATCCGACAGCTCCAACAGATCGGTGCCGTCGGTCAGTTCCACCGAGCCGCCGACGTGCTGCAACCCGGTGCGAAAGTAACCGAGGCAGGCGAGCCCGGCCGTGGTCTTGCCGGAACCGGATTCGCCGACGAGGGCGAGCATCCGTCCCCGCTTGAGGGTGAACGAGACGCCGTGCAGAATTTCAGTGCCGAGAGTGGTGGCCACGCGCAGCTCGTTCGCCTGCAGCGCGACCTCGGTCTGCTGATCGATGACTGTGCTCATTTGCTTTCCTCCACGGTGGCCGAGGCGCGGGCGACGGCGTCGGTGATCAGGTTGCTGCCGACGGTCAGAATGGCGATGGCGAGCACCGGCAGAATGACACCCCACGGCTGCAGGGTCAGGGCGATGCGGTTCTCGTTGATCATCAGGCCCCAGTCCGCGGTCGGCGGCTGCATGCCCAGGCCGAGGAACGACAGCGACGCGATCGCCGCGATCGAATAGGTCATCCGCAGGCCGAGCTCGACCATGAGCGGGCCGGTGATATTGGGCAGCACATCCCTGACCAAAATCTTCCAGCGCGGCACCGCGTACATTTCCGAAGCCCGAATGAAGTCCTCGGTAATGACAGCGGATGCCGCCGAACGGGTCACGCGGGCGATCCGCGGCGCGTGGGTGATGCCGATGACGAGCACCACCACCCAGCCCTGGGGTCCGAGCACCGTGATGGCGAGCAGGGCGAAAACGAGCTGCGGCAAGGCCAGCAGAACATCGTTGCCGCGCATGATCACGCTGTCGAGCCACCCGCCCTGATAGGCGGCGAGCATGCCGGCGCCGGTTCCGAGCAGCATGCCCAGCCCGGTCGCGAGGGCGGCGAAGACGAGCAACGTCAGGCCGCCGTCGAGGAAACGGCTAAGAATGTCGCGGCCGAGATTGTCGGTACCGAACAGTCCATCCGCCTGAAAGGGCCGTCCAACGAATTCCGTGCTCGTATACCCGGTGAACCAGGGCAGCAGCATCGGCCCGAAGACGGCGACGACCACCACGATGCCGGTGAGCACGAGACCGATCTTGGCCTGGCGCTGACGGATGATGCGTCGCAGCAGGCCGGGCGGTGTTTCGACGACCGCGGGGGACGTTTCTGTGTGGGTGTCGATCTGGGTCATCGTGTTCCTCCCGTGCGCAGTTTCGGATTGGTCACAATGCCGACGATGTCGGCGAGCAGGTTGACCACGACGTAGACGGCTGCGATCAGCATGGCGAGAGCCTGCACGACCTGCACGTCACGATTGGTCACCGCGTCGACGAGGGCCTGGCCCACGCCCGGATAGCGGAACAGGAATTCGACGATGACGATGCCGCCGGCGAGCCAGGCGAGCTGGATGGCTACGACCTGGGCTACAGGTGCGATCGCGTGCGGCAGGGCATGCCGCCAGATGACCTGCCGCTCGGGAACGCCCTTGAGCCGGGCCATTTCCACATGACCGGAGTCAAGCACCTCGATCATCGTGGTGCGCATCATGCGAATGACGTACGGCATGACGACGAGCACGAGGGTCAGCACCGGAAGGATCAGCTGGCTGGGATAGTCCCAGACGTGTTCTCCGGGCGGCGCCATCGTCACAGACGGCAGCACGGTGAACACTGTGGTCGAGAACAGGGTCACCAGCGCGATGCCGATGACGAAGTCGGGCAGCGCGGCGAGTACGAGAGATATACCGGTCGCGGCGTGGTCCCCCACTCTGCCGCGGCGCAGGGCGCTGTAAGTGCCGACGAGGATTCCCACCGGAATGCTGATCGCGGCGGCAGCGGTCATCAGCACGAGCGAAGCGGCAATGCGCTCGCCCAGCAGCGCGCCCACCGAACCACCGGACGCGGTCGATACACCGAAATCGCCCACGAACAGGCCGCCGAGCCAGTGCAGATAACGCTGCGCGATCGGATCGTTGAGATTCATTTGATCACGCAACGCCTCAAGCCGCTCAGGCGTGGCCTGCTGACCGAGAAGGGCCTGGGCCGGGTCTCCCGGCAGCAGCAGGGTCGCCACGAAGACAAGCATCGAGACGACGAGCAGAATGACCGCGCTGATCGACAGCCGGCGAAGAATCAGACCCGGCATCAGTTCTGACCTCCGAGCCAGACGCGCCGGAATTCAAATCCGGACAGCGGCAGGCCGGTGCCGCTGGGCACCAGCCCGCCGACGTAGCGTTGGTAGGCGTCCGCTTGATTGGGGTGACCCCAGATGATGTAACCGCCTTCGTCGTATTCGATGGTCTGCGCCTCGGTAATCAGTGCATTGCGTTTCGTCGGGTCGATGGTGGTCTTGGCTTCCGCGACCAGTTCGAGGAATCGAGGATTGGCCCAATGGGTCTCGTTGTAGGGCGAGGTGGGCAGCGACCCGTTGTTGACCTGCGGCAGGAAGTTGCGGGTGTACCAGAAGTCCTGCGCGAAATCCCACTGCAGATAGTCGTCGCCGAAAAAGGTGGTCGTATCAACGCGGCGAATGCTCACGTTGATACCCGCCGCGATGGCCTGCTGCGCGAAGACCTGAGCCGCTTCGACGGCACCGGCCTGGATGGGCGCGGTCACCAGCTCCACGTCGAGACCGTCGGGGTAACCGGCCTCGACCAGCAGCTCCTTGGCCCGATCGATGTTCTGCACGCGTTGCGGCAGATCTTCGGCGTAGCCAGGATCGTACAAGGCATACATGTCGTTGCCGACGGTGCCGTGCCCGCTGAGCACCTGCTCGACCATTTGTTCGCGGTCGACCACGAGCCTGAAGGCCTGCCGCACCCTGACGTCATCGAACGGGGCACGGTCGACGCGCATGGTGAACGGCAGCCACATGCCGGTTTCGGAGTTGAGGATGTCCACCCGCGGATCGGTCTCGAGGACCTCGAGCAAAGCGAGTGGAACCTGCCCGATCGCATCGACCTGGGTAGCCAGCAGGGCGTTGATCAGCGCGTTGTCGTCGCTGAAGTTGAGGATGCGCAGCTCATCGAGGTACGGCTCGCCGTCTCGCCAATAGTTGTCGTTGCGGGTGAAGAGGCTACGCCGCCCGGCGGTGAAGGACTCGTATTTGAACGGTCCCGTGCCGACCGGGTTCAACGGATCGTAATCCGCCGGCACGATGCCCAGGGCGTACTGCCCGAGCGAATCGTCGAAGGTCGCCGTCGGCGTGTTCAGCCGAAATTCCAGCAGATAATTGTCGAGCACGACGACCTCATCCAGAACGGTCAGGCTCGAAGCCCCCGATTTCGGGTTCTCCGGATCGACGATGCGGGCGAAAGTCGCGGCCACATCGCGACTGGTCATCGTGCGCCCGTCATGAAAGAGCACGCCCTTGCGCAGCTTGATGGTCCAGGTCTTGGCATCGGCCGACGGCGTTGCCGACAGAGCCAGTAGCGGCTTCAGGTCGAAGTTCTCATCGCGGTAGAGGAGCGCCTCGTAGAGATTGACGACGCGGGCGATGTCGGTGGTGGAAACTGGAATGTGCGCATCAAGGGTGTCGGCCGCACCGCCCCCGACGAGTCCGACCCGCAGCGTTCCGCCGCTTTGGGGTGGTCCGGCCAGCGCCGACAGCTGCGCGGTGGGTGTGCCGCCGCAGGCGGTCAGGAGGGCGCCGACACCGATTGCCATGCTGCCGCCGAGAACGTGTCGACGGGAGAAGAAGCGAGCGGAGGCCGCGGTTAGCGCGCTTCGGGCACGGCCGCCGGCTGGGGTACCGACGTGCACGCCCGGCGAATTCGGCTCAAGGGCAGATGATGCAGAAATGGACATGGGACTCTTTTTCGATTGCAAAACGTGAAACGGCCGCGCACGGCAGGAGCCGTGTAGAGGCCGCGCAGGGCATGCCGCTGATTGGTGTCGAGGTGCGTGATCACAGATGGTGCTGACTGCCCGAAAACGCTGCTGAAGGCGGGGCTTTCGTCGCGTTAGAGCGAAACGGTGCGACCGATCCAGTCCGGCGCGGCTGAGTCGCCCGGCGGCTGATGATCTTTGATCGTGGTCGCGATCGGTGCCGGGAACGGCGCCGTGCGGCCCGTGCCGGAATCGACGTGCAGGGCGAGCAGTTCTTCGGTGGCGATCAGGCTGCCGTTCGAGTGCATCTCGTGCGCGAGGTGCAGCTTTTTCGTGCCGGCGCCGACAATCGTGGTCGAGATCGTCAGGGCTGCGCCTTGACCGGTTTCGGCCAGGTAACGCACGTGCGCTTCGACGGTGTAGAGCGAGCATCCGCTCTCAAAACGGTAGGCCTCATCAAGGCCGAGGGCGTCCATCACCTGGTCGGTGGCGAAGCCGAAGGCGAGAACGTAGTAGGCCTCGGACAGGTGACCGTTGTAGTCGATCCAGTCCGGCTGCACTGTGCACTGAAAGGGGGCGAGCACCGCCATCAGCGGTGCGCCTTGATCCCGTCGATCACATTGCGGACGGCGATGATGGCCGCGTCGCGTTCAATGATGAGGTCGTTGACCGAGCGCTCTTCGGCATCGTCGACCCCGGCGATGACGGCCTCACGCAGGTCGTCGGTGAGTTCCGGGGCTTCCAGCCGGGTCCAGGGCGATTTGAGCGATGGACCGAAGTGTTCGAGCATGTGCCGCATGCCGCCCTGTCCACCGGCGAGGTGGAAGGTCGTCATCGGGCCGTGGATAGGCCAGCGCAAACCGGGGCCGTCGGTGATCGACCGGTCGATTTGCTCGACGGTGGCTTCGCCGTTGTCGATCATGTGCAGCGCTTCGCGCCAGAGTGCTTCCTGCAGGCGGTTGGCGATGAATCCGGGCACCTCGCGGTCCATCTTGATGACGGACTTGCCGATGTACTCGTAGAAGTCCGCGGCCCACTGCACGGCAGAAGCGCTCGTGGCCTCGCCACCCACCACCTCGACCAGCGGGATCAGGTAGGGCGGGTTGAACGGATGGCCGACAACAAGTCGGCTCGGGTTCACGGCGCGGGTGGCCATATCGGTCATGCTGTAGCCCGAGGTGGAGGAAGCGATCACGACGTCGGCGGCGGTGACCGCGTCAATGTCAGCCAGCAGGTTCTGCTTGAGTTCGAGCACTTCCGGGGCGCTCTCCTGCACGAAACCGACGCCGTCGACGGCCTCAGCGAGATCGGAGTGCACGGTGAAGTTCGCGGACGACGCGTCGGGGTGCAGACCCAGCTGGGTCAGCGCCGGCCAGGCGGCGTCGATGAGCTGGCGCACCTTGGGAGCGGCATCCGGCGCCGGGTCCCAGACCCGCACGTGGTATCCCTTGGCAAGAAAGTAGGCGGCCCAGCCGGCGCCGATGGTTCCGGCTCCGATGCAGGCGATGGTGCGAACGTCGGTTACGCTGCCACGGGCATCCGTTTGGGTGGTTCGATCGGTCATGATCACGCCTTTCGGTCGAGCTGAAGAATGTCTCGGGCTTCGTCGGGAGTGGCGACGGACCTGCCGAGGTCGTGCACGATCCCAATGGCTCGTCCGGTCAGTTGGGCGTTGGTGGCCTTGACCCCCTTGGAGAGGTAGAGGTTGTCTTCGAGCCCGACCCGCACGTGACCGCCGAGCAGCACCGACTGCGCCACCCACGGCATCTGATTGCGGCCGATGGAGAACGAGGTCCAGTTCGCGCCGGCGGGCAGCATGTTGACCATGGCCTGCAGCAGACCAGGGTCAGCCGGGGCTCCGTAGGGAATGCCCATGCACAGCTGGTACAGCGGCGGCGGGCTGATCAGCCCTTCCGCCACGAGAACGTTCGCGAACCAGAGGTTGCCGGTGTCGAAGATCTCCATTTCGGGCTTGACGCCGAGCGCCTGGATGCGCGCGGCTCCCTCGCGGAGCATGTCGGGCGTGGCGATATACACGTTGCTGCCCTCACCGAAGTTGAGCGTGCCCATGTCGATGGTGCAGATCTCCGGGCGCAGCTCCTCCACGTGGGCGAGCCGTTCCAGACCGCTGACCAGGTCGGTGCCCGGCAGCTGAACAGTCGGATTCGACGGGTCGAGCACGAGGTCGCCGCCCATGCCCGCGGTCAGGTTGATGACCGGGTCGACGTCGCTGGCCTTGATCAGGCGCACGACTTCCCGGTACAGGGCCACATCGCGCGAGCTCTGTTTGGTCACCACGTCGCGAACATGAATGTGCACGACGGATGCGCCGGCGCGAGTCGCGGCCACAGCATCCGCTGCGATCTCCTCAGGGGTGACCGGAACGTGTTCGCTCTTGCCCGTGGTGTCCCCAGCGCCGGTGACGGCGCAGGTGACGATGACCTTGTTGCTCATGATGTGCTCATTTCTGTGGATCTGTGGTGCAGGCATTTCTGGGTGCGGGTCAGGAAGATGGCGTCACGATCGTGCGATCGATGAATTTCTCGATCTGCGCGTACATGGAATCGGCGGTCAGCATTCCGGTGAGAACCTTGATGATCAGGCCATCGATGACCGCGGTCAGATACTGGGTGAGCTCGTCGGCGTCGGCCGAGATGAAGTCTCCGGCGTTCTGACCGTCGACGATGATGTCGTGTACGGTCTGCGACCAACGGCGGTAACTCTGCGCGTGCCCCTCCCGCCAGCCTGGGTCGACGGCGGCCTCTGCCCAGGTCTGCAGCCAGATGGACATCTCTGCGCGGCCGCGTTCTCCGGCGGGCAGCTGCAGAAAGGCCAGGCGCTTGAGGCGGTCAACCGGGTTGGGGAACAGGTGCAGTTCGGCGATCTGCCGGTCGAAGGCGAGCTTGACCGAGTAGCGCAGCGCTTCGGCGAAAATTTCGCGCTTGGTGCGAAAGTAGTAGTGCACGGTGCTGTCGCTCGTGCCACTCGCGGTGGCGATATCGGCGATGCGCACCGATGAGTAGCCGCGCTCGGCGAAGAGCCACCATGCTTTTTCGACGATGCTCCGTCGCTTCTGGGCGTGGTCGCTGTCTTCGCGGTGGCGGGTCGGCAAGATCGTCGCCGCCGGCACGGCCGACACCCCCAGGGCGTCATCGGTGCCGGCCAGCAGCCAGTTCACCGTCACGCCGGCCGCGGCGGCGAGCTGGGTCAGCTCGTCAGGGCGAAACCGCCGGGTTCCCTTGAGCGCCTTGGAGAGTTTGGTTTCATCGAGCCCGATATGGCGGGCGACGTCACGCTGGGCGAGTCCGGAATTGCGGATGGCCGTGCGCACCCGTTCCAGGAGTGCCGTGCGGTACTCGGCCTGGGCGGCGCCATCTTCTTGCGATTCCATTTGACCGACACTAACCCAAACTTGCGATTTGGGCAATCTGATCGCAAACACTGGCGAGCATTCTCGATGACGAGAGCATCGCGGGCACTCCCCGCGACGGGCGCACCGGCCATCTCACGGCAGCGATGCCGCGTCGTCGAATCGGTCAGAGCCGGCTCAGCTGATGCCGCCCATGCGTTCGAGCGCCATCCGCATGATCTGCGCCTCGGGGGTCGGCGCAACATGGTGGTTGGTGTAGATGCCGATCAGCCATTGCAGGACTTCGGCTTCGCTCATGGCGACGGCGTTCCAATCCACCCCGGGCTCAGCCGCAGTGCGCGGCTCGCCGGTTTCCGGGTCGAGCCAAGCGCGGGCGATCGGCACATCAGGGTCGTCGTTGTTCACATTCCACAGCAGCGCGATGGGATGGTTGTCACCGTCGATGTGCTCGTGGTCGACTCGGCCGGAGCCGAGCCACGGCAACGTCAGGAGCTCACCGATGATGCCGACCTCGATGAGTTCGAGCTGGGTCGGTTCGGTCTCGGGAACGTAAAGCGTAAAGCCCAGCTCGAACCACTCGGCGGCCTCGTAGATCGAGTCGAGCAGCTCGTCACGGGCATCGATCTCCTGCACCAGGACAAGCGCCCATTCGAGCAGAATCTCGGTTTGATCGTCCGGCCACGGGCTCTCGAACGGGTCGGTCGTACCGTGATAGTGAAAGCTGGGGCCGGCCTCGTCGAGCAGCACGTGCAGCTGGCCACTGTCATAGTCAATCGACAGGTTGAGCGCACCGCCCTCGTCGTCGCGGTCGGCGAATAAATCGGGATGCGCCAGGTCCGGGGGCAAAGTGATGGCCGCAGCGAGTCGGGCGCCCAGATCAAAAACGGCACGAAACTGGATGGTCGGCAGGCGCAGGGTTTCATCCTGCTCGAAGTTCTGGTCTGACATGTGTCGAGTTTATCGATCCCCAGCCGATGGCGAACTGCCCCCCAATTGCGCCCACCGTCCGGCGCAATATCAGGCTTCCGCCGATCTGGTCCTCTCAGGTTCTGCGATACCGCTCCCCGACGAATCGCTGCTGCCGCTATGTCGGTGGGACCAACGACGCACAGCCTTCTCTGCTTCGACGATGAGGAGCACAGTCGAGCCCACGGCGATGCACAGAAGCCATTCCCACACGGTCAGAGGGGTCAAGCCCAGCAGGTCCGCGGAGAACGGCCATATCGTCGCGGCCCAGTGCAGGATCAGGGCGCCCAGCGACGTGAACAACAGCGGCTTGTTCGCGAGCGGCCGGAGCTGGAAAAGAGACGTGAACTCCGCTCGTGCGCTGAAGACCTGAAAGAAGCTGAGCCACACAAACATGGTCAGTGCGAGGGTGCGTGCATGCACCTCTGAATTGCCGAGGCGCAGCTCGACGATGAAGGCCAGCAGCACCGCCAATGCCATCCAGGCGCCGGTGATTCCGGCCCGAAACCAGAGGGTTCGGGAGAGGATCCCTTCGGTTGGGGCTCGTGGCGGCCGGGTGAGTTCGTGCCCCTCCGCCGGCTCGAACGCCAGGGCGACATCCTGCACACCGTTGGTCACGACGTTCATCCACAGCATTTGCACCGGCAGGAACAGGAGCGGCGTCCCCGCGAACACACTCAGGGTCACGGCAACGAGCGCCGCGGCCCCGGTCGAGAGCAAAAAGAAGGTGGTCTTGCGGATGGCGGAGAAGGTGACTCTGCCCTCCTCGACGGCATTCACGATGGTGGCGAAATGGTCATCGGTGAGCACTATGTCGGCGGCTTCGCGGGCAACGTCAGTGCCGGCCCGACCCATGGCTATGCCGATCGATGCGGCTTTGAGCGCGGGGGCATCGTTGACGCCGTCGCCGGTCACGGCCACGATCCTGCCGGTGCCCTGCAGGGTGCGGACGATCCGCAGCTTGTCTTGTGGTGAGACTCGGGCTGCCACGCTGGTTTCTTCGAGGCGTGCGGCCAGCATGTGGTCGTCGAGACTGGCCATTTCGGCGCCGGTCAGGGCCCGTTTCCCGGTTGCCAGACCCAGCCGGTCGGCGATAGCCGTAGCGGTCACCGGATGATCACCGGTGATCATCATCACGGAGATTCCTGCCCGCCTGCAGGCCTGGATCGCCTCGGTGACCCCCTCCCTCGGCGGGTCGGTCATGCCTTGCATGCCCAGGAAGGTGAGCCCGAACGGCGGCGGCAACGGAACGGTCAGGTGCTCGGTGTCGGCGAGACGCCGTGAGGCCGTCGCGATGACCCGCAACCCTTCCCGTCCCATTTCCTCGTTGGCCGCATGGATGACGGCGTGGTCGAGAGGCTCGTCTCCCCCGGGACCGGCCACTGCAACGGATGCGTCCAGGATGATCTCAGGGGATCCCTTCACGTAGAGGGTGCGGTGACCGTCGGAACCGGTGTGCACGGTCTGTGAATACCGCAGCTCTGGTTCGTAGGGCTGATGCGCCACGGGCTTCATCCGGCGCTCCGGCTCGCTGACCGCACTTCGGTCAACAGCGACCCTGGCCATTGCGGCGTCTACGGCATCACCGGAATAGTCGTTCTCGTCTTCGGAGGAGATGCTGGCCTCGTTGGTCAGCGCGCCGGCCCGCAGCGCGGCGTAGACGAGGTCCGAGTCGCCACGTCCGCTCACGCTCTGACGTGCTGTGATGCCCAGAAAGCCGCTCGTCGTCCAGATTCTTTCAACGGTCAGCCGATTTTCGGTCAACGTGCCCGTCTTATCCGAGCCGATCACGTTGGTAGACCCGAGAGTTTCCACCGCCGGCAGGGTGCGAACGATCGCGTTCCGTTTCGCCATCCGCGAGACACCCAGGCTGAGGGCAACGGTCAGGACGATAGGCAGGGACTCGGGAATCGTAGCGACCGCGAGGCCGACGGCTGTGCGGAACATCGTCGATGCGTCATTTTCGAGAACTATGCCGGCAATGAAGATGAAGACCAGGGCGCCGAGCACGACGAAGCTGATGGACCGCTCCAAGCTGTTGGTCAGCAGTTGCAGCGGCGTCTTGACCGACGGCCCCTGAACGAGCGCGTTGATCTCACCCAGCGAAGTGGCGGCTCCGGTCGCGATGACAACGCCTACGCCTCGACCGCTGCCCACGAAGGTGCCGCTAAAGGCGATATTCGCTTTGTCCGCGTCCCCGACTTCCTCGGGAAGAACGCCGGTGTGCTTGGTCGCAGCGAACGACTCACCGGTCAGCATCGACTCGTCTATTTCCAGCGCGTTGGCCGTGACGAGCCGGAGATCGGCCGGAACCCGTTCACCGCTCTCCAGTAAAACGACGTCGCCCACGACAACCTCCGACCCCGGAATCACCCGTTCGGCACCGTTGCGCACAACCCGGCACGAGGGTGTCGACAGTGACTGCAGCGCCCGCATGTCGGATTCTGCTTTCCGTTCTTGCACGAAACCCAGAGCGGCGTTCAGACAGAGGATCAGCAAGATCGCACCGGAATCAACCCAGTGCTGCTGGAGTGCGGTGACGACCTCGGCAACGAGAAGGATGGCGATCAACGGGCTGACAAACTGACGCAGCAGCACCCGCCACCAGGGGGTCCGGGGAACAATAGCCAGCTCGTTGGGTCCGTCGCTAATGAGCCTCGCGGCGGCCTCACCACCATCGAGACCGTCTGGTGAGGAAGACAGCATCGTAAACACTTCGTCCCCGGTGTAGGCATGCCAGGGCGTTGCCGGGGCGGCAACCCCGGTGGCAGCAGTCGGCGGGGTAGTCATGCTGCCAGCATTCAGCAAAGCAGCCGCCCGGGCAACCCCGATCCGGACGGGCGCATAGTCTGGGGCCACCGAACCGACGCATTCGACCCGGTCACATTAGCCGCCCACGCTCGACGATAGTGGGCTCCACGATCCGCACTGCGGCGTCTGACGAAGGAGAACCAGTATGAGTGAACAGCCCGGAGCCCACCCACAGATGGGTGCCTATTTCGAGCCGATCGCCCCCGGTCACTATCGGCCGACTGAGCATGCCGGTGGGGCGTGGCAGGCCGACGAAATCCACTTCAGTCCACTGGGCGGCCTCATTGTGCACGTCATCGACCTGCATCGAGCTGCCGAACCGGGTGGGGCCAACGGCAAGGAGCTTGGTCGCATAAGCTTCGACATCCTCGGCTTCCTTGCTGCCGACGACTGCGAAATCCGGGTTGAAACGATCCGCCCCGGACGCACCATTGAACTGATCGAAGCGACAGTGAGCATCGCGGGCCGTCCCGTCGTGCTCGCCCGCGCCTGGTTTATCGCGACCGGCGACACCACCGCTGTCGCCGGTGGCGAATCGGTCCCGCTGCCCTCACCCGACCGGTCCACCACGTGGTCGATGGTCGATACCTGGCCGGGCGGCTACGTCGCCTCCCTGGAGATGAGAACGCTCGAGCCTCCGCGGCCCGGAAGAGGGCGCGCTTGGCTCCGCTCACCAGTGGCACTCGTCGCCGGGGAGCCCAGCAGCCCCCATGCCTCCTTCATTGCGCTGGTCGACACCGCCAACGGCATCGCTGTTCGCCAGCCACCCACGGACTGGGCCTACCCCAACCTCGACCTCACCATCCACTTGCACCGGCAGCCGACCGGCAACTGGGTTGGGCTGGACACGACCGTCATCTTCGGACCGGCCGGCCATGGCCTCACCAGCAGCGAGCTTCACGATGAGTCCGGGCCGGTTGGCCGAGCCGAGCAAATCCTCACCGTACGTCCGATCCGCGTGCCCGTCATCGCTGCCGACCAGCCCGCTGCGGTACCGGCAGAGCTTCGTTCACCTTAAATCGCGAGTTGATGGCACAGTGGATTCTGGCCGGTCGACGTTCGCGTCGCGATCTGCCCGCACAGGAATCCACACCCCAGGCGGAGCTGCAATAGGCTTTCGACCCGGCTGCCGGGGCACCGCCACGTGGCGGGTGGTCGACCCTTTAACGCGTGCGGGCGGCGGTACCGCGCTGGCACCGCCGACGCTCATACTCAAGGCAGGTCACAACGCTGTGGCTCCGACCAATGGAGGTCCGCATGACAACTGCCACTCATCCCGCCCCGCCGTTCGATGTAGAACTCGGCGCCGTTCTCGCCGCAGTCGGTGAGATGCTCCCGTCGACGCTCACCCCTGAGCTCATCGCCCCCTTGCGCCAGGGCGGCCTGCTTGCCCCTCCGATCAGTGAACTCATCGGAGACCGACCCATCAGCCACGAGGAGCGCTCCATCCCCGCCCCCGATGGCGCCCCTGATATCACGCTCTCGATCTTCTCCCGCACCGATCATGTTGCCGGCGGCCCGGGGATTTTCCACACACATGGTGGCGGCATGATTATCGGTGACCGCTTCACCGGCGCCGACGAGTACCTCTCCTGGGTCATGGAGTTCGACGCCGTTGTCGTGTCCGTCGAATACCGCCTGGCGCCGGAGAACCCCGATCCCTGCCCGATCGACGACTGCTATACCGGACTTGTCTGGATGGCCGAGCATTCCGACGAGCTGGGATTCGACGCCGACCGACTCATCATCGGCGGTGCCAGCGCTGGTGGTGGTCTCGCGGCAGGAGTCACCCTCAAGGCGCGTGATCTCGGCGCTCCCGCCCTCGCCGGCCAACTACTCATCTACCCCATGCTCGACGACCGCAACGAGACGGTATCAAGCCATCAGGTCGACGGGTTCGGCGTCTGGGACCGCGGGAGCAACGACACCGGCTGGGATTCCCTGCTCGGTGATCGACGCAAAACCGACGCCGTCTCGATTTACGCTGCGCCGGCCCGTGCCACCGACCTGACCAATCTCCCTCCGACCTTCATCGACGTCGCGACCGCTGAAGTGTTCCGCGACGAAGACGTCGCCTACGCGATCAGGATCTGGGAGCAGGGCGGCATCGCCGAGTTGCACGTGTGGCCCGGTGGCTTTCATGGCTTCGACGCTATGGCACCGCAGGCGACGCTGTCGCTCCAGGCGCGAGCGGCTCGCATCGCGTGGCTGCATCGCATCCTCGGCGCCTAACCCACATTTTCGGCCCCACTCTTTCGCCGCTGCTAGGGTGGGGACGAAAACCAACCCTGGAGTGGCGAAGATGCAGGAACTCGTGGGTCGCCTCACGGCTCTCGACGCCGAGGCGACGGAAACCATCAAGGTCATCGCCTACTTCGACGCCCTCGTCGCCGGCCACGCCAGCACACAGATAATTCTGCGCGGGGCCGCGATTTTAAGCGGATGCGCCGCCGGTTTTATCGCCGAAGGTGTCGGCCTGCGCGTCGACGCCTCAGGCGTACGCGCCCCCGGCTCTGCCGACAATTGGCCCTCGCATTCCTTCGGCGACGGGGCCAGGGCGTGGATTGAACGCGAGGGAACTGCACACGCCAACGACGACATGATTCTGGAACGGTTGGCCATCGCGCTCGGGATCGCGACCGAACGCAACTCGCCCGCTGCTGCTTCACGGCGAGCCCTGCAGGTGGTCATCGACGCCGACTCAACGCCTCAGGCCCGCCTCGATGCTGCGCAAAGACTCCACCTCGCGGCGCACACTCACTACCGCGTGTGCGCGACCCCGATCGACACCGTATTCAGCGGCCCCAGCGTGGTGATGAGCACCGACGTCGGGCCTGTCCGCGCGGCTGTCCACACCGTCGATGCCGTGAAGCCGACCGAGCGCGCCGGGATCGGAGTCCGCGAGCTACCTGAAGCGCTCGACCGGTCCTGGGCATCCGCTTTGGTCGCGCTACGGCTCTCGTATCCGCGCGAGCCTGTCGTGGATGCCGAACAACTCGGAGCTATCCTGCTGCTTGCCCAGGCAGCGGATGCCCAAGCATACGATTCCCCCGACCTGATCGCCCTGGCCGCCCTGGTGCAGTCGCAGCCGCGAGCCGCCGCGCTGCTGGAGTCCATCGCCGGCGCCGAAAGTCTGCGCGCCGTCGCTGTCGAAGTTGAACTCCATCACTCGACCGTTCAGGCGAAAGCAGCTGATTTTGCCCACGCCCTCGGATTCGACCTCCGCTCGCCTCAGGGACGCGTGCGGCTGTCACTCAACCTCGCACTGCGACGGCTGGCCACGAACCGATTCGACTGAATCGGTTCAGCAGCGACCCCATCGGTGGAACTGTGACGGCCGCCGTGATGCCGTACGAACCGAATTTGTCGTGCACGTCGTGCCCGTCAACCGCCCCCCGACAGGGCCGGGAGCCATGTGACCAGGACGGGGAATGAGAAGAGAACGGCGATGATCACCAAGTCGGCAAGGTAGAAGGGGATAACGCCCTTGAAAACGTCCTCAACGTGCAGACCCGGCGTCGTGCCGGCGGTGGCGAACACGTTCAATCCGATCGGCGGGGTGATCATGCCCAGCTCTATCAGCTTGACGATGAGGATTCCGAGCCAGATCCCATCGAACCCCATGTCCACGATCGGCTGGTAAACGAGCGGAACTGTGATGACAAGAAGGGAAATGGAATCCAGAAACATTCCGCCAGGAATGAGAATTAGCAGCAACATGATCACTGTCAGCTCAGGCGCGATGGGCAGACCCACAACGAAGGTTGACAGTGCCGTCGGCACTCCAGCCACCACGAGGAAGTACGAGAAGATCCCGGCACCGACCAGGATCAGGAAGATCATGGAGTTCAGGGAAACGGTCTCCCGGAGAGCATTGGCCAGGTTCTTGCGCAGAAGCCGCGGACGGGTGATGTACTGGCTCACAATGAGCGCAAAGGCCACCAGCGCACCGACGGCTGCCGACTCACTCGGCGTGAAGAAGCCCGAGTAGATCCCGCCAATCACAACTGTGAAGATCAGCGTGATCGCAACGAGCGCGCGGGTCACCGAACCAACCGTCATCACCACGCCGACAGGGCTCTGATTCGACAGGCTCATGGTCTCTGCCGCCGCTGCCGCCGCGGGACTCTGCGGTTCATGGACGAGGGCCGGTTTGCGCCAGGCCAACAGGATGGCGAAGGTGACGAGACCCAGTGCCGACAGGATTCCCGGAATAATGCCGGCCAGAAGCAGATCGCCGACAGATTCCCCGGTGATTGCCCCGTACAGCACCAGGATGATACTCGGCGGGATCAAAACGGCCAGCGACCCTGACACAGCCACCGCGGCACCCGCGAAGCCCTTGTTGTAGCCGTGGCGCGTCATCTCGGTAATGGCCGTACGACCCAGCGTGCCCACCGAAGCCAGACTGGATCCGGTCACCGCGCCGAAGCCGGCCGAGGCGAGAATGGTCGCGATGGCGAGGCCGCCGGGCAGCCTCCTCAGACCTCGGGCTGCGAAAGCAAAGAGCTGTTCGGCAATTCCGCTGTGCAAGGTCAGCATCCCCATGAGAACAAACATGGGGACGACAACAAGATTGGATTTACCGACAGCGGAATAGGATGTGCCGGCGATGACACTGCTCACCAGATCCGGTCCGCTCAGTACAAGAAGTCCGATAATGCCGCTGCTTGCGAGAGAGATTGCGACTGGAATTCCTGCGAACAGCAGCAGGAGCAAAACGATGATCGCCAGAACGACGGGGATGATTTCCATTTAGAAGGCCCTCAGGTTCAGTACGGTTTCAGCACCCGAATGGACGGGGCTGGGCCACAATTCAGTGGTCAACGGAGGGTGCATGCGGTCTCACCGCCTGGCGAATGTTGTCCGCGAATCGGGGTAGCAGCTCAGCAAAATAGGCCAGGAGGCCTATCGCCAGGGCCACACGAGCCGGCCACACGGGAATCTGAACGAGTCCAAATCTCGCCTCCTGACTCTCAAATGACTCCAGGGCGCGATCGCCGGTCACGATGGTCATCCACGCGACGACGAACAGCACGAGCGCCAGGCCGAGACTGGTCGCGGCGGCGGCGGCCTGCGGACGTAATTTTCGGATGACCAGCGTCATGCTGACGTGACCACCTTGCGACTCCGTATAGGCCAGGCCGAGAAACACGATCGCGACCATGAGCACTTCACCCATTTCGATGACGCCGGCGATCGGACGCCCAACCACCAGCCGGCTGATCACGTCCGCAACCGTCGCGACCATCATGACGAGGATCAGGACGACGGACAGGGCGGCGAGAACCCTGGCCAGCAGATGCACCGCTCGGCGCGGCATGCTCTCTGGTTTCTGCGTTGACGACTCACTCATAAAAGCACCCGAACCTTGCTTTCACTACTCGCTGTCAGCGCAGCGCTGAATCGCGGGCACATACTTCGCGTCGGCCTCATAGCCGGCGAGCACTTCGGAATACGTGTCGTAGAAGGCGTCCGCGTCGCTCGCTGAAGACGCATTCTCCAGCCAGATCTTTTTGACGGCCGGCTTGGCATCCGCAGCCCAGTCGCTCGTTTCCGATTCTGAAAGCAAGGTGACGGTACCGCCAGCGCTCAGGAGTTCCTCACAGGCTGCCGTCTCCTGGTCGAAAAGCACCTCAAGGTAGGTGTCGAGGTAGCCGCTGCTGGCATCCGTAATGGCCGACTGAATATCGTCGGGCATGCTCTCCCAGAGGTCGAGGTTGATGACGTTCATGGTTACCGCATAGTTGCCTGAATTCAGGTCCATAAAGTGCGGAGCAACTTCCTGATAGTCGCGGTCGGTGAGGATGTCCAGTGACCCACCAGACGTTCCTTCAATGACGCCACGCTGCAGCGCCTCGTAGACCTCACTCTGCGAAATGGCCACAGGGCTCATGCCTGCGAGGTCGAACGCCTGTGCAGAATATCCGATCGCTCGAACCTGCTTGCCGTCGAGATCGGCGAGGCTGTCAGCCGGTTCCTTCATGGCAACAACGTTGGGCGGCACCGGCGCCCAGGTCATGACGTGCACGCCCTGGGCGTCCCACTCGCTACGGAGCGCATCGTTGTCCTCGTACAATTCAATGAACGCGCGTCCCTGTGCTTCGGGACTGCTGGTCATAAAGGGCAACCCGGCGATGTTCGTAAGCGGCAACTGCGCCGGGTAGTAGGAGTCAGCGATGTAGCCGATGTCGGCACGCCCGTCCGCCACCCCCTGGAGGGTCTCAGCCCCGGGCAGGAGGCCTTCCTGATAAAAGAATTCAATCTGGACACGACCGTCGGTCGCATCTTCAATCTGCTGAGCCCATTTTTCGGTGGCGATGGGCTCGGCCGCTCCGGGGGCCTGGTACGAAGCGAGCTTCAGCTCAAAGGTCTGTTCCTCGCCTGAGGCGTTCTCGACGCCGGAGCCGCACGCTGTGAGCGAAAGCGCGGCCACCGCAAGGAAAGCTGCCGGGAGAATTCTCTTCGTGAGCATGGGAGTGCCTTTCACTACGTTGTCTGCTGTGAGTACGTCGCGGCCGTTGACCGGCTGCGACCTGTTCTCACTATCTCTGTGCATATCGACCCACACAATGCACAAGGGCACACGTCTTCGCGCGGCCGTCTAGGCAAGTGCACAGTGCTGATGTGGACCGGGCATCAGGCCCACGCGACGACCGCACGCGCTGCTTGAACGGGGATCGTGAGATCAACGCCCGTGATTTCACGGAACCGCCGAAGCCTGTTCAGGATCGTATTGCGATGGCAATAGAGCTCATCCGCCGTGGCTCTCACGCTGCCATTCCCGAGAAAGCAGACAACGGTCTCTCGCAAGCGTTCGACTTCATCGGCTCGGGCATCCAGCATCTGTGTGTCCAGTTCGGCACGCAAATCCACCCCGATAGAGTCCATTCGGGTGCGAGCCAGCCTCGTCCAGTTCCTCTCAACGGTGACGGGTTGCAGATCCGCGTCGATGGACAGGTCGCAGAGGGCGGCT
>Ga0307487_1000724_pt1 | contig 25044 bp, 22 predicted proteins | sample CBIW12metaG_FD_203665 | JGI IMG/M metagenome (GOLD analysis project Ga0307487, IMG submission 203665) | Sea-ice brine microbial communities from Beaufort Sea near Barrow, Alaska, United States - CBIW 1.2 | ecosystem: Environmental > Aquatic > Marine > Coastal | place: USA: Alaska | collected... | reverse complement strand
CCTGTTTTCTTCCAATCCTAAAAAGGAAAAACTCAACAGGCTCATAGATTATATAGACTATGAATATGTGGATAAGGTAAATACCGACAGCATCGTGGATGTTACGGTAAACAATATCCTGGAAAATTTGGATCCGCATTCGGTTTATATACCAAAACAGGAATATGCCAGCGTAACCGAAAATATGCAAGGGGATTTTGTAGGCATTGGGGTTAGTTTTTATAATGTTAATGATACAATTGTTGTGATCCAACCCCTTGAAGGAGGACCCAGTAAAAAAATCGGGGTCAAGGCAGGGGACCGAATTCTTTATGCGAACAACAAACAGCTTTTTGGCAAAAAAATGACCAACGATTCTATTATAACCCAACTTAAAGGGATAGAAGATTCCATGGTTACGCTTACCATTTTCAGGAAAGGCCTGAAGGATCTGCTTAAATTTGATGTAAAAAGATCACGGATACCGCTTAAAAGTATAGATGCGGCTTATATGCTTACCGAAGAACTGGGATATATCAAGGTAAACCGTTTTTCAGAAACTACTTATAAAGAATTCAAGGAAAGCCTGACTAAATTAAAATCCAGGGGAGCGACAAAAATCGCACTGGATTTGAGGAACAATCCAGGGGGATATCTTTCTGAAGCCATCAATATAGTAGATGAGTTTCTAAAAGACGGTAAGCTGATCTTGTTCACAAAAAACAGGCAGGGAACTATTGAAGAAACCTATTCCAACCGCAAAGGTACTTTTGAAAACAATGAAGTCTTTATTCTTATCAATGAAAATTCCGCTTCGGCAAGTGAGATCGTGGCGGGAGCTTTACAGGACAACGACAGGGGAACCATTATTGGAAGACGCTCCTATGGAAAAGGGCTTGTTCAGCGCGAGATGGAATTGGGAGACGGCAGCGCCGTGAGGCTTACCATTGCAAGGTACTACACCCCAACAGGACGTTCCATTCAGAAATCCTACAAACTGGGCAATGAATCTTATTTTAACGATTATGCAAGACGTTTTAAAAACGGGGAACTGGCACATGCGGATAGCATCCACGTTACCGATAGCCTAAAATATGTGACTCCGGGTGGAAAAATTGTCTATGGTGGCGGGGGAATTATACCTGATATTTTTGTTCCCAAGGATACTAATCTTGAAAGGGAAAACCTGACCTATATCCTGCGCAGCGGATTTTTAAACCGATTTGTCTTTGAAGTGCTGGAAAAAGACCGGGGTTATTATAATTCCCTGACCCGAACTGATTTCCAAAATGAGGAAATCGTCACAAAAAAGATGATCTCAGATTTCTTCCAATTTGCACTTAGTGAAAATCTGAAGTTTAAAATTGACATTTATGAACCTTTGTTGAGAAGCTATTTGAGGGCAAGTATGGCCGAACAATTATTCGATTCAGATGAATTTCAACGGATAATTAATGCCGATGACCGAATTGTCAAGAAAGTGATCGAATTATCTAATGCAAACTAGTATATTCGTCAGTATGGATGCCTATAATGATTATACTTCTATTTTTCTGCTGTTATCCCCGCTCTTTTTCTATATAATAGCGGTGATTTTCAGACTATTGGACAACAGCGCATTGTTGTTTTTACAGAAGGAAATCTTTGTAGAATCGTCCAATGTTCCCCTGAAAGCCATTCAGGAACAATTGGATTCTTCAACAGATACCAAGTTCAAACACCTGTTAAATAGAACCCTGATTTTCAGAAAGATCCACCGGGTATTTATCATTCTTATGATAGCCGCACTGCCGGTTACCGTAATTACTTACTTCACCCTATTTTAGCTTATCGTGTACTATAGTATGCCTTCCTTTATTCCATTCGGTTAAAATATCGGTAGCAACTGCTGCTCCGCTGCCACAGGCTATTGCAAACTGGCTCCTGTGACCGGCCAGGCTACCGGCAACATATAAATTTGGCGCTACCAGATGATCTTCATTTTTAAGTTGGATCCTGTTTTTATCAGCCGGGGATTTTTTATGCGGAATTATATATGTTTCCAGCCCTTTAATCTTAAGCATCTTTGAATATCCTCTAGCAATTACAACTTTGTTTGAATGATAGCTGTTTTTGTTTGTCTTTACAGTGAAGCCTGACAGTTCCGGAATTACACTCAACACCTTCTCTTTAGGGACCTGAACCACTTTGGGATAGAGTTTCTTCAATTGTTGGGGGCCATCTTTTAACAGAACCTCTCCCTTGGTTCCTGCAGGCAAACCCAAAACATTATTGAAGAGCGCATTTTGCAGATCGGAAGTTTTTTGATGAAGGATTATTCCTACTTTCCTGTTTTCTGCATAGGAATTACCCATCGCAGAACCTAAAATCAAGGCGCAGGACATACCAGCAGCGCCTCCACCCACTATTAGCACATCAAAATCAATCACGATTTGGCTTTTCGTTCAATTGCCTTTGAGGTAAGAAGAATACCCAATAAAACAATTACGCAACCTGCCGCGAGGATCCCTATTAAAGCAACAGAGCTATCGCCAACCAGCAAAGCGTCAAAATTGAGGATCGTAAGATTATAACCAACCACCACGATGGCAAATGCCATTAAAATATAGATGAATATTTTCATATGTAGATATTTCTTGTTCTTTATTTGTCCCATGATAGCTATCGGGGCTATCGGAAGTAATTCGCATAACCTTATCGGTGTTTGCATCGAATTTCCGAAATGCTCATTACTTAAATAAATTTTTATAACCCGATAACAAGCTGTGATCTTTTATAACGAACTCCGGCAATAAGTATTATTGGAAGTATTCATTATTATTTAAATAAGCTCTGAATATTAGAGGCAAACAATTTTACAGCGATTGCCAATAAAATAACACCGAATATTTTTCGTATCACATTTATTCCCTGTTTCCCAAGAAATTTTTCGATTTTTCCCGAAGATTTCAAAACTATAAACACAAATACAATGTTGATAACAATAGCAATGATAATATTAATGGCCTCATATTCTGCCCTTAAGGACAATAATGTGGTCATGGTCCCTGCTCCTGCTATTAACGGAAATGCCAATGGCACCACCGCTGCTGTTGCCGGTTCCTCATCTTTATAAAGGGTAATTCCCAGGATCATCTCCAGGGCTAGAAAAAACAGGATCAATGAACCTGCAACTGCAAAGGAGTTTACGTCTATCCCAATAAGGTTTAAAATTTGCTTCCCCAAAAATAAAAACACGATCATCAGTAAACCGGCAACAATGGATGCTTTTTCACTTTGTATCTTGCCTACTTTTGCCTTCAGATCAATAACTATGGGAATGCTTCCAATAATATCAATTACTGCAAATAATATCATACTTGCAGTGGCAATTTCCCTAAAATCTATTTTCAACATATCAACTTGCATTAAAATAACGGCAAAAGTAAAATTTTTAAATCGGAAACCCTGATCTTTTGACCCTTAAGTTTTTGTAAAACTTCCTATCTTAATAATAGGATAATAGTAGTTTAAAATTAAGTTAATTAAATACCTTTGCGCCATGTTTCAAATAGGTAAAACAATCGTTTCTGAAGATATCATCCAAAAGGATTTTGTGTGCAACATTTCAGCCTGTAAGGGCGCCTGTTGCGTAGATGGCGATGCGGGAGCTCCCCTGGATTTCGCAGAAACCGAGATTTTGAAAGAAATCTACCCAAAGATTAAACCTTATTTAAGTCCTGAGGGAATTGAAGCTATTGAACGTCAGGGCACATCCATTACCGGCGAAGACGGGGAATTGGAAACCCCGCTTGTAAATGATCGGAATTGCGCCTATGTTACTTTTGACAAAAAAGGGATTGCACTTTGCGGGATAGAACAGGCGAACGCTGCAGGCGTAATCTCCTGGAAGAAACCCGTTTCCTGTGAATTATACCCGGTAAGGGTTCAGGATTATTCTGAATTTTCTGCCGTAAACTATCACCATTGGCATATTTGCGATGACGCCTGCTCTTTGGGCAAGGAACTTCAGGTTCCCATTTATAAATTCGTCAAAAATGCGCTTATCCGCAAATTTGGAGAAGACTGGTACATGGAATTGGAGAAAGTTGCAGAATCCTTCAAAAAATAAAGCTCCTTTTTTGTAAAATATCCTGATTTTTAGCGTTTTAAAATATTAAAACTATACTTATTTTTGAATATTTAAGAGCAAAAATAAATTTCACAATTACCCCCTCCCATAGCTATTGGACAAATTTGAAGTGATTTCCTCGAATTCGCTGTTTATTCAAAATAGATGTATTTCAAATGTTTATCCTCATATATTTTATCGAATCCTTTTTCCAAAATTTACCTGAATCTCCCAGTATAGTTTTTTTTGAACTGCTTTCATCCTTTGCGCTGTTTTTTTAAAAGTTTAACTCCAGATTTCTTTCGTTTTTTCCTTTTATATATATTTGGAAAGTAATTTTATAAAATGAACAGGAAAGAAAACATCAAAAAATCGATAAACAAAGAGATTTTTTGGGATATCGTAGTAATTGGAGGTGGTTCTTCGGGTTTAGGAGTAGCACTTGATGGTTTATCAAGAGGGTTAAAGGTATTGTTATTGGAAAAAGCAGATTTTGCCAAAGGCACCAGCAGCCGAAGCACAAAATTGATCCATGGAGGGTTTCGGTATTTGGCCCAGGGCGATATTCTTTTGGTTCTGGAAGCATTGAAGGAGCGGGGAGGAATCTTAAAAAACGCCCCTCACCTTGCTCATGACCAGGCTTTCATAATTCCTGTTTACTCCCTTTATGACCGGATTAAATATACTATTGGTCTTAAAATTTATGACCTAATGGCAGGAAGCTTAAGAATAAAAAAATCTCGATTTATCCCTAAAAAAGAAATCATTCAAAGGTTACCCAACATCAGGCAGAATAAACTTAAAGGTGGAATAACTTATTATGATGGACAGTTTGACGATGCCAGGTTAGCCTTAAATATTGCCCAAACCTGTAATGAACTTGGTGGTGTAGTGCTAAATTATATGAAGGTCACCCATCTAAATAAAAATTATAAAGGTAAAATTGACGGAGTCCATGTAAAAGATCAGTTTTCAACTAAGGCTTTTGAAGTAAAGGCGAAAATGGTTGTTAATGCAACCGGGGTTTTTGCAGATAAAATCTTAAAAATGGATGATCCAGGGACACCAAAAATGATACAACCCAGTCAAGGTATTCATCTGGTCATGGACAGTTCCTTTCTATCTTATAAAGATGCCCTAATGATTCCATAAACCATTGACGGTAGAGTGTTATTCGCCATTCCCTGGTATAATAAACTTGTGGTTGGCACTACGGATACTTTGAGAAAAAAAACCAAAATGGAGCCTGATATTCTTCAAAAAGAAATTGATTTTATATTAAAAACAGTCGGAAAATATTTAATCAAAGCTCCCACAAGGAAAGATGTTTTATCTGTGTATGCCGGTTTACGTCCGCTGGCCGCTCCAAAAACTGAAGATGAGAAGACCAGGGAAATATCCAGAAGTCATAAGATAATTGTTTCAAAAAGTAACCTGGTCACCCTTACCGGTGGAAAATGGACAACTTTTAGAAAAATGGGGGAAGATACAGTTGATTATTACAAACAAATAACCGGGGAAACTCCGGGAAAAAGTAAATCGGCAAAACAGCATATTTTCGGATATTCATTAACTAAAAAACATGACTATATGGACATTTATGGATCTGAAAGAAAAAATATAAACAAGTTAATCGCTAAAGATCCGGAGCTTTCAGAAAAACTACATCCAGATTTTCCATATATTAAAGCAGAAGTTACCTGGGCAGTAAGAACAGAAATGGCCTTTAAGTTGGAAGATGTGCTGGCAAGAAGAATACGTGTGCTTTTTCTTGATGCCCGTGCCGCGATAAGTATGATCCCGGAAACCGCAAGAATAATGGCGAAAGAACTTGCCAAAGACCAAAGCTGGATAGATAAAGAATCGGCTGAATTTACGAAATTAGCCCAGAGATATATCATAGAAGATTAATTTCAAAAAAATGAAAATGAAACAGTACATTTTATCTTTTGATCAGGGAACAACAAGTTTAAGAATGATCCTTTAATCCACGATTAAAATCGCGGGCTAATTTTTTCCTTACAGACCAATTAAAATTTATGCCTGGCCCACAATTATTATTGATTTAATTATCCTCCTAAATCTGTTCTGTTTTGGCGGCTTGGCAGTTTGAAGAAAGACAGGTTCTTTTTAGATCGTAAATATTAAAAAGATTAAGTTGCTAAAGTTATCAACAAGTTATAAGAAACTCGTTTTCAGTTTATTAATAATTTTATTTTGCAGATCACTGAGTTTACAAATGATTTGCATTGTTAAAAACTTTGTTAAAAACGTTTCTCTCAACCTGTTTCAAATTCCATTTGATTTTCCAATATTTGTTATAGCACGATATTAGAAGCGAATATTACCATCTGAAAATCAAAATTTTATGGCGCAAATTGAACCCATTTTACAGGAAAACAAAGACCGCTTTGTAATATTTCCTATTAAACACAACGATATTTGGGATTACTATAAAAAAATGGAAGCCAGTTTTTGGACAGCTGAAGAAATAGACCTACATCAGGATTTCAGCGACTGGACAAACAAACTAAATTCAGACGAACGCTATTTCATCAAACACATCCTGGCCTTTTTTGCAGCTTCAGATGGAATTGTAAATGAAAACCTGGCCGAGAACTTCGTGAATGAAGTGCAATATTCAGAGGCAAAATTCTTTTATGGCTTTCAGATCATGATGGAAAACATACATTCTGAAACCTATTCCTTGTTGATAGACACCTACGTAAAGGACGAAACAGAGAAAAATAAACTTTTTAAAGCCATCGATTATTTTCCCGCAATTCAGAAAAAAGCCCAATGGGCCTTAAAATGGATAGAATCCGATTCTTTTGCCGAAAGATTGATCGCATTTGCTGCGGTAGAAGGAATTTTCTTCTCTGGCGCATTTTGCTCTATTTTCTGGCTTAAAAAACGCGGACTGATGCCAGGACTCACCTTTTCCAATGAATTGATTTCCCGTGATGAAGGCCTTCACTGTGATTTTGCGGTTCATCTTCACAATAATCACCTAATAAACAAAGTTCCTAAAGAACGCATCCGCGAGATTATCGTGGACGCTTTAAATATAGAACGCGAATTTATCACCGAATCTTTACCTGCAAGCCTTATTGGAATGAATTCAAAACTCATGACCGAATATCTGGAATTTGTTGCAGACAGGTTGTTGGTGGAATTGGAATGCGAAAAAGAATACGGTAGTGCCAATCCATTTGATTTTATGGATATGATCAACCTACAGGGAAAAACCAATTTCTTTGAAAAACGTGTGGGAGAATATCAAAAGGCCGGAGTGATGAATAAAGATAAAGACACTAATAAAATAAGCTTTGACGCCGATTTTTAATTAGGTGTACAACCCGGTTATAATCGTGTCCCCAACTCGGTTGTAACCGGTTTTTTTAAATTTTCCTGTTTCCAGTTCCGAAATTTCCACTGACATTTCGGATTCCAAATATTAAATTTCGGTTTGCAAAAAAGTTCCCCCACTTTTTCAGGCCTTTAAAATTATCACCTATGAATGTAGAGAAAAGAGACGGCCGGCGTGAGCCTATAATGTTTGACAAAATTACCGCCAGGATCAGGAAACTCTGTTATAGCTTGAACGAAATGGTCGATCCTCTTAAAGTTGCCATGCGAGTTATTGAAGGCTTGTATGATGGAGTGACCACCAGTGAACTGGATAACCTTGCCGCCGAAGTTTCTGCAACCATGACCACTTCCCACCCAGATTATGCACGTTTGGCCGCCAGGATCTCCGTTTCCAATTTACATAAAAACACCAAGAAAACTTTCTCGGAGGTGATGACAGATCTGCACGAATACGTGAACCCCAGAACCGGAAAGAAAGCGCCCTTATTATCAGATGAGGTTTACCAGGCGGTTCAGGAACACAAGGAAATCCTTGATTCCACCATTATTTATAACCGGGATTTTAATTATGACTATTTCGGATTTAAAACCCTGGAGCGTTCTTATTTATTAAAACTCAACGGAAAAATTGCCGAACGTCCCCAACATATGTTAATGCGGGTTTCTATCGGGATCCATTATAATGACATTGAAGCTGCCCTGGAAACTTACGAGCTGATGTCAAAAAAATATTTTACTCACGCTACCCCAACATTATTTAACTCAGGTACCCCAAAGCCCCAAATGTCTTCCTGTTTTCTTTTGACAATGAAGGATGACAGTATAGATGGTATTTACGACACCTTAAAACAAACCGCGAAAATTTCCCAGTCGGCAGGGGGAATTGGTTTATCCATTCACAACGTGCGGGCAACCGGCTCCTACATTTCTGGCACCAACGGCACTTCCAACGGAATCGTGCCTATGTTGAAGGTTTTTAATGATACCGCCAGATATGTGGATCAGGGCGGAGGAAAACGCAAAGGTTCTTTTGCGATGTATGTTGAGCCATGGCACGCTGATATTTTTGATTTCCTCGACCTCAAGAAAAATCACGGAAAGGAAGAAATGCGCGCCCGCGACCTTTTTTACGCGATGTGGATCCCCGATCTTTTTATGAAACGCGTTGAAGAAGACAGTTTCTGGACCCTGATGTGCCCCAATGAATGCCCAGGACTTTACAAAATTCACAGCGACGAATTCGAACAACTTTACCTTAAATACGAAGCTGAAGGAAAAGGCAGAAGAACCATCAAAGCCAGGGAATTGTGGGAGAAGATCCTGGAATCTCAAATTGAGACCGGCACTCCCTATATGCTCTATAAAGATGCCGCTAACCGAAAATCGAATCAGCAAAATCTGGGCACCATCCGTTCTTCAAATTTGTGTACAGAGATCATGGAATACACCAGTGCAGATGAAGTCGCGGTGTGCAACCTGGCATCTATCGCCTTGCCTATGTTTGTAAAAGGTAACGAATTTGACCATAAAGAACTCTTTAAGATCACCAAACGGGTAATTAGGAACCTCAACAGGGTTATAGACAGGAATTACTATCCGGTAAAAGAAGCCGAAAATTCCAATATGCGACATCGTCCCGTTGGACTGGGCGTGCAGGGCCTCGCCGATACTTTTATAAAATTGAGAATGCCCTTTACCAGTGAGGCGGCGAAAAAACTGAACCAGGAAATTTTTGAAACCCTTTATTTTGGGGCAGTTACGGCTTCTATGGAACTCGCGAAAGAAGAAGGGCCCTACTCAACTTATAAAGGTTCGCCAATAAGCAAAGGACAATTCCAATTCAACCTTTGGGGCCTTCAGGATGAAGAATTAAGCGGCCGATGGGATTGGGGAAGTCTTCGCAAACAAGTGCTTAAAAATGGCGTGCGCAATTCATTACTGGTAGCGCCAATGCCCACTGCCTCCACCTCTCAAATTTTAGGAAACAATGAGGCTTTTGAGCCTTATACCTCCAATATTTATACCCGCCGGGTACTTTCCGGCGAATTCATTGTAGTGAACAAGCATTTACTGGACGATCTTGTAGCCCTTAACCTATGGACAGACGATGTAAAAGATGCGATCATGAGGGCAAACGGCTCGGTTCAGGATATAGACATTATTCCGCAGGACTTGAAAGAACTTTATAAAACCGTTTGGGAACTCAGTATGAAGGACATTATTGATATGTCCCGGCATCGCGGATATTTTATAGACCAGTCGCAATCACTTAATCTGTTCATGGAAAATGCGAATTTCGGAAAGCTTACTTCTATGCATTTTTATGCATGGAAAAGCGGCCTCAAAACCGGAATGTACTATCTAAGGACCAAGAGCGCAGTAGACGCCATAAAATTCACTCTTAAGAAAGAAGAAAAAAAGGAACCGGTGACCACATACAACGAAATTGCAGATGCCCCCGAAACTAAAGCGGCCCCAATTAAAATCAATGCAGACAGCAGTTCGCTTTCCCCCGAAGAACTGCGCGCCATTATCGCCAAGGCTAAGGAAGCGGATGGGGATGATTGTTTGATGTGTGGATCTTGAAATAGATAAGATTCAAGAGCCAGGAATAGGTTAAACCTGTAAATAAATATCAAGTAATGAATAAAAAAATCGGATAATATTGACAGACGATGAAGCAAAAAATTTAGGACGAATCCAATATTAGTATAAAAATCTATCCCCCCAATAAATTTGTTGCACATACCCAAAGAAAAGGGAAGTATTCGAAAGTTTACTTCCCTTTTTTGTTATTTTTGAATTGAGTAATTGTAAAATCCGTGGATATAATTGAAGATGCCGAGGATTGTCGACAAAAACACATTGTGAGAAAAAGATAAATCTGCAGAAATCTGCAGGAGAAAAAATAAAAATGATATGATGAACTGGGAACAACTCCTTTCCTTAAAGAGATTTGGAGATAAAAACAAACGACTTCGGAAAGAACAGGACGAAACCCGTTTGGGATTTGAGGTAGATTACGACAGGATAATATTTTCCCCGGCCTTCAGAAGCCTGCAGGACAAAACACAGGTAATTCCACTCTCCAGAACAGATTTCGTACACACCCGGCTCACCCACAGCCTGGAGGTTTCAGTAGTGGGAAGATCATTGGGAAGATTGGCAGGGAAAAAGATTCTTGAAAAACACCCGCACCTAAAAACCATTCACGGACACCAGATCAATGATTTTGGAGCTATTGTGGCCGCGGCAGCTTTGGCGCACGACATCGGGAATCCGCCTTTTGGGCATTCCGGGGAAAAGGCGATTGGGGAATACTTCAGCCTTGGCAATGGAAAACGTTTTAAGGAACAACTTTCAGATAAAGAATATCAGGATCTTATAAAATTTGAAGGCAATGCAAATGGGTTCAAAATTTTAACCGAAAACCGTCCGGGAATTGAAGGTGGACTTCGGCTGTCCTATGGAACTTTGGGAGCATTCATAAAATACCCCAAGGAATCCCTTCCGCATAAACCCACAAGAAATATCGGCGATAAAAAATTCGGAATTTTTCAAAGCGAACAGGAAATTTTTGAAGAAATAGCTGCCGAATTGAACCTTACCCCGGTTCGAAAAGGAGAACATATCGCCTATGCCCGGCATCCTCTCGCCTTTCTGGTGGAAGCCGCAGATGATATTTGCTATACCATCATAGATTTTGAGGACGGGATCAACCTGGGCTTAATAGATGAAGAATACGCCCTGGAATATCTGATCAAACTGGTTAAAAACAGCATTAATACCGCAAAATATCATTCGCTCACCAATACTGCAGACAGACTTGGTTATCTAAGGGCCTTGGCTATCAACACTTTGATCACGGAAGCTGTGGATCTGTTCCTGAAAAATGAAGACCTAATTCTGGCCGGCGAGTTCCACGATTCCCTGTTCGACAAAAGCAGTTATGAGGCTCAAATTAAAGATATCATCAAGATAAGTGTGGAACGCATTTACCAGAGCGAAGAAGTAATAAATAAGGAAATTGCAGGTTATAAAATGCTGTCGTATTTATTGGATACTTATACCCATACCTTTTTACCTGAAACGCCTGAAATTGGGGATTCCAATTTCAATTTGTTGGTAAGACGCTCGGTGCCGAAATTGGTCATTCAGGATGATCAGTCGGTTTATAAAACCCTGCTTCAAATTTGTTCCTATACCGCTTCATTAACTGATGGGATTACGGTGGCATCTTTTGAAAAATATATGGGATTGAAGTTGTAAATTTTTGGAAAGTTCTCACAGGTTTTTAAATCTGCGAGAACTGAACAAGTTGGTTAATTTTTACAAAGTTTTGAACTTTGGAAAAATTCGTTAAATGCCTGCCAGCACAAACTGAAGCCTAACAGGTCCTGAAGACCTGTTAGGCTATTTAAAACTCATAAACAACTCCTACCCCCAGCATTTGTTTAAACTGCACCTTTGGCCCCAGGATTTCAAGTTCACCGTCGCCATTGGTATCTTCTTTGACCTTCACATCATCGTCATATCTAAGATGCGAGCCTATATTGGCTTTGATAAAATCGTTTACCACGAGATTTAAATTTAGTTCCCAGTCCACATCCACATTCCCGAATTTATTCAAATAATCGGAATAAAGACTCAACTGATTTTCCAGGTTTACGTTAGTGAAAATTTCCTTTTTAAAACTGCTGGTGAACAAAATCCCAAATTCTGTACGCACATGCTCACCTTCTTGAATAATATTTCCCAGCTCATCTCGTACTGCCGGAGTGACCCCGAACATCCCCTCATTTGCCAATGTCTGGTTTAAAACAAATGTCGATTTTTGGGTAACAGGGGAAAGATAGATGATCAAGTCCTCCTTAGGAGCCGTATATTCCGCTCCAATTCCTAAAAAAACATAACCCGGAGCCATAAAGGAGGAAATTGGTTTTTTGGTATCGGGATACCTGTAACCATTTGCAAACTGTGTATTGAAATTAAATTTTGCAGAATATCGAAAATTAGAGTTGGGATTTTGCCGATATCCAAAAGTGGAATTGAATACAATTTGATCTTCAGTTTTCCTTAATTCCCTACCTTCCTGAGCGTTCAGTCCATATCGTATTGATCCATTGGTTTTCCAGGAAAGCAGCTCCTTTTGGAAATTGCGTTCAAAATTGCCGAAAAACAATGCAGAAATTGAATTGTTCCCCCCGGCATTCCAGTTTACAAAAGCCACCTCGTTAAAATTCACCCCAACCGCATTTTTTCGGGTCCAAAGAATTATAATTTCCTGGTTTACCAGCATTCCCGGATTAAAAGCAAGCCTCTCGGTATTTGTTTTATCGTCTTTTGTTGAATCTTCACCGGCAATAGTAGTTTGGATCGAGTCCATTTTGATTGAAGCCACTTTGATCGTGGACACCTCGGCTATGTCAACCTTGGTAGTATCAGTTTTGGTAGTGTCAATTTGCACGGTTGGAAATTGAACGGCAAAAACCGAAAAGGAAATCAATAATAAAAGGATTGTCAGAATTTGTCGGGGGATGAAAAAAGATGAACACATTATAAATTAAAGGCTTAAATGGATTATTCTAAAAGGTTTAGGATGCACAGGCTTATACTATGAACGTCAATTTTTGCGATTTCTTGTAATTGATGTACAGTTCCTTGCTCAATAAAACTATCGGGGATTCCCAGGCACTTAATTTCAGGATGATATTGATGTTTTGAAGCAAATTCCAACACTGCCGATCCAAATCCGCCGGAAATCACCCCATCTTCAATAGTTATGATCTTATCGTATTTTTTGAAAATTTCATGAAGCAACTTTTCATCCAGTGGCTTGACAAATTTGGCGTCATAATGAGCCACCTGATCTGCCTCAGGCAACATTTCAATTGCGAGACGCGCATTCTCAGCAATGCTCCCAATGCTTATAACGGCCAGTTTACTTCCGGATTTCAGAAGCGAACCTTTCCCAAATTCCACCTTCTTAAATTCCTGTTTCCAATTCAATTTAACTCCCCTTCCCCGGGGATAACGAATAACCAGAGGGGATTTTAAATCAAGCTGTGCGGTATAGAGCAAATTGCGCAATTCAACCTCATCTGCCGGGGCGGCGATCATTAGATTGGGAATGCAGCGCAAATAGGCGATATCAAAAACCCCGTGATGCGTGGCGCCGTCCTCCCCTACTAGTCCTGCCCTGTCCAGGCAAAAGATCACCGGCAAATTTTGCAAGGCCACATCGTGAATAACCTGGTCATACGCCCGTTGCAAAAATGTGGAATAGATTGCACAAAATACAGTGAATCCCTGGGTGGCCATTCCGGCTGCAAGGGTTACGGCATGCTGCTCTGCAATTCCAACGTCAAAAGCCCGTTCCGGAAAAGCATCCATCATATAATTTAAGGAACTCCCAGTTGGCATTGCGGGAGTAATTCCAATAATTTTTTCGTTTTTTTCTGCCAGTTCCAAAAGGGTCAGCCCAAAAACATCCTGATATTTTAAAGGCAGTCCATCGGTATTATAAGGCAGCAATTCTCCTGTATCTGCCACAAATTTCCCGGGAGCGTGATATTTCACTTGATTTTCTTCCGCTTTTTTCAGCCCCTTTCCTTTGGTGGTGATTACATGCAGAAATTTAGGACCACTGATATTTTTTAAATCTTCAAAAATCTTCAACAAACCCTCAATATCATGTCCATCCACCGGGCCGAAATATTTAAAATTCAGCGCTTCAACGATATTGTCCTGAGAAGGTTTATAACCCACCCTGGCTTTGGTGAGATATTGCTTTAAGGCACCAACACTTGGATCGATTCCAATGGCGTTATCATTTAGAACCACCAGCAGGTTTGCATTGGTAACCCCAGCGTGATTGAGTCCTTCAAAAGCCATCCCGCTGGCAATGGAGGCATCCCCAATTACGGCGATATGTTGCTTTTGAAGATCTCCCTTTAAATTTGAAGCGAGCGCCATTCCAAGTGCTGCAGAAATGGAGGTAGAAGAATGGCCTACCCCAAAAGTATCGTATGGACTTTCGCTTCGGTTTGGAAATCCGCTTAAGCCTTTTAATTGCCTGTTGGTGTGAAAAACATCCCTTCTTCCTGTAAGGATCTTATGTCCGTAGGCCTGATGACCCACATCCCAAACCAGGAGATCATCAGGAGTATTAAAAGCGTAATGCAAGGCGATGGTAAGTTCTACCACGCCTAGGCTGGCGCCCAGATGTCCTTCCTTGTTCGCTACGATATCTATGATAAATTTCCGGAGTTCGGCGGCCAGTTCCGGCAGTTTTTCCTTCGGAAGCAGACGCAGATCAGATGGGGAATTTATGGTATTTAGGATACTTTTCGACATTAAAAACAAAGATACATTTTGAAACTGTAAAAAAAATTCAAAATTCAGAAAAAGAAATTCAATAGAGTGATGGAGTAATGAAGTAACATTGTGATGCAGTAAAATATTTTGAGCAGAAAGTGGAACAAAAAAAGAACCAGGATTCAAAACTAAAAACCTCTAACTTTCTAATTCTGGTTTCTAACTTTTTAAGTAACGAATCCCAATTAAATTTATATCTTTCAGAAAGTTAAAAACTCAAGATGAAAATCACTCCTTTTGACGACGATTACTTTATGCGGAAAGCTTTGGAAGAAGCAGAAAAAGCCTTTGAAAAAGGCGAAATCCCGGTAGGTGTTGTTGTTGTGATCGATGAAAAAATAATCGCCCGCGGCCATAACCTGACGGAACTCCTGAACGATGTTACCGCTCATGCTGAAATGCAGGCCATAACCGCAGCGGCAAATTACCTGGGTGGGAAATATTTAAAAGGCTGCACCATGTATGTCACCCTGGAACCCTGCCAGATGTGTGCCGGAGCATTATACTGGAGCCAATTATCAAATTTGGTATTCGCCGCGACAGATCAGGAACGTGGTTATCGCAAAATGGGATCAAAACTTCACCCAAAAACCAAGGTGAAAAAGGGAGTTTTGGAAGAAGAAGCTTCCATCTTGATGAAGCGTTTTTTTATTCAAAGGCGGAACCTGAATTGATGTTAATTTAATATAGAGGCTGCCTACGGGCGGCCTCTTATATTTTTTAGGAACAAAAGCTTTAACAGTTTGAACCCCTTATTTCTTCAGGAGCTCAGGTGTATCTTACGGGCGAATCCTTCGGCAAAGATCATATTTTTGGTCTCTTTACGCCTTATTAGCCTTAATTTCTTCCGGGATATCCCAGATATTTTCCAGTTCTTCCAGGGATTTTCCTTTAGTCTCAGGAATATATTTATAGGTAAAGAAAATTATGCCAGAATAAATATGGTAACGAACCATTCCAGTATTCACTTTTATTTACTTCACTTTCGGCAACTAAAGGGAAAGATTGTGTAACCACATAATTGCGGCCCACTGTGCTGCTACCGCAATAGACATGGCGAAACTTCTCATATTGTTAGGAAACATTTCCGATAAAATTACCCAAACCACAGGTCCCATGGACATGGCGAAGGATGCAATAAACATTAAAACTCCAATAAGGGACAATACCCCCACATTTCCTGACATTAATGTGCCTCCCAGCAACAAAAATCCGATCAACATCCCAACCGAACCTAAATAGAGAAGCGGTTTACGTCCTAATCTATCTACTGTTGCCATCGCGACAAAGGTAAAGAGCAAATTAATTGCCGCAAGCATCACCTGTTGCAGCAACACGTCTTCTTTCCCAAATCCAAGGGCTTTTTCAAAAATATCGGCACCCTAATACAGCACCGCATTGATTCCGGTAAACTGTTGTAAAACAGATAAAACAGTACCAATCACAACGATCGCGAATATTCCTTTGGCAAATATATTAAGCTTAGCTTTATCTTTTACAATGGAATTCTCGATTTCCCGCATTTCAGTTTCAGCGACCTCTGCTCCGTGAATCCGGGTCAAAACACTGTATGCATTGGATTTTAAGCCTTTCAAGGCAAGCCATCGCGGACTTTTAGGCACAAAAAACAAAAGAAACATGAAGGATAAGCTGAGAATAAGTTCCGACCAAAACATCCACCTCCATCCAGTTTGAATATTTTCATCTTCTGTGGCCTGATTTCCGATCATATAAGTCACTAAAAACACCACAAAAAACCCGACTACAATTGCCAGTTGATAATAACTCACCAAAGTTCCCCTTATTTTTGCGGGTGCAATTTCAGCTATATAAGTAGGTGCGTTCATTGAGGCCATCCCAATTCCCAATCCGCCAATAATTCGAAAAGCGACCAACAAGGAAACAGATTCCGGTAAAAAAGCAGGCAATCCAGAGCCCCAGGCGGAAATTGAAAACAATAATGCTGAAACGATCAAAGAATATTTTCTTCCAATTGCAATACTTATTGGCCGGGCTATAATTGCACCAACAAAGCAACCTATCAGCGCACTTCCCACAACCCAACCTTTCATTCCGGGATCCAGGTCAAAATACTGGCTAAAATAATACTGTGAACAATTAATTACACCTTTGTCTTATCCGAAAAGTAATCCTCCCAAAGCTGAAACAATGGTAATAAGGATTAAATAGGTTTTATTTTTCATGAGGAGAACTTATGAATTTGTTAAAACTAATTAAATCTTTTGGTAAATTTTTATAATTCCGACACTTTGATATAATCAATGTAAAATTTTGTAGGGAAAATAGAATCATCTACCTCCTTGCCCCCAAAATTACCTCCAACAGCCATATTTATTAAAAAATAAAATGGTTTTCTGTAGGGAAAATGTACCTCATCATATTTTTCTGGAACAAAAGTGTAAACCAGGTTACCATCAATAAAAAATTTGATGTGCATTTCGGTCCATACTGTTTTATAGGTATGAAAGCCTTTTTCAATATCTTCTATAAAATTTTTCTTTGTATTTAGGGTTTCTCCATAACTTGCGGGAGTGTGCAAGGAATTATAAATAGTGTGCGGCTCACGGCCAACATATTCCATAATGTCAATTTCCCCGGAAGCAGGCCATCCCACTTCGCCAATATCAGTTCCCAACATCCAGATTGCCGGCCACAAGCCATGTCCTTCTGCAAGTTTAGCCCGAACTTCAATTGTCCCGAACTTAAATTCTATCTTATCCTTAGTATTGATTTTCCCGGAAAAATACTGATGGCCGTTTTTTACTGCCTCAATTACCAGGTTCCCATCTTCAACCTTCACATAATCCCGACTGTAGATCTGGAGTTCATTATTGCCCCATCCGCATAAATTGGGGCAACCATTGCCTTCTTCATAATTCCAGGATTCCAGGTTTAAACTGTCTCCATCAAAATTATCCTCAAAAATCACCTGGGAAAATACTGCGAAAGGAAAACCCCAAAAAAGAATTATACTCAAGGTAAATTTCAAAAATGTATTCATGCCTTGTTCTTTATCAGATTGAAAGCTGCGCTTTTAACATCTCTTGAGTTTCCGCCAACAAATACTTCAAACTCTCCCGCTTCAGACTCCCATATTTTATTTATCGTATAAAATTGAAGCATTTTTTCTTCAATAACAAATTTTACTATCCTGCTTTCTCCGGGTTTTAGATCCAAAAGTTGAAATCCTTTCAATTCCTTAACAGGTCTGGTCCTACTTGCAATCATATCCCGCAGATATAACTGAACCACTTCCTTACCTATAACTTTACCTGTATTTGTAACCGGAATACTTACTTCAATGTTTCCATCGGCATTCATTTCAGGAGATGAAAGATCTATTTCACCGTATTCAAATTGGGTATAGCTCAACCCAAAACCAAACGGAAATAAAGCATCTTTTTTGACATCGGTATAATGAGAATAGGTTACGTGAAGGTCACTGGATGGTCTTCCCGTATTTTTTTGATTGTAATAAAGCGGTTCCTGCCCCACGGTTCTGGGAAAGGAAACCGGTAATTTTCCCGAAGGATTGTATTTGCCAAAAAGGACATCGGCTATGGCGTTCCCGCTTTCCGACCCTAATTGCCATGCCTCAACTATTGTCGGGATATTTTCTGAAGACCAGGATAATTCAAGTGGCCGGCCATTAATAAGTACCAGGACTATGTTCTTATTAACCTTGTGAATTTCTTCCAGTAATTCTTGCTGAAGGCCTGCCAATCCTATTTTTGACTGGCTCCTGCCTTCTCCGGACTGGAAGGCATCTTCGCCCAACACCATTATAATCAGTTCTGATTTTTTAGCCATTTCCAGCGCTTCTTTATACCCGGACCTATCAGTAGTATTTATTTCCAATGGCATTAAAAAGCTGCGCTCACCAATTCCCAGGGTCGTTCCCAAGGCATAATTCACTTTTACATCCCTGCCAACTGCAGTTTTAATTCCCTCTAAAACAGAAACAGCAGAATTGGCTTCACCCTGCGCTCTCCAGTTCCCTATTGGGCTGTCTTTATCGTTTGCAAGCGGGCCAATTACGCCTATGGATTTAACCCCCGGTTTCAGCGGCAATAAATTATTTTCATTTTTTAGAAGGACGATCGATTTCCTGGCGATATCCCTGGCTGCTTTCTTATGATCCTCATAGGAAATATTTGCGGCTATTTCCGGATTTGAATATTTATAAGGATCGTCAAAAAGACCTAATTTAAATTTTACCCGAAGCACTCTTTTTACGGCATCGTCTATTAATTTTTCGTCCACGCTTCCTTCCAAAACCAATTCCAGCAAACTGCTTTCATAAGCTCCGCCTTCCATGTCCATATCACTTCCGGCTTTTATAGCGATCTCGGCAGCTTGTTTTTTGTCTTTTGCAAAGCCGTGATTGATCATCTCAGGGATAGAGCCCCAATCTGAAACTACGAATCCGTCCCAGTTCCAGACGCCTTTCAAAATATCCCGTTGTAAATTCTTGTTCCCTGTGGAGGGGATTCCGTCAATTTCGTTAAAGGAGTTCATAAAAGTAGCTGCTCCTGCATCTGCTGCCGCCTTAAACGGAGGAAGCACTGTGTTGTGGAGCTCATTTTCCCCTAAATTTACTGTATTGTAATCCCGGCCGGCCTCTGCCATCCCGTAACCTGCGAAATGCTTTGCAGTTGCGGCAATGGTTAAATCCCCGGAAAGATCATTCCCCTGATACCCCTTTACTTTGGCTATTGCAACCATTGAAGTAAGATATGGGTCTTCCCCGCTACCTTCCATAATCCTTCCCCATCGTGCATCCCTGGAAATATCTATCATTGGAGAAAACGTCCAGTTTATGCCATTGGCAACAGATTCTATGGCAGCTATCCGCGCAGAATTTTCCATGGCTTCCAAATCCCAACTAGCAGTTTCGCCCAGCGGCACCGGAAAAATGGTTTTATATCCATGAATCACGTCATATCCAAACATCATAGGGATTTTCATACGTGAATTCTCCATGAGCAGTTTTTGAGCTTCTTTTGTAGCTCTAACAGATAATACGTTAAGCATGGAACCCACAAGTCCTTTTTTTATGTTATCCTCTTTTTGCTTATTGTCTAATTCTGAAGCCGGGCCGGTAAGGTCCCAACTTCCATTATACTGAACAAGTTGGCCCACTTTTTCCTCAAGGGTCATCAAGGCCAAAACCGAATCGACTTTGGTTTCAACATTTTTAACAGAACTCAAAATTTTTGAGTTTTGTCCCAGGGCTAAAAATCCACCATAAAAAAGTACTATTATAAGCAGTGTATATTTTTTCATATCGGTTAATTAATATTCCGGGGGGAATAAATTTTCCCCCCGGAGATTACTGGCTAATTTATTTAATTTTTATTTATATACCCTAATATAATCAACTTCCATGGAAGATTCGCTGAAAGCGGGACCAATATTACCTCCAAAGGTACCACCCATAGCAACATTCAGGATTAAAAAGAAATCTTTGTTGAAGGCTGAATCCGGGGTATTTTCATACATATGATAAACCTCATTGTCAACCAAAAACCAAATTCTTTCCGGGGGCCACTCTACCGTGTAAATATGAAATTCAGAACTCGCATTTGAAAGGTCTTTAGTATCTCCTCCGGATCTTCCGGGATAGTGCTGTGTCCCATAATATCCATTTCATCGCTTGTAGGCCATCTAACTTCTGGAAAGTCTCCTCCCAGCATCCAGATCACGGGAAATAAAACACAGTAGAATGAAATAAAAACCTTTTGAAAAAATTTAAAGCTAATTTTTGATTCTATTCAATCAGGTGAATTGCTTGTACAAGGAATTTTCAACTTTTGCAATAAAAAACCATCTTCAAATAAATCCAAAAGTTGCGTTTTAATATTGAATTCTTATTATAAAATAGATTTTATTATCTATATCTTAATGTAAGTATAATAAAAACCAAGCGACTTATGGTTTAAATAAATTAACCTCCCGGATAAAAAACCACAACTGAGTTATTAAAGGCTTAAAATCAAGGTTCGTTTATAAAAACATAAAAGACAAAAAATGAAAATCAAAAATCCTGTTTTTAGTTACAATGAATTTTACGAGTGGACGAGTGAGCTTTCCAAAGAAGGCAAATCCTCCGGGGAAGATCAAAGCGAAGTTATGGCTGAATATACCAGCCTGAACAACAAGCGCATGAAACGATTGAACAAAACCGTTAACCTTAAGCCCGAATTCATTGGGCTTATTGAAGGTATAAAAAAACCACAGACCTGGTACCTAATAACCGAAACCTGGTGTGGGGACAGTGCTCAAAATTTGCCGGTAATTGCAAAAATAGCCGCTGCTTCCAAAGAAAAAATCGACCTGCGAATAATATTAAGGGATGAAAATCCGGAATGGATAGATAAATATAGAACCAATGGCGGTAAGTCCATTCCCAAACTTGTATCATTTGATCAGGAAGGGGAGGAGTTATTTTCCTGGGGCCCGCGTCCTCAATCTGCACATCATATAATGCTTAATTGGAAAGAAAATCCGCTTGAAGTTACCAAGGCAGATTTTGAAAAGGAACTGCATACCTGGTATGCGCAGGATAAATCATTAAGCCTCCAAAAAGAGTTTGTGGAGATTTTTGAAAAATTATAAAATTACGTTGTTCTAATTCAACAGCATTTTCTTTTATGCCATAATTGCCCAAAGGAAATAAATTTCCTGGTCCATCAGCTTTTATGGCATAAAATTTAAGTGTAAATCCCGGTAATAAAACAGATCCCCAAATAGGAAATGCCTTTTTTAAGGGGACCCATAAAACGGGTTTCCAGTGCAGGTCGGGATGCCAGTACTAATCGGAATTAAAAGATTACAGAAAAACAAGGGATTTTAGTTTGTTTCAAAATAATCCTCCACAAAGGAAACCATCTGGTTTTCGGTCAATTTATCACTGATCTCTACCGAAATCCTTTTGCCTTCTAAAAAGTGCTTTTCTGAAATTCGTTTAAAAAACTTGTCCCTGGCAGTTCCGGGTCCAAATAAAAGTATATCCCTGTAACCTTCCATATTTTTTTCCAGCATTTTAAAATATCGCTTTAGTTCTTCCTGTTCAATATTTCGCTTGCTGTATTCATTGGGAGAAGATTGCTGGGGATCTTCAGAAAACCTTGTTTTGTTATCGGCTTCCCCTTTCTCCCGAAGATGGCCTACTGTTGGGGCTTCTATTGCATCAACAATCAAGGCGCTAATACCGTCGTATTCAATAAAATAAGCATGGGCATAATCCATCCATACTCCTACCCGGTTGTTCTTTGGTGTTTTCATAATTATAAGGTTTATTAATACCCTTTTAGATAATCGTTCCCAACTTTTTACCCTAATAAAAATAACCAAAAAAGTAACCCGGGACTATGATTTATATCAGGCGAGGGAAAAAATTCGGAAGTACGAAGTTAGAAATTAGAAGTTTAGTCTTGAGTCCTGACCGTTTCTGCTCTTTCCGCCACAAATATTTTAATACATCCCTCAGTTACTTTGTCACTCCATCACTTTATCAAAATTTGGATTTTTTTAGTCTTGTCTCCTGGCTCCTGGCTCTTGCCTCCTTTCTGCCACAAATATTTTTACTGCATCACCGCGTTTCTTCGTCACCCCATCACTTTATCAAAAATTCGATTTATTTAATCTTGTCTCCTGACTTCTGCCTCTTCCCTCTCACTTCTAATTTCTCACTTCTACAGAATAACCAATGAAAAGTTAAACATCCTGCAAAGCTTTAATAAAACAATTAAATTTACGGAAGCAACCCAAAATTTCAAATACCATTAAGCGATGGAGATTGAATTTAATAACGGTAAAAATTAATCAAACAATTATGGCAGAAGAATTTAGCTATAGCTCAAAATATCTTTTACGGGCTTTACAGGGAGATTATCATCCCTTTACTCCTAATTTTCTTAAAATTGATGAAAACCGGGTGGAATTCGAACGCCGAAACTGGCACATGATTTCTATTGATACAGAAACCCTGGATTTTCAAAATATTACGGGAATTACAGTCGATAAACACATTTTCGGAGCAACCTTAAATTTTAAAAGCACCGGTTCTGACCCTATAATTGTTCACGGTTTCGGAAAAAAAGATGCCGACAAAATTCGCCAACTCTGCATGGCCAATGTTATGGCAAATACACAGAGGAGAACTTCCCATGCAATTTCTGACGCACTTAAAAATTCCCGGGGGCCACAAATAAGCGTTGCCGATGAACTTCAAAAGCTGAAAAACCTGATGGATGCCGGCATCCTAACACAAACCGAATTTGAAGAACAAAAAGCAAAACTCCTTCGGGGATAGTTGGAGCTTCGTTAATTCGAAATACGAAGTTAGAAGTTTTTTCTCTTGGCTCTTTTCTCTTGGCTCCTGGCTCTAATCCAAGAAAATCTCCGGTGCTATACTCCCTTTTTTTTTAGCGGCACGCAACTTGCTTGGACACAATAGCGGGATGCATTTAATTAGGTTACAGAATATTTTTAAACAGCAATCCCGATTTGTTTTAATAAATATCCAAGATCATGAAAATATTCAACACAATTTTAACTTGTCTTGCAGTAGTGATGATTTCTTTTACAACCACCATCGCAAAAGCTCAGCAAAATAGGGAGAAAGAAATAATTAAAATAGAAAGGGAAGAAGGAAACTGGGAAAAGGAAACAGCCTACGCTCAGGCAAAAGAAGCAGCTGAACGGGAGCGGGAGTTCAGAAAAAACACCGGCCAAGAGAACAGGGAATCTGCGAAATCTGAAAATGAGTTATATCGTGAAAGGGCTAAAGAGGCAGCAGCATTTTACAGAGAACGATCTAAGGCTGAAGCGCAATGGTACCGGGAAAGAAGTAAAGAAGCAGCCACACAGGACCGTGATTTTTACAAGAATAATTCTAAACTGAATAAAAAATTAACCAGGGAAGAAGAAAAGTATTATAAAGAAAGAGCCAAAGAGGAAGTAAGCCAAAGAGAACTCAAATATTCTGAGAATGGAACCAAATCACATAGGAAATATTCTAAGGCTAACAAAAATCCCCATAAAAAAAACCCGTGTAAAAAGGCTAAGACTCCTAATAATGGAAAGTCCCACCGGAAATAAAGACAAATTAAATGCGCTTTTTAGCCAACTTTGGAAATGTATTTTAAAAAAAAGATCCGCAACGAAAGTTGCGGATCTTTTTTTATTCTTATCGGTTTTGAAGAACCCCTTCTCCGGAAGATAAGATTCCTGGAAATTCCACTTAACGGCCGATAAGTTTATATTCATTTAATACCTAAAAATTATATGAGAAACCCAAATAGCTAATTAAATATTTTCTATTCTATGTTAAAAACTTCAACTTTTTAAGTTAAACTCCTGTATTCTAATGGAATGAATTTGGATTTTGATTAAATTGCAGAGCGGGCCAATTAGTTAAAAACTTATGAAAGCACTTATAGTAGATGACGAAGTCCTGGCCCGAAAAAGAATTTTGAACCTGCTCACTTCTGTTGACCAAATTAGGGTTATAGAGGAATGTTCCGATGGAAAAACTGCCATTGAGAAAATCAATGAATTAAAGCCCAATCTTGTTTTTTTGGATGTCAATATGACGGATATGAATGGTTTTGAGGTATTGTCAAATATACAAATCTCTCCAAAACCCATTGTGATATTCATCACGGCTCATGAAAATTATGCCAGACATGCTTTTGATCATGAAGCCTTTGATTTTATTTTAAAACCTTATCGGGATGAGCGTTTTTACAAAGCCATAGACAAATTGTTGAAACTATCTCCCAAGGAAATAGATCAGGATTTCGAAAAAAAGATGCAGGAATTTTTTAAACTGAACAGTGAGGAAAGGAATACAAAAGAACAGTTAAGAATTCCTGTCAAACTAGGCAACCGTACAATTTTGCTGGAATCGAAAAAGATCAAATATATATGTGCCTCCGGTTCTTACGCTGAAATTTATACGGATGAAAACAAATATCTATTAAGGGAATCCTTGAAGAATTTAATTGAATTGTTAGGGATGAAACATTTTATCAGAATTCACAGATCTGCTATCGTGAATATCAATTTTATCAAGGAAATCGTGCATTCAGAATATTCGGAGCTGGATGTTAGAATGAAGGACAATAAATTAATCAGGGTGAGCAAATCCAATAAAAAGGAGTTACTGCTTCTATTAG
>Ga0307487_1000722_pt1 | contig 25058 bp, 25 predicted proteins | sample CBIW12metaG_FD_203665 | JGI IMG/M metagenome (GOLD analysis project Ga0307487, IMG submission 203665) | Sea-ice brine microbial communities from Beaufort Sea near Barrow, Alaska, United States - CBIW 1.2 | ecosystem: Environmental > Aquatic > Marine > Coastal | place: USA: Alaska | collected... | reverse complement strand
CATTAAAGCTAGCTAAAGAGCAACCTCAAAAATCCATATTGGTAAATTTAAGTGGTAGGGGCGATAAAGATATCGACTTTGTTGTAGATACTTATGGTTTGCCCGAATAACCAATATTAGATAAAAATTGCCACCTCACACAGTCAAGCTCTTTTGCAGACCTTAGAAACTAATTTATTTGGAAATAGTAGTGCATCGATTGTGGGTTTAGTGATTGTAAAAGATTGATAATTAACTGATAATGAATAAAGCCCAGCATACAACAATGTGTAAAAATAATAGCCGTGATAGTAGTATATTTAAGGTTTGTAGCCCGCTTAAAAGTTGTAACGGTTTGATTGGTAATTCACCCGCAATCGGCTACTATTCTTACACTTAACGTTTTATGCAAATTAATTGAACTCAATCCAAGAAATGAAAATTAAGACTTATTAAATTTTTAACTAAACAACAAAAAAAAAGAAATAAAATGAAAAAAACACACCTATTGCTCGTATTGACTTTACTTTTAAGTTATCTAAATTTAAATGCCCAATCAAATGGTATCCAAAACGAAATTCAAACCAAAGTAAAAGGAATTGAGCAGAAGGTGATAGACTGGCGAAGGGATATTCATCAAAACCCTGAATTAGGTAATCGAGAAGTTCGAACGGCAGCCATGGTAGCAAAGCATTTAGAGTCTCTTGGCATGGAAGTAATAACGAATGTTGGTATAACTGGCGTCATAGGTATTCTAAGGGGTAGTCTCCCAGGTCCTGTAGTAGCTTTACGAGCAGATATGGATGCTTTACCAGTCTTAGAACGAACTCCTGTTCCTTTTGCATCCAAAGTGAAAACCATTTACAACGGAAAGGAAACCAATGTCATGCATGCTTGTGGTCACGATTCGCACGTAGCAATTCTAATGGGTGTTGCAGAAATTTTGTCAGGAATGCAGAAAGATTTAAAAGGAACGGTTAAATTTATTTTTCAACCTGCTGAAGAAGGTGCTCCTAAAGGGGAAGAAGGTGGTGCCGAACTGATGGTAAAGGAAGGGGCGTTGAACAATCCAAAAGTTGATGTTATTTTTGGACTTCATATTAATGCGCAATTAGAAGTTGGGAAAATCTCATATCGTCCAGGCGGAATGTTTGCGGGAGTTGGAGACATGAAAATAACAGTAAATGGGAAATCTTCCCATGGTGCAGAACCTTGGTCTTCGGTTGATCCAATTGTGACCTCTGCTCAAATTATAAACAATCTTCAAACCATAATTAGCCGTAATGTGAATATTACAGAAAATGCGGCCGTAATAACCATTGGTTCAATAAATGGAGGAAATCGTTCCAATATTATTCCTGAAAAGGTTGAGATGTTAGGTACTGTAAGGACTTTAAGTGCTTCTGATGAGAAATTGATCTTTGAACGTATTCGCCAAATCGCGACTAAAACTGCTGAAGCAAATGGAGCCGAGGCCATTGTTGAGCTTCCTTATTCCAGTCATTACCCCGTTACTTTTAATAACCTGGAATTAACCGCAAAAATGCTACCATCCTTAAAAAAATCTGCTGGAGAATCCAATGTCATATTGGTCCCTGCAGAAACTGGAGCAGAGGATTTTTCATTTTTCTCTAATGAGGTTCCGGGATTGTATTTTTATATAGGTGGTTTGCCTAAAGGCCAGGATCCAAAGACCTCTGCGCCTCATCACACTCCAGACTTTTTCATTGATGAAAGTGGGTTTGTCACAGGTGTCAATGCAATGGTGAATTTGGTATTTGATTATATGGAAATCGATAAATAATAACTAAATAAAATCTGCACATAATAACACAGCTTGCCACGATATCCATCGGGGCAAGCTGTGTGGCCGGTAGGGCCAAACGTGAACGCCTTGAACACTGAATATAGCAAATTGCTTAATTGTTGTAAACAGGAAAATTTTAGTAACTTTAAACTAATTGACAAACAGTGGAAGGTTACGGTTTCAAACCCGCAGCTTCCCATATTCAAACCCGGTGTTGGTAATAAAAAGCACACCTAAACGATTAGCAGTTCTTTAAATTCTTAAATATATTGTTTTGACGATCGGAGACAAAAAAACATATGCACAAATGCGCAATCGGGTATTTGAGCATATGCTCAAAACAAGAGGTTGGAAATACCGCGCTTTTTTACGTTATCTGCGCTTTTTCAAATACGCTGCTTTTGCACCTATCAGGGGTGAATTCCTGGAATCTTATTATGTTTTAATGCGTTTTCTTGATGATATAGTAGACGGCGATGCGCCCTTACCTGAAGGATATCTCGATGAAAGCGATTATATATCTCATAAAATCAGGTTCTCTAAAAACCCCATAGATCCAATAGATGAAGTAGATTATTTGATGCTCTTTTGCTTTGAACTAGCAAAAAAGTTTGGTGAAGATTTTCAGGCCGAAACTGAAGATATCTTGAATTCGTTGCACTTTGACGCAAAGCGGAGGGGGAAAATGATCATTTTTCCTAAACATGAATTAATGCACCATTTTCATTTGCTGGATATAAGGGGAACCATAAGAGCCACCTTGAAGGTCTTTAAGGATGACCCTGAAAAGTATGAGCTATTAGAACCTCTCGGGGTAGCATGTCGGTACCAATATGATATTGAAGATATTGAAGCCGATCTGGCTGCCGGCTATGTGAACATTTCTCAGGAAGATTGTACGCAATTTGATATTTCTCAGGAAGATCTTAATGATCCTTCTTCTTTGAAAATAAAAAAATGGATGCGTCAACGCGCTAAAGATGGCTTGCAACTCCTTGAAGAACATCATCGCAGATTAGATGAAGGTAATTTTTCCCTTTTGGCAAGATGGACCTTTACGCTGGTCTATGAATTTCCGGCAAAGAAAGTTTTTAAAAAAATTATTTCAGAAACCGAAAACAGTTAACCGCAAATGGGAAGATCTAATTTTCATCTTAGCAAATGGTTTCTTGATTTTATAGGGAACAACGGTGAGACTATGATCTTTTATGCCGCAAAATTATCCTGGAAAGGCATCGCGGTTCATTATGCAAGTTGGATACACTACGATCCCGAAAGCGGTGTTAAGATAAGATCACATTTTCGAAATGTGCAGGTCCCTGAGAAAAAAGGCAAATTGATCACCTGGCATGATAATGAATTTAAAGTGTCCGGAAGCTGGGAATCTGTTGCTGAGCCCCTTCAGGCCCGGATATTTGATGCTGATGATGGGTATCTTGACTGGAACTGTTTTCAGCCTGCCTCGAAAGTGCAACTAAAAATTGAGAACAAGATCATAGAAGGGAAGGGCTACGCTGAACAATTGATTCTCATTACCCCTCCATGGCATATCCCAATGAACGATCTGCGTTGGGGAAGATTCCATTCACTTCATGATACAATGGTTTGGATCGAACTGCGAAAAGAAAACAAACAGCAATGGTTATGGCTTAATGGTGAAAAAATAATTAATTGTAGTATTGAAGATGATCAGATTTCATCACCGGAAAAGAATTTCTCACTTAAGCTTGATCGGGGTGTTGTATTGGAATCTGAAAAAAAAATATTTCAAGTGGTGCATAAGATTTTGCGTTACCTCCCCGGATTCAATAAGTTGATGCCTGCTAATTTTTTAATGGCTGACAGTCATAAGTGGTTAAGTAAAGGTGAATTTCAAAAAAACAGGGGTCCGGTTACCCAAGGCATGGCTATCCATGAATGGGTAAATTTTAATGCTCAATAGCAATGATATTAAATTCAGAACATATCGCTAAATCCTTTGGAAGGAATATAGTTTTGAAGGATATCTCGTTTCAACTTGAAGCAGGCTCTATTACGGGCATTGTGGGTGAAAATGGCTCAGGCAAGTCCGTTTTAATGGAGATTATTGTGGGCGTACGAAGTGCTGACCAAGGAGCAATTATCAGAAATGGAAGTATAGGCTATTGCCCTCAAAGAGCAGTGCTCTTCCCACATTTAACCGTACAAGAGCATTTCATATACTTCTCAATAGCTTATGGCATTGGCAACGAGCAATCGAAGAAGCGATCTGAAGAATTGCTACAGCACTTCAACTATAAGAAATACGAACAAGAAAAAATTATCAATTTGAGTGGTGGTACCCAACAAAAACTCAACCTCTCCATCGCGCTTCTTCATGAGCCCGACTTACTGATACTTGATGAACCCTACAATGGATTTGACTGGGATACCTATCAGAGGTTTTGGGATTATACCAATCAGCTTAAGGATCGTGGTTGTGCCATTCTTATTGTAACCCATTTGCTTAGTGAAAAGGAAAGACTTGACCGCATTTATGAACTTGAAAATGGAATTTTAGTATGACGGTGAATAAGATCATAACAGGATTATCAATGATTTTGAGGATGCTCGTTCGTCAAAAGATCGTGATTGTTTTGCTTTTAATAATCCCGGCATTTTTCCTGACTATTGTTGAGTTTACTACCTCCGATAGAATGCTTCCTTTCCAATTGGCATCACTGGACGATGACGTATTCATAAATATAAGTGAAAAGGGTATTTCCTTCATTTTTTTCGCGGTGGCCTCATCCGGGTTTCTGGTTTCATTTCTGGCGCTAAATCTTATTCAAAAAAATAATGAAGTAAACCGCAGGCTCATTATTTGTGGCTATCATCCCATTGAATTATTAATTTCCATTTTGTTATCGCTGTTTTTGGTGATCGTGTTGATCGCTGTATATGTAGGAGTGCTTACCAATGCTTTTTACACCATTGATCATCTTGGTAGGTTCGTCTTGGGTTTAGTGCTCATAGGCTTCGTCTACGGAAGTTATGGGTTGGCAGTTGGCAGCTTGATAAAAGCGGAATTGGAAGGCATATTAATGATAGTGCTACTTGTAAATATTGATGTAGGCTGGTTGCAGAATCCTTTATTTTATGCCGAAGCGCAAAATCAAATAATCATAAAATTCCTCCCTGCTTATTTTCCATCCCAAACCGCCATTATTACGGCAGTAACAGATTATTCTGCTGCCGCTGCCACTGTGAATGGCATATTATACGGATTGGTTTTTTTAATTTTTTCAATGCTGATTTTTTTCTTTAAAATGCGAACGAAATGAATAAAACAACAACTCAAATCAACAAAACACTATATGCCGTCACCTTTCTCATTTTTATACCCGTGATGCTATGGCTTTGGGCAAAATATACAGAAGACCTTATAACCTTCCCTGCAATTGAATCAACTTTAGCAGGTTACGTCCTAATTATTTTTGGTGTTTTACTTATGGCATGGGCCATGTATTCTTTAAAAAAATATGGCAAAGGCCTACCCATGAATGCTTATCCTCCTGCAAGATTTGTAACAAATGGGCCATACCATCTTTTTAGACATCCCATATATTGGGGATTCGGCATTTTAATGGTAGGATATTTTATTTTAACCAAGTCTGCAAGTGGTCTTTGGTTGGTAACCCCAATCACCATCCTTGCTATGATCGCCCTGGTGATGGGATATGAAGCCATTTATCTAAAAAAAAGATTTCCAAATGAGTCCATTAGGACCATTTTGGATATTCCGGCAAAAATAAAGGAACCAGCCAATACAAGAGCCCGGCTCGTATCTTTGTTTTGGGTAGCAGCACCTTTGTTTTTAGCTAATTTCATCATTGCTCAATTGGTGGGAAATAAGGCTGCTATTATAGGGAAACAGTTGGTTTTGCCCATAAATACTGAAAATCAAACTTTGCCTTTATTAAGTGTGCTATTTATAATGGCAACACCTTTTGTCATCAAAAATAAAGATCTGTTGAGCACCTGGACAATTACAAGCAACATTGCTGTATGCATTTCCACTTTCACGGCATTGTTATATCCTGGATTAGGTGCACAATACCTTCCATTTCAGCATGGATTTATCTATTTTGTTCCCATCTTTTTAATATTGATCTCCGTCAGGTCTATTTTCAAGCAATCAAAACAGTTAGGATTTTTATTTAGTGTGATAGCTGTCGCACTTATAGGTATACAATTAACTTTCAGTCGTTCTGAAGTGCTTCATCTAAGCAGTTCTATCATTATATTCCTGTTAGCATACAATTACTTTCATATCTGGATCTTTTTAAGGAAAGGAGCCGAAAAAATCGCTAATTCATGGCAAGAATGGGTGTTTGGCAAAGTAAGGGTGATCAATCACGGCTTCTATGTTGGTTTTGGCACCTTTCTGGGTATTTTACTTGCCGGAATATTGGTTGGCGACGCTTATGCCTGGGCCATTCTGATTTTTGCTTTTATTGTTATCGTATTTTCAGCACTTTGGGCACAGATCATTGAAGGATCTGAGAAATTGAAAAGGCCCTTTGGCTATTATGGCGCCCTGGTAGGTATTATTTTTGCCAGCCTTGCCGTATGGGTCATGGGTTTCAATGTGTGGATCATTATAGGTGTGATCTCGGTAGTTATGCCTTGGGTACAAGGCATTGGCCGCTTTCGTTGTTTGGTAAACGGTTGTTGCCATGGCAGCAAAGTTGCCAACCCAGACATTGGTATTAAATATTTTCATCCTCGTTCACGCGTTTGTGGCATTTCACATTTAAAAGGAGAACTGCTTCATCCAACTCCACTTTATTCCATGCTGTGGCTCTTTTTGGTTGGTTTCATTTTATTATCACTTTGGTACAATAATTTTTCGCCATCCTTTATTTTTGGCCTTTATTTAATTTTAACCGGGATTGGCCGCTTTGTGGAAGAAGCATACAGGGGTGAGGTGCAAACGCCTATCGTAGAAGGACTCAGGTTATATCAATGGACGGCCATCTTATCAGTTCTTATAGGCATTATCATGACCCTCATTCACATTGATGTTGTAGTTATCACCTCTAATTTTGGATGGGAGACTGTTATGTCTGCAATGATAGGTGGCCTAATTACAGCTTTTGCCATGGGTGTTGATTTTCCTTATTCAAACGCACGCTTTTCAAGGCTGGTTTGATATAATAAAGGGTTAGATGCCTTTGCATAAGTAATATTAATCATTTCATAGATAATGGCAACCACCAACAAAGAACTGTGGTAAAAACGAAAAAAATTCACTAAACTGACAGAGCGCTCACACCACTGTACGTATGGGTCTAATAGTAATGTTCTTTACAAATCATCATTTTTTGATTCTGCCATTTTTTCTTTTAAGCTGTCTGTCAATCCTGTCTTGTGCTTTTCCAAAGTTTTGATGCATAGGGGGCATAAATTAAAAAAGCCAAATTGACGATCCAACAAATCAACCCACTTTGCATGAGGATCGAATTAATGAATTCTGTGCTCAAAAATATTTCATACCCAGAGGTTTAAAAGCTGGGAAAAAAGCCGCATCTTTGCAGCCTAAAATTTTTAAAAAATGAAATCACTCACGATCAACGGATCTAAAAGAGAAAGCGTCGGCAAAAAGGCAACTAAAGCCGTACGTAATGCTGGTAAGGTTCCTTGCGTATTATACGGAGGGGGTAAACCATTACATTTTGTAGCTGAAGATGCTGCATTTAAACCACTGGTGTATACTGCCGATGTGCATACCGTGGTTCTGGAAATTGAAGGAGGCGAGAAGTTTAACGCCGTGCTTCAGGATATCCAGTTTCACCCTGTAAGCGACAGAATTCTACACGTAGATTTCTATCAGATATTTGATGATATAGAAATCATCATGCAAATTCCTATTCACACAAAAGGTGTGGCTCGTGGAGTTAAAAACGGTGGGGTATTGCGTTATAACTTACGCCGCCTGAAAGTAAAAGGTCTTCCCGGGAATTTGCCCGAGTTTATCATAGCAGATGTTACCAACCTTAAAATTGGTAATAAACTTTATGTTACTGCAGCAGAAGATAAAGCTTTCACAATTCAACATCCCGATAATACAGTGATCTGTCAGGTGAAAACATCACGTAACCTGATTGCAGAACTTGAACCGGAAGAAGAAGAAGTAGCAGCAGGAGATGTTCCGGCTAGCGAATCTGAAGAAGAAGGAAAAGAATAATAATTCTTTTTTAACTAAATTTAAAAGCATTCCTCCCCGATTAACGTCGGGATTTGGGATGCTTTTTTTATTTTTACCAAAATTAAACCTATGCTGGCTTTCTTTGGAAGAATATTGAGCAAGAAAAAAACCCGGGAAGAAGATCCTATGAAAAAATTTTTGATTGTGGGACTTGGAAATATCGGCCCCAAATATTACCACACCAGGCACAATATCGGCTTTAAGATCCTGGATCATTTAGCCGAAAAAGAAGCGGTGAGCTTTAGTACCCAAAAATTGGGCGATGTAACAAGCTTTCGGTTTAAAGGCCGCACCTTTATCCTTCTCAAACCGAGCACTTTTATGAACCTGAGCGGAAAAGCGGTCCTGTACTGGCTTACCAAAGAAAAAATCCCATTGGAGAACTTATTGATAGTTACCGATGATCTGAATTTGGAGTTTGGTGCCTTTCGGGTAAAAACAAAAGGAAGTGATGGCGGGCATAATGGATTAAAGGACGTGCAGGCGCATTTAAATACCACCAATTACAACCGCTTTAGGTTTGGAATTAGCGGTGAATTTTCCAAAGGAAACCAAATTGATTACGTTTTAGGGGAATGGACGGAAGAAGAAGAAAAACTGATGGCCGAACGCCTTGAAAAATCCCGTGAACTCATAAAATCTTTTGGAACCGCGGGAATCAACAATACAATGAATACTTTTAACGGCAAATAATTTTCTCTTGAAAGAACATAAAGGAGCACACACTTTTAAAAGCGACCATCCCACCGTAGTTACCATAGGAACTTTTGACGGAGTGCATGCCGGTCATCAAAAAATTATCGAACGGCTGGTAAATGAAGCCAAAATGAGCAATCTGGAATCGGTAATCTTTACCTTTTTTCCCCATCCGCGAATGGTTTTGCAAAAAGACAGCGATATAAAACTCATAAATACCATTGAAGAGAGAAAGCAGATCCTGGAAAAATCGGGGATAGACCACCTTATAATTCATCCCTTTACATACCATTTTTCAAGGCTTAGCGCTTTGGAATTTGTCAGGGACATTCTAGTGAACAAACTCAATGCGAAAAAGATCATTATAGGCTACGATCATCGTTTTGGCAGGAACAGGACTGCTAATATCGATACTTTAAAGGAATTCGGGAAGCAATTTGATTTTGAGGTTGAGGAGATCAGTGAAAAGGACATAGAAGATGTGGCGGTAAGTTCTACAAAGATAAGAAGAGCCTTGCTGGAAGGAGAGGTGGAAAAAGCCAATACCTATTTGCAGCATCCATTTGTCCTTACCGGAAAAGTTGTAAAAGGCAAAGAATTGGGAAAAAAAATCGGGTATCCTACGGCGAATCTGAAAATTGAAGAAGACTACAAATTGATTCCTAAAAATGGCGTTTATGTGGTGCGTTCCAAAATTGATGACAAGCTTGTGTATGGGATGATGAGTATTGGCACCAATCCAACGGTTGGCGGAACAGAAAAAACCATTGAAACCAATTTCTTTATGCCGGATATGGATTTGTACGGAAAAAAACTGCAAATTGAAATGCTTACAAGGATCCGGGACGAAAAGAATTTTGATTCTATAGAGGATTTAAAAGCGGCATTAAAACAGGATAAAGCTTTTTCTGAACGATTCATCAAAGATAACCATGCTTAACAAGTGGTTATTTTCCAAAATTGATAACAGCGCCCTGGTGGTGTTTCGGATCATTTTTGGGTTATTGATTGCACTTGAAGCTATTGGCACATATTTACAGGCTGGATTGGACAAAGCCTTATCGGGCCACGGGAAACCTTTAATTTTATAGCATTTGATCTTTTACAACTCCTTCCCGGTAACGGGGTGTTGTATTATTACGCCCTGATGGGTCACCACTTGATATTACCTTCAAAATTAGATTGATATTTTTATAGGCTTTCATTACATTTGTCGCTTACTAAAAATTATTTGGCCAAATGTTACAAGTAAGCAATATCAGAGCGCATAAAGAAGCCTATATTCAGGCTTTCAAAAAAAGGAATTTCGATGCTGAAAACATCCTGAACGATGTTTTGAAACTCGATGAAACCCGCCGCTCCACCCAAGCTCAATTGGATGAAACCCTGGCCGAATCCAACCAGCTTTCCAAAGAGATCGGGACCATGTTTAAAAACGGGGAACATCAAAAAGCTGCTATTTTAAAAGGGAAATCGGCTAAACTGAAGGAGACTTCAAAAGCCTTTTCTGATGAATTGAACAATACTATCCAGGAGCTGGACAAGCTTCTATATACCATTCCCAACGTGCCTCATGACTTGGTTCCTTCCGGTTCCACTGAAGATGATAATGTGGAGATCTTCAAAGAAGGGGATATTCCCGTTCTTCCCGAAGGTTCCCTACCACACTGGGAACTGGCAAAAAAATACGACATCATAGATTTTGAACTGGGCAACAAAATTACCGGTGCCGGATTTCCTGTTTATAAAGGAAAAGGAGCTAGAATTCAACGCGCGCTTATCGCTTACTTTCTGGATAAGGCCGCAAATTCCGGATACAACGAATACCAGTTGCCGCTTTTGGTGAATGAAGCATCTGGTTTTGGCACCGGACAATTACCGGATAAAGAAGGACAAATGTACCACGTGGGAATGGACAATCTGTACCTGATACCTACGGCTGAGGTTCCAATGACCAATATGTTCCGGGATCAAATGCTAAATGAAAATGAACTTCCCATTTCCTGTACGGGCTACACGCCTTGTTTTAGACGTGAAGCAGGCTCTTACGGCGCCCATGTTCGCGGGTTGAACCGTTTGCACCAATTTGATAAAGTGGAACTGGTACGCATAGAAAAACCTGAAAATTCCTATGCGGCCCTGGACAAAATGGTAGAGCACATTAAAGATTTGTTGCGGGAACTGAAATTGCCATACAGGATTCTTCGCTTATGTGGCGGCGATCTTGGGTTCACTGCAGCATTGACCTTCGATTTCGAGGTTTTTTCCACCGCGCAGGATCGTTGGCTGGAAATAAGCTCAGTTTCAAATTTCGAAACTTTCCAAGCGAATCGCTTAAAACTCAGGTATAAAGATAAAGATGGAAATAAGCAATTAGTTCATACTTTAAACGGAAGTGCCCTGGCTTTGCCTCGTGTATTGGCAGGGATCCTTGAGAATTACCAAACTCCTGAAGGAATTAAGATCCCTGATGTATTGATACCTTATACTGGTTTTGATTTAATAGATTAATTTCTGGAGAATCAAGAAACAAGAAACAAGAAACAAGAGACAAGAGACAAGAGCCAAGAGAAGAGAGGAAAGACAAAAAAAATTAGAAGTTAGAAGTACGAAGTAAAAAATAGTCTGAAGTTGGAAGACGGAAGGCCGGATTAAAAAAAGATGGGAATCGGGAAACAAAACCGGAGAATATAGAAATAAACTTATTCGTGCATTAGTGGCTTAAAAAAGCATATTGCCAAGGTTTAGCCACGAATGCACTAATTTTGGGTTTATAAGTCCACAAGCGAAAGTCAGAATATTTAATCCCGATATTAATTTAAACTTTGATTTTTGGAATTTGGAATTTGATTTTTGGAATTTGATTTTTATTATCTTTACAACATGCGTTGTTTCATATATATAACCTTTTTTTTATTAGTTAATTCCGGTCTCTTTGCGCAGACTGAGCAATTGGCGCAAAACTATCTGGAACAGGGTGAATATGAAAAAGCCCTGAATACTTATAGGGATCTGTTAAAAGAAAACCCCGGAAATTTCAATATTTTCTTCGGAATGATCACTTCTTATCAGGAATTGGAAGATTTCCAGTCTGCTGAAACTTTACTGCTTGAGAAACTGAACAATTCGGCAAATAGCCCGAATATCCTGATTGAATTAGGACACAATTCAGAATTGCAAAAAAAAACCGAGCTCGCTCAAAAATACTATGAGCAGGCCCTGGAAGCTTTGGAAAGCAAACCTATTCACACCTATTCCATAGCCCAAGGTTTTGAAAAATACAGCCTTTTGGATTACGCTGTCCGTGCTTATCAGATTGGTATCAAATTCAATTCCGAAATGAAGTACGATCTTCCCCTGGCCAGAATTTACGGGGAACAGGGAAAGCTGGAAGAAATGTTCAGGTCTTACCTGGATTTGATAGATACGGATCCGGAAATAAGATTTAACCTTATCAGGGAATTTGAGCGTTACATTCTTGAAGACGCTTCCAATCCTGCAAATTTGGTGTTTAGAAAATTATTATTGCAGCGGCTTCAGCAAAATCAGGGCTTGATCTATAACGAACTTTTGGGGTGGTTGTTTGTGCAACAAAAGGAATTTGACAAGGCATTTGCACAGGAAAAAGCTATTTACAGGCGCAACAATCAGGATCTACAGCCTATTATTCAACTCACCGTGAGCACAAGGGCCGGGGGAGATATTAAAACAGCCAAAGAGATTCTCTCTTTTATAATTGAAGAAAGCCCTTCAGAAAACATTCTTTTACAGGCAAATCAATTATTGATGGGGATGAAGATAGATACGGCAGGGAAATCAGATTTCGGAGAGATCGATGAAGCTTTTCAAGCGTTGTTTCAGCAATATGGCACCGGTATAGAAACCTTGCAATTGCAAATGGATTACGCCAATTTTCTGGCTTTTAAACAAGGAAAGATCCAGCCGGCTTTAGATTTACTGCAGGAACTTTCAGGTAAAACCACCACTAATTTTGAACTCGCCAGTATTAAAATGCTACTCGCGGATATTTTGGTGCTGGATCAAAAATTCAACCAGGCGCTTATTTATTATTCACAGATCCAGAACCTGGTAAAAAATAATGGAGTTGCACAGGAAGCCCGGTTTAAGGTAGCAAAAACCAGTTATTACAAGGGGGATTTTGAATGGGCAAAAACCCAGTTGGATGTTTTAAAAGCATCTGCCACCCAACTTATTGCGAATGATGCCATGGAATTGAGTTTGCTCATTCAGGAAAATGCTTTGGAAGATTCAACCCAAACCGCCTTAAAATTATATGCCCGTGCCGATCTATTATCATTTCAGAACAAAAACCAGGATGCGATCGCTGTTCTGGATGAAATTTTGACCAAACGCAAAGGCGAAAAAATTGAAGATGAAGCCCTGCTCAAACAAGCGGGATTGTTTGAGGCAGAAGGGAATTGGCAGAAGGCCGAAGAAAATTATTTAAAGATCCTGCAATTTTACGGCAAGGATATTTTATCGGATAACGCTACCTTCCTTCTGGCCGAACTTTATAACAATGAACTGCACCAACCTGAAAAAGCCAGGGATTTTTATGAGCAAATCATCTTTAATCATCCCGATAGTATTTACTTTGTGGACGCGAGAAAAAAATACAGGATGCTGCGGGGAGATACCATTGAATAAAGCTCGCAAAACACTTTCCGCGGGAAGAGGAAAATTATCAGAAATTTAAAATGCATTCCCTTATATTGGGGAAGGATTTAATAAGAGACTTACTTATGTACATTTACAACGTAACCATCAATATTCAGGAAGGCATACATGAAAAGTGGCTGGAATGGATGAAAAACGAACATATCCCGGAAATGATGGCCACCGGAAAATTCACCAAAGCCTTGATGTCAAGGGTGATGGTGGAAGAGGAAATGGGCGGTTTAACGTATTCAGTGCAATACACCACCAAAAACAAGGAAATGTTGTTGAGGTATTATGAGGAAGATGCAGCACGATTACGGGCGAAAACCAAGCCTTTTGAGGGATTATTTGTAGCCTTCAGGACGGAACTTGAAGTTGTAAGCGAACAATAAAACGCCTTGGATCAGGGTAAAATGACGAGAAATGAGCAAAGGCAGTAAAAAATATACGCCCTATAAAGGGAAGGCTTCCACAGGTGACGGTTCGGTAAGAGCAAAAAAATATTTAGGGCAACATTTTCTCACAGATGAAAATGTAGCACAAAAAATAGCCGATTCCATAAGCTATTCCGGTTATAAAAATGTACTGGAAATAGGCCCGGGAATGGGGGTTTTGACCAAGTATTTGCTCAAAAAGGACACGAACCTCCATGTGATAGAAATAGATCCCGAAAGTGTAATCTTCCTCCAAGAGAATTTTCCGGAACTGCATGGGAAGGTGCATCAGCAGGATTTTTTAAAATACGATTTCAAGGATATTTTTAATGGGGAACCTTTTGCCATTATAGGCAATTTTCCTTACAATATTTCAACTCAGATTGTTTTTAAGGCCCTGGAAAACAGGACCGAGATCCCCGAATTTTCAGGGATGTTCCAGAAAGAAGTGGCCCAGCGCATCGCTGCTCCTCACGGGAATAAAACCTATGGCATCCTTTCGGTATTGACCCAGGCTTTTTATGAAGTCACCTATTTATTTACCGTTCCTACAGAGGTTTTTAATCCCCCGCCCAAAGTGGAAGGCGGAGTTATCAGATTGAAGCGGAAGGAGGATTTCTCTTTGCCCTGTGATGAGGCACTCTTTTTCAGGGTGGTGAAAGCTGCTTTTATGCATCGCCGGAAAACCCTTCGGAATAGTTTAAAATCATTTCAATTGCCAGATGATCTAAGGGAAGATCCTATTTTTGATCAGCGTCCGGAACAACTTAGCACAGAACAATTTATTGACCTGACATTAAAAATCCAGCAGCATGCAATTTCAACTAAGTGATGAATTAGTACAGAAGATAGAACTCCTTATTGAACAAAAAGACGATAAGGAACTGCTGTTGCATTTGGAGGAGATCCACCCTGCCGATATCGCCGAAATTCTCACGGAAATAGATCTGGAGGAGGCTACCTATATAGTAAAATTACTGGACAGCGAAACGACTTCTGAAGCCTTGATGGAATTGGAAGAAGATGTCCGGGAACGCATTCTGGACAATCTTTCCTCCAAGGAAATCGCTGAGGAACTGGAGGAGATGGATTCTGATGATGCGGCCGATATTATTTCTGAACTTTCCGAAGAGCGTCAACAAACGGTCATATCCCATATTCTGGATGAGGAACACGCCGAAAATATCGTGGAATTGCTGCGTTATGACGAGGATTCTGCGGGGGGGCTCATGGCAAAAGAGATGGTAAAGGTCAACGAAAACTGGAGTGTTACCGGATGTATGACCGAGATGCGTGCCCAGGCCGAAAATGTGACCCGCGTGCATTCTATTTATGTAGTGGACGATAAAAATAAATTGAAAGGGCGACTTTCTTTGAAAGACCTGCTCACGGCTCCCAGCAAAGCCAATATAAGCGATGTTTACATTCCAAAAGTGGATTATGTAAACGTGCACACGCCCGCGGAAGAAGTTGCCAGGATCATGCAAAAATATGACCTGGAGGCCATTCCCGTGGTAGATGAGATGAACCGCTTGGTGGGACGAATTACCATTGATGATATTGTGGATTTTATCAAGGATGAAGCCGAAAAGGATTATCAAATGGCGGCCGGTATCTCTGAAGATGTGGAAGCCGATGACAGCATCTGGAAACTTACCCGCGCCCGATTACCCTGGCTTATTCTTGCCCTGTTCGGCGGATTTATAAGTGTTTCAGTCCTGGGCACCTTTGATGGTGCGATGCAGAAACACAGTGCTTTGTTCTTTTTTGTGCCTTTGATCGCAGCGATGGCAGGAAATGTAGGGGTTCAATCTTCAGCCATAATATTGCAAGGTCTTGCCAATAAAACCCTGAAAGGTTCTTTATTCAAACGATTGCTCAAAGAAATAACCTTAAGCCTCTTCAACGGAGTTGTTCTAGCTATTATCCTGGCAATTGGAGGGACCTTTTTGCTTGGATTCGATACGATCTTTGGGTTGACAATCGGGATATCACTTATTTCGGTTATCCTTATCGCTTCCCTGATAGGAACTTTCGTGCCTATAGCCCTGGATAAGATGGGAATAGACCCGGCTATGGCCACAGGCCCTTTTATTACAACCAGCAACGATATTTGCGGGATCCTCATTTATTTTACTATTGCTAAATTGATGTTGGGATTTTAATCCCGCCAATTTATTTCTGTTCCGGAATGCGAAAACATAAGAAATTTAGAATTATCGAAAGATTAAAAGATTCAGAATGAAAGCGATCGATCCAAAACAGAAATTGACCAAATTCAGTCAGCACTGGCATCCGCATCAAATAGCGGTTGTCAATGATATGCAGGTATTGCTTGCAAAAATAAAAGGGAGTTTTGTGTGGCATCAGCACGATGAGGAAGATGAACTTTTTCAGGTGTTAAAGGGGATCCTTTATATGCAGTTTGAAAATAGTACCGAAACAGTCCGGCAAGGGGAAATTATCGTGGTGCCAAAAGGCGTGAAACATTGCCCGATGACTAAAAATGATGAAGAAGTGCATATCCTGCTCTTTGAAAAATGCTCTGTGAAGCACACCGGAAATGTTGAAAGTTCCTTAACAATAAATGATTACCCAAAAATTTAAAAAGCGATGATAATTCTTCACGCAGACAGCAACCACCCGCACCTGATCCAAAAACTGGAGCAAGCGGGGCACCAAAATATTGAAGCCTACAACCAAAGCAAGGAAGAGATCCTCAAAAATCAGCATTTATTTGACGGGATCGTGATCCGGAGCCGGTTTAATATCGATAAGGAATTTCTGGATGCTGCACCCAATCTGAAATTTATCGGAAGGGTAGGAGCGGGCCTGGAAAGCATCGATGTTGATACCGCTGAAAAACGTGGAATCGCGCTCTTTTCAGCACCGGAAGGAAACCGAAATGCGGTTGGTGAACACACCCTGGGAATGTTGCTTTCTTTAATGAACAAACTCAACAAAGCCGACCGTGAGGTACGGCAGGGGCTTTGGCACCGGGAAGCAAATCGGGGAATAGAATTGGAAGGAAAAACCGTGGGAATTGTAGGCTACGGAAATATGGGAAGATCATTCGCGAAAAAACTCCTTGGATTTGATGTTGAGGTAGTGTGTTACGACATCAAAGAGGATGTAGGAGATGAATATGCCACTCAGATGGATTTGGATGAATTTAAGCAAAAAGTGGATGTAGTGAGCCTGCATACTCCCTGGACTCCGCAAACAGATAAAATGGTAAATGCCGATTTTATAAGGGGTTTTAGAAAGCCTTTTTGGTTTCTCAATACCGCCCGTGGGAACTCGGTGGTTACAGAAGATTTGGTTTCGGCAATGATAGAAGGTAAAATCCTGGGTGCTGGCCTTGATGTATTGGAGTATGAAAAAGCCTCCTTTGAAACCCTGTTTTCTGAAAAGAAGGTTCCCGTACCGCTTCAGGAATTGATCTTTCTGGAGAATGTGATACTCACTCCCCATATTGCCGGCTGGACGGTGGAATCCCATCAAAAACTGGCAGATACGATCGCTTCCAAGATTATTGAAAAATTCGGGAAAGGGAATTTGGAATAATTTATAGTAAGTTTCCTTCTTTAACTTCAAAGACTCCAGGAACACCAAGAATTACAATGTTTTTTTAGGGGAACTTAGAGCCTTAGGTGCGATAATCCGTTTATTCTAACTGATGTTTTTATTGCCATAAAGACCACCTATCCTGAATTGAAAAACCCTTCAAGAGTTTAAAACTCCGGAAGGATTAAGAAAAATTATCCATTGCCCCTGACTTTAGTCAGGGGATACAGAATTGATTTAAACTGGGCTTTAGCCCCTATATTTTTGTGAAGTAACATAAGTTGCAATGATCCGCAAAAGGTTTCTATTTGCAATTTTGTGTTTCTACCGCATTCTAAAACAGAACCTAATTATTAAATCCCTGGATCCACTAATTTTTCCACCCTTCCCACTTCTCCTGTGGTCAATCGCACTTTTATCCCATGTGGATGGGAAGAGGATTTGGTGAGAATATTAGCCACGGTTCCTTCGGTAATTTTTCCCGTGCGCTGATCCTGTTTTTGAACAATGCACACTTTTATTCCCGGACGAAGCTCTTTGAGCAATGGTTTCATTTTGTTGTCTTAGATTAAAATTCCCCGTTATCTGCTCAATTCGATCAGTGAAGCTTTAATTGGTTTTTTTCCTTCCAGAGCTTCAAAAATTTTGTTGTTCACCAATGGATCTGCCAGACTCATAGCTAATATGAATGCTACATCATCCCTGGAGATCTCTCCTTTTTCATTCAGTTTTTCTGCAAGTTTAACTTTGGCAAGACCTAAATCGTCGTTTAAGGTACCGGGCCGCACAATGGTATAAGGCACGCCGCTTTTAATTAAGTATTCATCGGCTTTTTTCTTGGCGGCTAAGTAGGACTCAAGCTTTTTGTGTTGTGAAGGATCATCTGCTCCCATGGAACTGAGCATAATGAATTTTTTGACCTTTGCCTTTTTGGCGGCATCTATCATTTTAATGGCACCTTCCTGATCTACAGCCAGTGTTTTATCGTCTCCGGTACTTCCTCCGGAGCCTGCGGCAAAAATAACCTTGTCTATTCCTTTTAAGGTGTGATCGACATCTTTTTCCAGATCGGCAAGCACCCATTTCACATCCATGTCATCAAATTCCTCTTTTTGTTCCTCATCACGAATCATCGCGACAGGCTCAAAACTCTTTGAATTGTTTAAAATCTCGATCACTCGTTTCCCGGTTTGTCCGGTAGCACCTACAATTAATATCTTTTCCATATTCAGATTTTTATTTTGCGAAATATAAAGATGAAATTCGCCATTTCCCAACGCAATTCCCGGAATAACATGAAATTAACAAATCATTATTAAGAAGGAATTTCAGGAATGATTCGCTTTTTGTTCCATTTCTATTTGAAGTTCCTCCATAACAGGTTTAACCGTGCTTTCCGGCAAATCGGCTATGCGAATATACATCAGCCCATCTACGGCATTGTTAAAAAGCGGATCTACATTAAAAGCGATCACGCGGGCATTTTGTTTGATGTATTTTTTGATCAATACCGGCATTCGCAGACTGCCCGGTTCAATTTCATCAATGATCTTGTCAAATTTGTTCATATCGGCTTTGCTCTCATCAAAAACAAAATCCTTGTCGGCATCGTTCAATTTTACTTTAAACTCCTTTTTAGGTCTTATAAATTGTGCGACGTACGGGTCGTAATAATTGGATTTCATAAATTCGATCATCAGTGATTTGGAGAAATTCGAAAATTTATTGCTGATGCTTACTCCTCCAATTAAATATTTGTGTTCTGAAAATCGCAGCGTACAATGAACAATTCCTTTCCAAAGCAAAAATAAGGGCATAGGCTTTTGCTGATATTCCTTGATTATAAAAGCCCTTCCCATTTCAATGGACTGGCTCATCATACTGTGTAATTCCGGCTCAAAGCGGAACAAGTCCTGAAGATAAAACCCATCAATGCCATATTTTTCATAAATCTCGGCTCCCATTCCCATCCTGTAGGCTCCGGCAATTTTTTTTGCCTCATTGTCCCACAGGAATAAATGATAATAATAGCCATCAAATTTATCCAGATCCACCGCGTTATTCGTGCCTTCGCCAATTTCCCTGAAGGTAATTTCCCGAAGCCGGCCTATCTCGTTAACAATATTTGGGATTATTTCCTTTTTTGCAAGGAACACTTCATAGTTCTTGCTCCCCAACAACCGCTTGTCGAGGATTCTGCAGGTTTCAATTTCAGCCAGCATTAGTTTTTTATTCGTTTCCAATGCAATTTTCTTGGGGGTTTTAGGCAGTTTCAAACTTTTTGGAAGCTTGTCGATAAGCCTTTTTTTTTCAAAAGAGTTGGCCAACATATATGTTTTTCGGCGTAAAATTGCGGTAAAAGCTTCCAAATTTGGAGTTTTGGCCTGGTTTTCAGGGGAAATGGCATTTCCAATTCGCACCTTTATTTTGCGCTTTTTCTGGGAGAGCACTTCCCCGGGAAGTCTCGCCGTGCGCAGCGCATCGCTTAAACCGGCCAAACGATAGAAAAAGGGGCTGTTCCTGGCATGGAAATAAATGGGGATCACCGGTACATTTGCTTTTTGGATCAATTTCATGGCCGCAGGTTCCCAAGGTTTATCTACAATTGTTCTTTCATCCCTGAAAGTGGAAACCTCCCCGGCCGGAAAAATTCCAAGGACACCACCGCCTTTTAAGTGAGAAACGGCTTGTTTGATCCCTCCTAAACTGGATTTTGCTGCTTTGTGACCCTCAAATGGGTTGACGGGCATTATATATGGCACCAAAGGTTCCAATCTGGATAACAGGAAGTTGGCTAATACCTTAAAATCCGAGCGCTGTTCTAAAACGATCTTCAACAGGATCATCCCGTCAATTCCTCCCAGGGGATGGTTGGCAATCACAATAAAAGGGCCGGTTTTGGGAATGCGTTTTAAATCTTCAGGCGGAATTTCAAAATCAATTTCAAAACCCTTTAATATTGAATTTATAAATTCAACACCCTTGAGGTTTTTCCGTTTGTCATATTCTTTGTTAAGTTTAGAAAGTTTAGTGGTCCGCAGGACAACCCATCCAATTGCAGTGCCTAAAGATCCCAACTTTTCAAGGTTCATCACTTTGGCTACTTCTTTTGCGGTTACAATTCCCATGGATGTAAGTTTAGGTTTTAATCAAATATAGCTATTTGAAATCTAATCTAATTTTTCAGGTCCTGGTAATCAATTGAACCGTATTTTGGGTGACCTGTTTCAGTAAAACTTCCTTGTCTTTCTCAAGGGTTTTTAATGCCAGATCGTCAAAATGCCTGATTGTGTACAAGCACACTCCGGTAACAAATTCTACTTTAAACCGGGCCTTTAAATGTTGAATTAGCCTCTCTAGGTTGTTGAACCGGTTATCTACACAAACCGCAAAACTGATAGCTGAATTTTGAATTAGATCTACCTTCATCTGATAAAGATGGAACAATTTAAAAATATCACTGATGTTCTCCTCTACCATAAATGAAAAATCGAGGCTTGAAAGTGAGATAAGCACCTGGCCTTTCTTGACAATAAAACAGGGGATTTCCGGTACAAGGGTTTGGCCTTTGCTCACGGCCGTGCCGGCATCTCCAGGATTCAGGAAGGATTTTACGAATAATGGAATTTCCTTGCGCTGGAGAGGTTGGAGGGTTTTAGGGTGAATTACAGAAGCTCCGTAAAAGGCCAGTTCTATGGCCTCTTCATAAGAAATTTGATTTAGGAGCTGCGGATTTTCGAACATTCGCGGATCTGCATTCATCACTCCGGGAACATCTTTCCAGATAATCACTTTTTCGGCATTCAGGCAATAGGCAAAGATAGCGGCGGTATAATCGCTTCCTTCACGGCCCAATGTGGTTGTAAAGTTATTGGCATCAGAACCTATAAATCCCTGGGTGAGATATAATTTGCCGGGTTTTACCCCGTTTGTGATCTTCTCCTGGGTTTCTTCCCAATTTACCCTGGCATCGCGGTAGGTGCTGTCGGTTTTAATAAACTGCCGGGCATCTATCCAGGTGTGTTCGACCCCCTGAAGTTTTAAATATTCGCTTACAATTGTTGAAGAGATCAGTTCTCCGAAACACACCATTTGATCATACACAAAATCGTATTGTACAGATTTGTTGTGTTTCATAAAATTAGTGAGTTCCCTGAAAAACACATCTATCTTCTCAAAGACAGGAGACTGGTTTAATTCAAAAAGCTGATGGGCTAAATCCAGATGATACTCTTTGATAGCAGAAAGACTTTTCCCGGGAATGTCCCTGGAGCTGAGGTATTCTGCAATCACAATTTCAAATGCATTGGTCATTTTTCCCATCGCTGAAATCACGATAACCTTATCCTGAAAGCCTGTTTTTTGAAGGACCGTGAGAACATTTTTAACTGAGGCTGCATCCTTTACAGATGCGCCGCCAAATTTAAATATCTCCATTTTTATTATTTGAGATTTTCCCGGATCCCGGTTTCATTCATATGTACGGTGTACCAGTTCTTTTTGATGTCGGCTCCGGTATTTTCGTAAAATTCGATCGCATTTTTATTGCTTTCAGAAACCACCCATTCAACTCTTTTAACCCCGTTATCGTGGCCGTATTGAACTACTCTTTTGTATAAGGCTCCTCCAAGTCCGGTGCCTCGCATAGATTCCCTAACAATAAGGTCTTCTAAATGTACGGTGCGGCCTTTCCAAGTAGAAAACCTGAAATAAACCAACGCCATTCCCTGGATCTTGCCGTTGACATCGGCGACAAAACATTTAAAATTCCGCTCGTCAAAGCCTTCTTTTTCGAGGTCCTCAAGGCCTATTTCCACCTGGTTTGAAGCATGTTCATAAGCGGCCAGTTCCTTGATAAGTTCAAGTACTTGAGGCATATCTTCTCTTTTAGCTTCCCTTATCGTGTATTCCATGGATTTAGTGCTTTTTTACAAATTTAGCAATTGAAATTGGTTAAAGCGTATTAAAGCACTTATAGATATGGAGTTTTAACTCAACTTTAAATAAGCATTCATGGCAATTTCATCCATTTGCACGATATGCCAATCTTTTAAAACCGTGGCCCCACTGCGTTGGTAAAATTCAATTGCAGGGGTATTCCAGTCCAGCACAACCCATTCTGTGCGCTTAACTTCTTGTTCACGGGAATAGTCAATTACTTTTTTGTACAGGGCGCTCCCCAGTCCTGTACCACGCATTTCTTGGCGCACCACCAAATCTTCAAGATGAACGGTACGGCCCTTCCAGGTAGAATACCGGTAATAAATCAGGGCCATTCCCTGAATTACCCCGTTTACTTCGGCAACAAAACAAGTAAATAAAGGATTAGTTCCAAAACCGTCTTTTACAAGATCTTCTGCGGTAATAACCACCGCATTCGGTTCTTTTTCGAAAGCTGCCAGTTCTTTTATGAGTTCCAGCACCTGTGGCATGTCTTTAGGGCCGGCCTGTCTAATTATTTTATCCATAGTATATGTTAATGATTCACAAAAATAAGCATTTGAAGGAGATATAAATTGCGAAAACGTTGTAGTAACCTTTTAATTTGAATATTTTTGCCGCATCATAATCCACATATTAGCAAAATGGCCAAACAAAACCAAACTTTAGGTGAATTTATTATTGAAAATCAATCGGATTTCGCATTTTCATCAGGAGAACTCTCACGGTTGATAAACTCTATACGCTTGGCTGCCAAAGTGGTGAACCACGAGGTAAATAAAGCGGGGCTTGTCGATATTATCGGTGCTTTCGGAGAAACCAACATTCAGGGCGAGGATCAGCAAAAACTAGATGTGTATGCCAATAATACCTTTATAAAGACTTTGACCAATCGGGAAATCGTCTGCGGAATTGCTTCTGAAGAGAATGATGATTTTATAACAATTGTAGGTTGCAATAATGACAATAAAAACAAATATGTTGTGTTGATGGATCCCTTGGACGGAAGTTCAAATATAGATGTAAATGTATCTGTAGGAACCATTTTTTCAATATACCATAGGATAACACCGATAGGTACCCCGGTTCAAAAGGAAGATTTTTTGCAGCCGGGGAACAAACAGGTGGCGGCGGGCTATATTATTTACGGAACTTCTACTATGCTGGTCTATACCACAGGACATGGGGTGAACGGGTTTACCCTTAACCCGGCAATTGGTACCTGGTATTTATCCCATCCGGACATGAAATTCCCTGAAACAGGAAATATCTATTCCATAAACGAAGGGAATTATGTTCATTTTCCACAAGGGGTAAAGGATTATCTCAAATATTGCCAGGAAGAAAAAGAAGACAGGCCATATACTTCAAGATATATAGGATCTATGGTAAGCGATATTCACCGGAATATGATCAAAGGTGGAATTTTTATATATCCAAAAAGTTCTAAAGCCCTTAATGGGAAACTTCGGCTTTTATACGAATGCAACCCTATGGCCTTTATTGTGGAACAGGCAGGTGGAAAAGCCAGTGACGGTCTTACAAGAATTATGGACATCATTCCAACAGAGCTCCATCAAAGGGCTCCTTATTTTTGTGGAAGCACTAAGATGGTAGAGAAAGCAGAAGAATTTATGGCTAAATACGAAAATTAGTCTTTATTTTTCTCAACTAAATATTTGTAATCTTCAAAATCAAATCTTCCGCTAAAAATCTGAATGGAACGATTTATAAGGGGTTCCGCAGTTGTTTCGGTAAATCCTATGGCTAAAGCGTATTTTTTAATCAAATGAACTTCTTCCTCATCGATTTCATGGTCTGCATAAATGATCTTGAACAAATCGTGTAGCCTTTCAAGTCTGTGCTCATAGGTATTTAGAGCTTGAACGGGGTAAGCTTTGGGATTTTGTATTACTTCCAGGTATTCCGTTTCACTTATATCCAGTTTTGAGGCAAAACGTCGCAATTGAACTTCTTCAAGTTCATTTATTTCACCATCAACAGACGCCAAATGGACGATAGCCGAGAAATGACCTAAATTGCGCAAATGTTCTCCCGAACCAAACAAATCTGAGAATGACATATTTTATATTTTAAAGTTTTTGTTATAACAAATGTAATTAAAGCGAGTTGGAAGTAACCTTAAAATTTATTTAAAACACTAAAGTATTTATTTTGACCTGGAAAATTAGCCGGGAAATATGGATTTCCTCCCTTGCAGGAAATTAAATCTTTCAAAAATAAAAAAATGAGGTAATTTTAGATTGCCAACACAACTTTTTTGAAATGAGTAAAAAACTTTCAGTCTTAAATTTTCTTTCGGTAATCCTTGTAATCGCAATGAATTATTTTGCCCAGGCGCGGCGATTTAATAACAACACTATGGCCAGTCTGAGCAGGGAATACGATAATTTGTTCACCCCGGCAGGATATGCATTTTCCATTTGGGGAATAATTTTTATTTCCCTGCTTTTTTATGCCGGATTCCAACTATACAAAGCTTTTTTAAGCTATTTCGACTCGGGTTATATCCTGAAAACCGGATACTGGTTCATAATCGCCAATTTAGCCAATGCCCTTTGGGTAATAGTCTGGTTGTATGAATACACCTTTCTTTCGGTGATCGTGATGTTTGTTATTTTAGGGAGTCTTCTAAAAATCGTTTTAAATACCAATATGGAACGCTGGGATGCTCCACTAAAAATAATCGCTTTTACATGGTGGC
>Ga0307487_1000721_pt1 | contig 25060 bp, 22 predicted proteins | sample CBIW12metaG_FD_203665 | JGI IMG/M metagenome (GOLD analysis project Ga0307487, IMG submission 203665) | Sea-ice brine microbial communities from Beaufort Sea near Barrow, Alaska, United States - CBIW 1.2 | ecosystem: Environmental > Aquatic > Marine > Coastal | place: USA: Alaska | collected... | reverse complement strand
ATCTAATTATATGTTGACACCAATGCAAATGCACGCTCAAAATGAATTGAAAAGAAAACAATACAAATCAAAAAAGCTGAACAATCTGGAGATTGCTCAGCTTTAATTAATAAATTTAATCCCTTAAAAATCTGTATCGATTATTTAGGACTAGACAATGTGAAAACTATTCAGAAACTATATAAGCTATTTTTTGTAGTATTTATCATATTTCCAGTACGAGAGTGCGCCTAATACGGCTACAGCGGCTATGGAATAATATATGAAAGTTGGAGTAATAACTTTATCACCACTAGCATAGGAATGCAATCCGGCGAGATAAAAATTAACCCCAAAATAGGTCATCATAATACTCGCAAATGCAACAATTGCCATTAGGTTAAAAAACCATCTGCTACGCAAGCCTGGTACCAACCTCATGTGAATTACAAAAGCATAAATCATAATACTGATGAGTGCCCAGGTTTCCTTTGGATCCCAACCCCAATATCGTCCCCAGCTTTCGTTGGCCCACTGGCCTCCCAAAAAGTTTCCAATTGTAAGCATTACCAATCCAACCGTTAAGGACATTTCGGTAATTATGGTAATTTCTTTAATGTTCAAATCCATCTTCAACTTGTTCTTCTCGGTTGTCAAAAGCATAAGTAATAGCGAGACTGCACCCAGAATCATTCCCAATGTAAAAGGACCATAACTCGCTACAATTACTGATACGTGTATCATCAACCAATATGAATCTAAAACGGGCTGTAAATTTGCAATGGCGGGATCCATCCAATTCCAGTGCGCTATCATTAGAAGCATTGAAGCTACAAATGCGGTAGAAGCGATTGTCAAATAACTTTTTCTTCCGAACGCTAAACCAAAAAACATAGTAGCCCAGGCCACGTATATCATAGATTCGTAGGCATCACTCCAGGGAGCATGCCCAGAAATATACCATCTGGAACCTAATCCTAAAGTGTGCAAAACAAAAAGCAGTAAAACAGAAATGGCGCTAATTTTTATAAGGATCCGTATAAATTTATTATCCTTGAAAATTTGCGATACCACAAGAATAAGCATTATCACACCTGCTAGCATATACCATAGATACAAACTCCTGAAAATATCGTATTTATTGTAGGCTATTTCAGCAGCAATTTTGCTCTCTGATGGAATCACATCTGCTCCAAATTTATTTTGAAAACCATGGATGCTTTGAAGTAACTCATTAGCTTGAGAATAATCTCCTGATGTTGATGCATCCCTTAAAGAATTTATATATAAAGGCAATATTTGCCTTGCATACAAAGAATCTACTCCTTTAAATCCACCCGTAGGAACGTCCTGGTAAGTAACCCATTTATTATTTTGATCTCCCGGAATAGGGAAAATACGAAGCATTTTTCCTTGCAAAGCGGTGAACAGCAAATTCACTTTTCTGTCTGTTTCGATAAAATCCTTTTGAAATTGATTTGGCACAGATGCCTGATATGCTTCTTCCAAATACGGCGACAATTTATAGCCACCTGTATTGCTGTCAAAAAAATCGGTCATGGCGAGATACTTTTGATCCATGCTCACACCAGTAATATGCCGAATACTGTCATTATTGGGCTTCACATAAATTATGGGCACATTGTACCATAATGCAGGATTTCCAGTCATTGAAACCAGGATTTGATCTGAATTTAAACCTTCATAAGATGTTTTTTTACTTAGCTTCCGTAAAAGTTCAGAGGCAAAGGTATTTGCAGGTTTCATTCGGCCTCCGACATCCTGAATAACCAGTTTTCCGAAATTTGCCGCATGTTCAGGGCTTATTACATTAGCATTCAAAATTGAATCGATCTCCGATTTATTCGAACTCTGATGATTATGTTCCTGTTGATCAACTTGTGCAAATCCGGTTCCTGTCAGCATTAGAACCGTTAGAAGAGTGATTAGTTTCGCTTTTTTAGCTTTCACTTCATCAAGTTTTACTTTTAATTTACCAAAGCGGCTTCCTTTATCAAACAAAATGAGCATTAATCCTATGTCCAAAAGAAAATATCCTATATATGTGATCCAGGTTCCCCAAAAGTCATGATTTACAGAAAGAATAGTACCTTTTTCATCGTTGTCAAATGAAGCCTGAAAAAACCTGTAACCTTCCAGATCCAAAACGTGGTTCATAAAAATTTCATAAGGCCTGCTTTTCCCACCTTCTTCCAAAATTTCTACTTTACTTTTGAAGGATGCATAACTTGGAGAAGGATTACTTTCGGTTCCGGGATATTTTTCAGCGACAAAATCGTTAAGTTTTATTGAAAAAGGTAATTTTTTCACTTTAGATCCGTAAGATAAATGAAAATCCAAACCGCCCACCTGAAGATCCTTAGGTGGACTTATAATCCCTTTCCCACCAAGCATATTTATAATTTTTGATTTCCCACCTGTTGTAACTTTTAAAGTTACAGCATTGGATTGTCCTTTGGTTTTTTCTCCTGAGGGCATCACATCAAATACCCCTCGAATCATAGGTTCCGGAACTACAAATTGAGTTCCCTCCATAGTGTATAACGATCTCAGCATAAAAGGCTGTAAACTATCAGAAGTGACCACTCCCTCTAATTTATCAGACATCCGCATAAAATTACCTTTAAATGGTGTATTAATTTTATAGGTTGCATCCTCTTCATTCACCATTATATTAATCGCTCCTTCGGTTGGAGCATTTAGGGCAAAAAGCATGTTGTGTATATTAGTAACCTCTCCTTCTTTTAAAAAGTATTCATGTCTGGTTCCATCCCCTGCTTCAACTAACTTCAGATAATTATCTCCGTCATTACTTGGAACTATTCCCTCCTTGGCTCCGTATATAAAATTAACCACATCAATAGTAATGGGTTGCTTATTATAATCGGTATTAATGGTGAAATCGTTCTCTGTTTCTGGTGCAAAAAAGACTGGTTCCTCAACCAACCTTCTAAGTGGTTCTCCATCTATTTCTCCATCTATATAAGCCGTAAGATAGGTTTGATCAGAAATAAAAGTATTGGAAATAGCACCTTCCCTTATTGGCATTATCCCTTCATAACTAATATATCTTGTCACAAAAGCACCAATTAAAATAAAAAGAAAAGAAAGATGAATTAAAAGAGAGGACCATTTCTCCCTTTTATGAAGATTATATCTATAAATATTTCCGGCAAAATTTATAACAAAAAATAGCATAATCCCTTCAAACCACCAAGTATTATAAATTAGTACCCGTGCAGTTTCAATGGTATAATAACTTTCTATGAAAGTCCCTAAGGCCATTGCGGTTGCGAAGACAATGAACAAGACTGCCATAATTCGGGTTGAGAATAGGACAGACGCTATTTTATTTTGCATTTAAGATAATTTTAAAGTGTGACAAATTTAACTAAAATTAAACATTAACCATTGTAATAGAGTACTCAATTCTAGGAAACATATGTTAACCTAAAACGTATAATTTATGGTAATTTAGCCGAATGATCAGCATAGTACTTTTTGGAGCAGGAAATCTAGCGACACATTTGTTTAAAGCTTTATTGAAAGCTGAAAAATTTAAGGTTGTTCAAGTATATAACCACAAACCCGAAAGCCTTGAGTTTTTTAAAGATAAAACAAACATTACAACCAATTTAGAGGACGTCTTGCCTGCCGATGTTTATTTATTTTCTTTAAAGGATGATGTAATTTCGTTACTTGCAAAAAAATTGAATTATAAAAAGGCATTTGTATTACATACTTCCGGTTCTACTCCGCTAAGTGTCTTTAGTCATTTTGAAAGATTTGGGGTGATTTATCCACTACAAACCTTTTCCAGGAACAAAGACGTCGATTTTAAAAAAGTTCCGATTTGTATTGAGGCTAATAACGAAGTAGATATGCAAATTTTGGAACAGCTTGCTCTGGAAATTACGACGAGAGTTTACAAAATTTCTTCCGAACAGAGGAAAGCTTTACATGTAGCCGCGGTATTTGTAAGTAATTTTGTGAATTACTTATATACTGAGGGGCAAGAGATTTGCAATAAAAATGAAATTCCTTTCGAAATCTTACATCCATTAATTTTGGAAACGGCAACAAAAATCGTTGATCTTAATCCGAAAGAGGCGCAGACAGGTCCTGCCAAAAGAAATGATCAGGAGGTGATCAATTCTCATCTGGAACTCTTAAATATGGAACAACAAAAATTATATAAATTATTAACAGAGTCAATTCAAAACCTTCATGGAAAAGAATTATAAAGAATATTTAAATCAAATCAACACCTTTGTTTTTGATGTTGATGGTGTTTTAACCGATGGCACTATTCAGGTAAATACCAAAGGTGAATTATTGCGTACTATGAATATGAAGGATGGCTTTGCCTTAAAAGCTGCCCAACAAAAGGGATATACAATCTGTATTATTTCTGGCGGAACAAATGAGGGGGTGAGGTCCAGATTGAGAAATTTGGGACTTACCAATATTTTTCTTGGAGTACAGGACAAAGTTGAACAGCTGGATGAATTTATGGATATTTATGACCTAAAAGCGGAGAATGTCCTTTATATGGGAGATGATATTCCTGATCTATATGTGATGAAATTAGTTGGAATGCCTTGTTGTCCTCAGGATGCTGCTGCGGAAATAAAAGAAATAAGCAAGTATGTTTCTCATAAAAAAGGAGGCAAAGGTTGTGTGCGTGATGTAATTGAACAGGTTTTAAAAGTGCAAGGGAATTGGCTAAACAACGACATTTCATAATGAATTGGCACCTCTTCTTTATAGCAACAACCCACATATCTGCTCTCTTAGGATTAAGATTTGAGTCCAACTAATTTCATTCTTCTACTATGTTTATCAGCATATTAAAATTGGTCAGATATCAAAATTTAATGCTGATAATCGCGACGCAATATCTTATTAAATACGCCGTATTTCAAAGTTTTGACATCTCGGCCAGCTTGAGTGATTTTAGTTTCTTTTTATTGTGCTTTTCCACAATCTGCATTACAGCTGCAGGAAATATTGTCAACGATATCTATGATTTAGAAACCGATAGGATTAACAAAACAAAGAAGCAAATTCTCGGGAAAATAATTTCGGTGAAAGCTGCACAAACTAGTTATATGATCCTGACAATTACTGGGGTTGGAATTGGATTTTACCTTTCAAATTTAATTGGGAAACCTGGATTTTCAGCAATTTTTATAATTATCTCGGCACTGTTATATTTGTATGCTACCTATCTCAAACAACTGCTTATTATCGGTAATTTAATTATTTGCAGTTTGGTTGCAATGGTTGTAATTATCGTTGGATTATTCGATCTGTTGCCTGTTATAACTCCTGAAAACAAGCTCACTCAATCAATAATATTTTCCATATTATTGGATTACGCATTATTCGCTTTTTTGCTAAATTGGCTGCGGGAAATGATAAAAGATCAAATCGACATTATTGGAGATTACAATACTGGTCGGAATTCCCTACCTATAGCTATAGGAACTCAACGTGCCAATAAGGTCATTTTTCTTGTGGGAATTATACCTCTTGCATTAGTTATAATCTACATTTACGACTACTTATTTGAAAATTTATATTTGGTACTTTATGCACTTATGCTTGTTGTTGCCCCGCTGCTTTATTTTTTAATTAATCTGATTTCAGCAAAAACAAAAGCTCAATATTCAAATTTAAGTGCGCTTTTAAAAATAATTATGGTCTTTGGACTATTATCAATTGGACTTTATCAATATATATTACTTTAAGCTATGCTAAAAGAGAAATTAAAAAACCACCGAATAATTTTAGCTTCCGGATCGCCTAGAAGACATCAGTTTTTGAAAGATCTGGAAATACCTTTTATAGTTGAACACAAATCTATAAAGGAAGAATATCCGGAACATCTTAAAGGAGCAGAAATAACCGATTTTTTATCTGTATTAAAAGCAAAAATTTTTCTGAAAGAATTAAAATCCCAGGATATTTTAATTACGAGCGACACCATTGTTTGGCATAAAGAAGAAGCCTTAGGAAAACCAGCCTCTATATCTGAAGCCTTTAAAATGATGGAATCACTCTCAGGCAGCACACATGATGTAATTACTTCAGTAACTTTTACAACAAACCGTTCGCAAATAACAATAAATGATACCACGAAGGTCACTTTTAAAGAGTTGAGTAAGTATGAAATAGATTATTACATTGAAAAGTTCCATCCTTTGGATAAAGCAGGTGCATACGGGATTCAGGAATGGATTGGCCTAATAGGAATTACACATATTGAAGGAAGTTATTTCAATGTTGTGGGACTTCCAACTCATTTGGTTTACAAAACCTTATTAGAAATTGCCTCTCACTGATATTTAGTAAATTTATACAAATTTTGAAAATGATCTTAATTTTTAATTCTCAGTTTTCAAGATGAATAAACTTTATTAATATAGGAATATAAATATTATGAAACTTCGGATAATACTTCTGGTTATAATCCTGATTTCCTTGACCTTATTTTTTGGATATAATGAATTTACACCAAAAAATGAAGCCCTTCCTCTATTGGAATTATCTACCAACTTTAAAGATTATTGGTTTGAAGGGAAGGCGGAAATCACCTCCTACAAACTAGAACAATTCCGGTATGGAGAACAACGTTCAGGGACTGCAGTGCTTATATTTGTAACCGAAGACTTTTTACTGGATGCTCAGGTTAAAGCCAATGAAAAGAACGATAACAACATTCCGGTATTAAAGTTGAATGCAGTCAAAAATTTCAATACGGGAATTTATCCTTATTCTATTATGCAAAGCACATTTTATCCTTTGTTGATCAATTCTCACGCAATTAAAGTATCTGCTTCTATTCAGGAATGGTGCGGAAATATTTACACACAATTGAACAACAGGGAAAATTTTGAGATTATTTCAAATTCTTATTTTGAAGGAGAAGCCGATCAAAAAATGAATCTGGACAAAACATGGTTGGAAAATGAAGTCTGGACTCAGTTGCGGATTAATCCAGATAATTTGCCCACAGGGGAAGTAAAAATTATTCCTTCACTGGAATACTTAAAATTGGCGCATATTGAGGTTAAAGCCTATCAAGCTTCCGCAGAATTTTACCAGGATGATAGTTTAGGTGTTTACAAAATTAGCTATCCAGAACTTCAAAGGAATTTGAAAATATTTTACGAAACAAGCTTTCCTTTTAATTTTGAAAAATGGGAAGAAACTACAGAAAATAATGGTGAAAGTTTTACTTCTACGGCAACCAAAATGAAAACGATAAAATCTGACTACTGGGATAAAAATTCCAATAAAGATTTACCTTTACGTGAAAAACTGAATTTAAATTAATGCTCGAAATCTTAGACACCTATCAAAATGAAATTATTTATACCATTGCAACAGTGGTTATATTGCTCATTTTTCAGTTCATATTAAAAAAAGCCACCCATAAAAAGGGATTGAGCAGCGACATAAAAATTACGCGCACCCGGTTGATATTTCAATACATCAATATTTTAATAATTTTAATTGCCGTTTTTTTATTGGCTTTTGCATGGGGTGCCGATCTCAAAGAACTATCACTCATATTTTCTTCAGTTTTTGCAGTAATTGGGGTAGCATTATTTGCGTTTTGGTCAATTCTGAGCAATATTACATCAGGAGTCATTTTGTTCTTTTCATTCCCTTATAAAATAGGTGATAAAATTAGGATACATGACAAAGATGCACCAATTGAAGCTGTTATTGAAGATATTAAAGCCTTCCATTTAAATTTGAGATCTTCAGAAGGTGAACTTATAACTTATCCAAACAATTTGATAATACAAAAGCCGGTCTCATTAATTCAAAAAAATGTGTATTGGGATGAAGGAAAGGACAGCTTATAAAATGTTAAGCCATTTAAATTGGGGCAAACATTTATAAAGTTTATATATTTGGAAGAATTGAAAAATATTTTTTTAGATGCGTAAAATCCTTTTTTTATTGCTTGTTTTAGTTATTTCAGCGACCAATGCCCAAGCACCTCAAAAATTAAATTCTGGTGAAATTTATCAGGCCATTAAAAAATTGAATTTTCTCGGTTCAGTTTTATTCGTCGCTGCGCATCCCGACGATGAAAACACGCGGCTCATCTCCTATTTATCCAATGAACTTCACGCCCAGACCGGCTATTTATCTATGACGCGCGGCGACGGTGGGCAAAATTTATTGGGCCCGGAATTAAAAGAGTTATTGGGGGTTATTAGAACTCAGGAACTACTTGCTGCCAGAAGAATTGATGGCGGCGAACAATTTTTTACCCGCGCCATCGATTTTGGTTATACCAAAACTCCAGAAGAAACCCTTGAATTCTGGAATAAAAATGAGGTTTTAAGCGATGTGGTCTGGATTTTTCGAAATTTCCAACCAGATGTAATTATAAACCGTTTTAATCATAGGACTTCTGGAGATACCCACGGGCAACATACGGCATCTGCTTTATTAAGTGTGGAAGCATTTAATCTTGCCAAAGATACAGCAACATTTCCAGAGCAATTAAAATATACCCATGCATTTGAACCAAAACGCATGTTTTTTAATACTTCTCCCTGGTTTTATAAAAATGATGAGGCATTTAAGAATGCCGATAAATCGAACTTTTTAGAATTTAATACTGGTGTTTATTTTCCTTCCAAAGGCCTTTCCAATCCTGAAATTGCGGCATTGAGTAGAAGCAGTCACCAATCTCAGGGATTTGGAAGCACAGGAAGTCGCGGAACACAAACAGAATATTTAGAATTGATAGATGGAAAATTACCTGAAAATGCTTCCAGTTTATTTGATGGAATAGATACCTCCTGGAACCGGTTGAAAGACGGTGCTGAAATTGGTCAAATTCTAGCTGAAGTTGAAACAAATTTTGATTTTGAAGATCCTTCGGCAAGCCTTTCAAGGCTGGTAGAAGCTTATCAGTTAATTCAGGTTTTAGAAAATTCTCATTGGAAAAAGGTTAAAACCAAAGAGATAAAAGCGATCATCGCGGCAGCCAGCGGTCTTTATCTGGAAGCATTATCTGAAACTCCTACGGCAATTGCATCACAGGAAATCCAGATCAATCTTGAGGCGATAAACAGAAGTAAGCAGGATATGACGTTAACTGTTGTCAACTTGAACCCTGGAAAAGTAGAGTTTGAACCAAACATTAAACTACAAAATAACGAGGATTGGGAAAAAAACCTGACTTTTAAAGTTTCAGATACTGCGAAGTACACGACTCCATACTGGTTAAAGGATGAAGGTACTTTGGGTATGTACAATGTGAATGACCAACAATTAATTGGTTTGCCTGAAAATAAGGGAAAAATTAATGTACAATTTTCAATTCGTATGAATGAATTGGAAATTCCTTTTGAAAAAACTGTCGTTTACAAGCATAATGACCCTGTAAAAGGTGAAGTATATCAACCTTTTGAGATTATTCCACCCGTTTCAGCAAAAATTAATAATAAGGTTTTGATTTTTACCGAATCAAAATCTAAGTTAGTTCCAGTGACAATTACAGCAGAAAAAAATGAGCTTTCCGGCCAGCTGAGTTTAGAAACTTCGGAAAATTGGAAGATCAATCCTAAAACTATTGATTTCAACCTTAAAGATAAAGGAAGTTCAATCACAATTAATTTCACTGTGACTCCTCCAAAAGATCCAGATGAAGCTATTCTAAAGCCAATTGTTAAGGTTGATGGAAACAATTATTCAGATGAAGTTGTCATTATAGATTATAGTCATATTCCATTGCAAACTCTTGTTTTACCTTCCAAAACAAAACTTGTCAAGCTCAATATTCAGAAAAAAGGAGAAAACATAGGTTATATTGAAGGTGCTGGCGATGTTGTTCCGGAAAGTTTGGAACAAATTGGATTTACAGTGACCAAAATTGACCCGGGATCAATTTCTGCATCTTCTATCACCAATTTTGATGCGATTGTGCTTGGAATACGCGCTTATAATACCGTTGATGAATTGAAGTACAAACAGCCTGCTTTATTAAAATATGTGGAAAACGGAGGAACTCTGATTTCACAGTACAATGTTAGTAGAGGACTTATTATAGATCAGTTTGCACCATTTTCAATAGAATTATCTCATGACAGAGTAACTGAGGAAGATGCCGATGTAAGGTTTCTATCACCTGATCATCCAGTTTTAAACAGCCCAAATAAAATCACTTCAAAAGATTTTGAAAACTGGGTACAGGAACGGGGTTTATACTTTGCTGATAAATGGTCTCCTGAATTTACTCCGATCTTATCCATGAACGATCAAAATGAAACTCCTAAAAACGGAAGTTTACTGATCGCAAAATATGGCAAAGGATATTTTATTTATACTGGCCTAAGTTTTTTCAGGCAATTCCCTGAGGGGGTTCCAGGGGCGTTTCGGTTATTTTCTAATTTGGTTTCAATAGGTAAATAAATGGAAAAACCCATAAAATATATTTGGAAAAGATCATATAGCCTTGTCCTACTAATCAACGCATTTTACATTTTATTGTTCTACTTCATAATGAAAATATTTTCCTAGAATGCAATTATTAGATTGGATTGTCCTTATTGGAACCTTAGTTTTTATTGTGAGCTACGGTGTTTATAAAACACGCGGAATTGACAAAGTTCAGGATTATCTTCGCGGGGGTAACCAGTCCCATTGGTGGACCATTGGGATTTCGGTTATGGCAACGCAAGCCAGCGCAATAACATTTCTTTCTACACCCGGTCAGGCTTATCACGACGGAATGGGATTTGTTCAGTTTTATTTTGGATTGCCAATCGCTATGGTAATCATCTGCATCGTATTTATTCCTATCTATTATCGGCTTAAAGTTTATACTGCCTATGAATATTTAGAATCACGCTTTGATCTAAAAACAAGGATGCTCACTGCGATTTTATTTTTAATTCAACGTGGACTAGCAGCTGGAATTACAATTTTTGCCCCTGCCATTATATTATCGGCGGTTCTTGGATGGAACCTCAACATTCTTACTGTTTTAATTGGAATTTTGGTAATTATTTACACTGTTTCCGGCGGAACCAGGGCGGTAAATGTGACACAAAAACAGCAAATGGCGGTGATGTTTACAGGAATGCTCATCGCTTTTTTCCTTATCGTAAGTTACCTGCCCGAAAATATTAGCTTTACAAATGCACTGCAAATAGCTGGAGCAAACGGAAAAATGGATGTTCTGGATTTTTCTTTTGATTTCAATAACCGATATACTTTTTGGAGTGGAATTATAGGCGGCACCTTTTTGGCCCTCTCGTACTTTGGAACAGATCAAAGTCAGGTGCAACGATACCTTACAGGAAAATCGGTCAGGGAAATGCAATTAGGACTAATTTTTAACGGGATTTTAAAGGTACCAATGCAGTTTTTTATCCTGTTGGTTGGTGTGATGGTTTTTGTGTTTTATCAATTTAACCTGGCTCCACTAAATTTTAATCCTTCAGCAGAAAAAGCCGTGTTGTCTTCAGAATATTCCGGAGAATACAAAAAGTTAATGATCAATAATGAATTGATTCAGGAGCAAGTGGAAGAAACTACTGTTAGATATGGAAATAGTTTAGATCAACCTTCTTCAGAAGAAAAAAACATTTATAAAACCCGAATGCTGAAACTCAAAAAACAGGAAAACAGTAATCGGCAGAAGGCTAAAACTTTGATATATTCTACCGGAAAAGATGTGGAAACCAACGATAAGGATTATGTGTTTATTCATTTTATCCTGAACAATCTGCCCAGGGGTCTGATAGGTTTATTGTTGGCCGTGATCCTTTCTGCAGCAATGTCTTCAACCGCATCCGAATTAAACGCACTTGGATCTACAACAACTATCGATCTCTATAAACGAAATCTCAAAGTTGAAAGATCGGAAGAACATTACGTAAAGATCTCCAAATGGTTCACATTGGGTTGGGGTATAATTGCAATTACTTTAGCAAGTTTCGCAAATTTATTCGACAACCTAATCCAACTGGTCAACATTATAGGTTCCATATTTTATGGAAATGTGCTGGGAATTTTCCTGCTGGCATTCTTTATAAAATACGTGCAAAGCAACGCCGTATTCATAGCCGCGGTGATCACTCAAATTCTGGTAATCCTGGCCTATTATTTTGAAGTCATGGAATATTTATGGCTCAATCTTTTAGGTTGCTTTCTAGTGATGATCATTGCCTTTTTCCTTCAAACTTTTATTTATTCTCCTAAAAAACCAATTTCAATTGAAAACTAAAACATTTAAATGGGCCATATTAGGCCCCGGAAAAATAGCCCATAAATTTGCAAAGGGTTTAGATGCAGTTCCTGGAGCGGAATTATATGCAGTAGCCAGCCGTTCATTGTCCAAAGCCGAGGAATTTGCGAAAGAATTCAAGGTGCCCAAATTTTACGGGAGTTATGAAGATTTGGTAAATGATACCGAAGTAGATATAGTATATATCGCAACCCCTCATGTTTTTCATCGCGAGCATAGTCTTCTGTGTTTAAAACACAAAAAGGCAGTTCTCTGTGAAAAACCCTTTGCGATGAATAAGGAGCAGGTACTTGAAATGATCCAAACCGCAAAAGAGGAAAAAGTTTTTTTAATGGAAGCACTCTGGACATATTTTTTACCACATTATCAATATGTATTAGAATTAGTTAAATCTGAAAAATATGGTAAAATAACGGGATTAGAGGCCGATTTTGGATTTGAAGCGCCTTTCCTTCCGGAAAAACGGCTTTTCAATAAGGAGTTAGGCGGAGGCAGCTTGCTGGATATCGGGATTTATCCGGTTTTTGCAGCACTTTCACTGTTGGGCAAACCTGAAACCATTGCGGCTAAAGCTACATTTAGCGAAACCGACGTTGACACAAGTTGCAGTATTGTATTCAATTACCGAAATGAAGTTCGAGCAGATCTTTTAAGTACGCTAAACAAACAAACTTCAACAACGGCTACAATTAATTTTGAAAAGGCCGGGTTAACAATCAATAGAAGATTTCATGAGCCAACTTCCATAACAATTCTACAGAATAATAAGGAGGAGAAAATTACATTTGATGTCGATACAAATGGTTATAATTTTGAAGCAGAACACGTGCAAGAAATGCTCTCGCAGGAAAGAACTGAAAGTAGTGTTATGAGTTTTGAAAAAAGTTTGGAACTTATTATAGTATTGGATCAAATTAGGAAAGAAATAGGTTTAGTTTATTGAGTGATAAAACGTTCAACTTCAAATGAGAACTTCTAATTATAAGAAATGAAAAAGGCTCCCAATTATTACAGGGAGCCTTTATTGTTTTAACTTTTATTTATCATCTTTTTCATTTCAATTTTCTCCCCATTCCTTCAGGGAATCTTTATTCATTTTTACATAGTCTGCATTACCTGCTTTTTCCGCTGATGCCAAAGATCGCTTTGCTGTTGCGACAGCTTCTTTTTTCATACCAAGATCTGCTTCAATTAGAGATTTGCGTCGCAACATATAATAAACATCTTCACCTTGCATTTCATTTGCTTTGTTTACCCATTCTAAAGCCTTTTTCAAATCCTTACCTGTTTCATGATAGTAAGTGGCTGCAGAAAAATAATCTCCTGCCGAAGGGCCATTCATCACTTTTTCAATACTTGCAAGGGCAGTTGCGTCCGTAGGAACTTCAAATGCCAAGCTCGCAATGGTATTTTCCCAAATGAAATTTAAAGTAGCAGAATTATTTTTTAAATCATCGATCAGAATGGTAAATGAATCCATTTTCATTGGCATCTGCTGAACATCGGCAGTAGCTCTTAATGCCACTTTATTATCATCCCATTTTTCCGGTGTTCCCCAGTTATCTGAATCGGAATAAAAGAGTATTTCCCAGGAATCCTTATTTGGAATTGTATAAAGTGCGTATGTGCCTTTTTTCAACTCTTTTCCTGCAATTTTCACATCGTCGCTAAAAGTGATTTTGGTATTGGCATTGGCACCGGTGCGCCAAACTTTTCCATAAGGAACTAAGTTACCAAAAATTTCACGCTCCCTCATACCGGGACGTGAATATTCGATACTAACATCTGTAAGCCCAACCATTTGTTCCAACTTAGAATATGGACTAGGTTGAGGGGTCTGAATTTGTGCAAAAGTTCCAAAAGAAATCAATCCTGCACAAAAAAGTAAAATTAATTTTTTCATAAAAGTGTTTGTTGGTTTATTCAAATATATAATCATAGATTTTCTCACTCCAAATTTTATAGAACTTGGTTTATATCAGTTTCATTTTATGTATATTTTAACCAAAATAGCCAAATATTGATAGATTTTCGGAAATATAATTTTTAAAAATAGATCAAAAAGTGCTGATTACTATAAATTTCTTCGGAAGGTCTTTTACATCATTCTGTGAAGGAACGCATTTCATCAAAGAAAGGGGTTCTTTTTCCCTCAACACATTTTGCAGCATATAAATAAAGTGCTGCCGACCAGGTTTGCCAGTCCTGACCCATAGGCTTCCCATCCTGCGCTTTGATCCATTCATTAAAACCAAAATCCAAATTTTTATTGCTGGAAATTTTAATATTTTGAGTAAGCACAATAAGCTTCTCTTCCGCCAGTTCAAATTTTCCAGCAGCTACCAAGGCAGCTATATAAAAGCCACATATAAATGGCCAGATACCGCCATTGTGATAATCTCCCGGCTTGTTATAGATTGAATAACGCGCACGCCAATCTATGTCTTCTGGTTTTATATAAGGAAAGAAATTTGGAGGAAGATCAACGGCCAATTGCCCCGTGTTTTTCATATTATCACATTCCCTCTCTATCCAGGAAACCATTTCGCTAGCCCTTGAAGGTGATGCAATTCCGGAGAGAATCGCCAGGCTATTACCCAATAAATCAAAACGTTCACTACTATAAATTTTATATGACCATAAAGCAAAATACGGCTTATTCTTTAATACAAGACCTTCATGTACATGCCCGTGGATCACCCCACCGGTAATTATAAAGCGTTTCATGGCATTACGCAGTTTGTCTGCCCGCTCGTGTTGTCCCATCATCCTGAGGTAGCTATAAGTAAGAGTATTAACAAATAAACCATTTCCTAACACCCATTGCTCATCACGCCAATCGCTTGTTGGTTGCTGGGCAACTAAATAAAGATCAGACGGACTTTGATATTCCATCCATGTTATGGACTTTTCCACCGCTTCTTTCAGAAAATCCGATTCCCCTGTGACTTTCCTATAAATTCCCATTGCCAACAAAAATAAGGGAGTGGAATCACTAGATCCACGATCTTCCTTATCATGAACCAAAGAATTAATATGGCCGTGGTTTGTCTGATTTTGCGCCAAAGTTTCCAATACTTTACGGATGCTTTCCATAAGTTTTGGATTGTCGGAAACTGCAATCCCAAAAATTGAAAACAATAAATCCCTGGTATACGGTTCTGGATATCCCCAGCCGGCAGTACGGGGAAGTCCGTGAAAAGGGCCCTTTTCATTATGAAGCAAAACTTCAAGAGCTGCTTTTTTTGCTTCTTCTATCAATTTTAAATCATCATCATTCATAACTATAAGTTGAAAATTATACTATTCCTAATTTATCATTCATTATTTGAATAAATTTCTTTGCAACTATCATGTAATCAAAATTTTCTACCACCCGTTCCCTGCCAGCTTTACCCATTTTTTCCCGCAATGCTGGATCGGTCATTAAATCTATTAGATTATCGGCGATATCCTTCACATTCGCGCGATAATCGACTGTTCTGGGCTCAATAAAATTTATACAATGATTAGCCTCATATCCCGATTCAATGCCGAGAAATACATGATCAACAACAATTCTTTGGGCAACTTTCGCTAGAAAGGCTGTTTTACCGTGGATAAGAGTATCCAGCAATCCCATTGCTTCAATACCTATAACTGGTTTCTCACATGCGCCCGCCTCTACCTGTGGCATCCCAAAGCCTTCGAGCCTTGAAGGTGCTGCATAAATATCACAGGCGCCAATAAGATATGGCACAAAATATCGAGAGGTCTTACTAGTAGCATAAATCACTTTGTTATCAATTCCCAATCGTTTTGCCAACTCTCGATCTATTATATTCTGAATTAAGGTTCTTTCCTGCGGCCAAACTTTGCATACATATTTATAATCCGGTACTTTATCCCCAATTAACGCAAGAGCCTGCATCACTTCCTGGGCACCTTTGGAAGCCGCATCACCACCTATTGTAAGAATCATTAATTGATCAGGTGAAATTCCCAATGATTCACGCACTGCCAAAATTTTTGGATCAGTTTTATTAAAGGGTATAAAAGAATTCGTATCGCAACCCACCGGTAAAACAACTATATTATCACCGCGAATCCCATCACGCACATACATTTCCTTTACCCAATTCGAAGTCACAAGTATAAGCGGAAGATCGTTTAATACATCCTGATAATTGGCAATAAAACCATCTGCCACTAACCAGGGAACCGGTAGTATACCAAATTTTTGTGCATGAAGGACCAATTCTGGGGTGTGTCCCCAATATCCCACCCCTACAACAATATCTGGCTTAAACCAACGATAATACCATTCTTTTTCCTGTTCCGATTCAAAATTAGCAGCATGGGCATCTATGCCCATTTCAAGAAGCCCCCTGTAAAGCAAATCTCCCTGAGTTGAAAGTCCTCCGGGGGAAGGTGGATAATCATATAGTATCAATACTTTCATAGTGCAAATTTATTTTTGTTGAGCCAATATTTTGCTGAATCAGGATTAGTAAATTTCCAAAATGCTTCATTCCTGGGAGTTGTTTGAGCCTCCCAACTTTTTTCATCAAAACCGTACTTTTCTGTTATTAATTGATATTTTTTTAACCAGGTTTGTTGAGTTAGTTTATTGTAAACAGATGCCTTTTCCAACGGAATTGGCAAATATTTCTTATTACCATCACTATACGCAAAAGTCCAAAGTTCTTCAGAAGTAATTTTACCATTATTCCAGAGGTTTATAACTGCTTTCCCGGTTTCTTCATGCCTTAGATGCCGGGTATATTCACCTGAAGGATCATGGGTAATGATCAGATCGAAATTTTTAGAAGGCAATAAGTTCAAAATCGTCCGATCAAGTTCCTGTTCATCCAAAGGTTCCTGTTCCGGAGCATCGTTAAGATCCCCCATAGTTCCTTCTGCTCCAAGTATATCTAAAACCTTATAAAATTTTGGTGCGCGATCCGGATCACTTCCCCTGCACAAACTTAATATGAACCAGTTCCAGGAGGAATAATCTATTATAGTTCCACCTGCCCATAATATTTCATCGTCTGGATGAGCTACTATAAGGGCAACTGATTTTGATTTCATATGTTGATATTTATTTTCATCGCTTCTCTAAAATGTATATCCTTCCTCGAAAGACAATTCAATCATGTTAAAAAAAGAATGCTTTAGTCTCGTAATCCTGTTTTTGCGAACAATTAAAAATACATTGATTTATACATTTAAGTTCTGATATTTATCAGGTAAAACATAAAATTTGGGGTATGTAATAAATATTAAGATAATGAATATTGGATTCAAAACTTATTTACAAATGTTATTTAATAAGATTATTTAAATATTGTTTAACCTTTTAATTTATTAATTAAACAAGATAATGCTTATTTTTACAATGAAATTAATTTACATGAAGATATATACACTCCATTCAAAACAGAACTTGCCTGTTTCGGTTAACACAGCTTGGGAATTCCTGTCCAATCCCAAAAATTTAAAAACAATAACGCCAGATTATATGGGTTTTAATATACTTTCCGGTGCAGATAGACCAATGTTTGAAGGACAATTAATTCAATACATCGTTTCTCCGGTTGCGGGGTTCAAAACCAAATGGGTTACTGAGATAACACATGTTCGGGTTAAAGAATATTTTGTAGATGAACAGCGGTTTGGGCCATATTCTTTATGGCATCACAAGCACTTTTTAAAGGAGATTGAAGGTGGGGTTGAAATGGAGGATATTGTAGATTATAAACTTCCCTTCGGAATCATTGGCCAAATAGTTCATCCAATAATTGTAAGACCAAAATTAAAAGAAATTTTTAGTTACAGAAGACAGAAATTAATAGAATTGTTTGGCGAATTTCCTGAGGGAATGAGCAAAAATCTAGATATAAAAGAGATCCTATTAACCTGAGTTACATTAAAAAATTTCTTAATTTTAAACTAGTTAAGCCTGAGACAAAAATAATTCAACAATTAAGAAACTGTTTGTAATTTAATAGAGATTGCAAATTCTCCCCGATAGCCATCCTTTAGACTAGTAAAAAATTTCAACATATGAAAAAAAATATAATATTAATCGGGGGATCTCATGGAATTGGTCTGGAAAGCGCAAAAATGCTTGCTCCAGATAATAATGTGATTATAGCTTCCCGGACTTCCGATAATTTAGACGGCTTGAAAGTAAAGCACATAAAATTTGATGTGATCAAAGATAAAATTGAAGATCTGGATTTACCCGAAGTTATTGATGGCTTGGTTTACTTCCCGGGAACTATTAATTTAAAACCTTTCAAAATGCTTAAACCTGAAGCATTTGAAGAGGAATTGAACCTGAATTTTATTTCCCTTGTAAAAGTGATTCAAGGCCTGCTTCCCAAATTAAAAAATTCGGATATGGCAAGTTTAGTCTTTTTTAGTACGGTTGCGGTAAAAGTGGGAATGCCATTCCATACCAGTGTCGCGGCTTCAAAAGGAGCAATTGAGGGATTTTCAAAAGCTTTGGCTGCTGAATATGCACCTGGTTTTCGGGTAAATGTTATTGCGCCTTCTTTAACCAATACGCGTTTGGCTGAAAAATTGCTTTCCAATGATGACAAAAAGAAAAAAATGGACGATCGCCATCCCTTAAAACGAATAGGTCAAGCTGAAGATATTGCGAACTTGGTCAGCTTTTTACTTTCGGATAAAAGCAGTTGGATGACTGGTCAAATATTGGGATTGGACGGTGGTTTATCAACCATAAAAACCAATTAAGGAATGAATGAAAAAGTAGCTGTTTTCTGGTTTAGAAGGGATTTGAGAATTGATGATAATGTCGGCTTTTTATCAGCTTTAAAATCCGGTTTTCCTGTGCTACCCATTTTTATTTTCGATACTGAAATATTGGATCAATTGCCAAAAAATGATGCGAGGGTCACTTTTATTTCTGAAAACCTTCAGAAAATGAGAAAAGAATTAGAAGCCTTCGGCAGTTCTATCGCAATTTACCACGGAAAACCTTCAGAAATATTTAAAAAGCTGTTGAAGGAATACGATATCCAAAATGTCTATACCAACAGGGATTATGAACCCTATGCAAAAAGGCGCGATGGTGAAATAGAAAATTTATTGACCTCTAATAATATCAATTTTCACACTTCAAAGGATCAGGTAATATTTGAGAAAGATGAAATTGTGAAAAATGATAATACTCCATATGTTCTTTATACGCCATATATGAAATTATGGAAAGAAAAATTCAAAACAACTGAGTTGAAAATCCATACTGCATTTGAGTATTTGGATAAGTTGATCAAAAATTTGGAATTGCCTAATTTGCGTTTGAATGACATTGGCTTTGAAACTTCAATGCTAAAGGTACCGGATTACGATGTTTCTTCAGGACTCATTCAGGATTATCAAGCCACGCGAAATTTTCCCGCAAAGAATTCTACCTCACATTTAGGTCCGCATTTGAGGTTTGGAACTGTAAGTATCAGAAGAATTATACAAAAAGCAGTTTCTGAAAAAAATGAGGTCTTTTGGCAGGAATTGATTTGGAGGGAGTTTTTTATGCAGATCTTAGATCATTATCCACAAACGATAACCGAAGCTTTTAAAAAGAAATACGACAGGATCAAATGGCGAAATGACAAAGTTGAGTTTGAAAAATGGAAAACCGGTAAAACCGGATATCCATTAGTTGATGCGGGAATGCGTGAATTGAATGAATCCGGGTTTATGCATAACCGTGTGCGGATGCTGGTTGGTAGTTTTTTATGCAAACATTTATTGATAGACTGGCGATGGGGCGAAGCTTATTTTGCGGAGAAATTGTTGGATTATGAAATGTCTTCTAATGTAGGTAACTGGCAATGGGTTGCGGGAAGTGGTGTTGATGCCACTCCCTATTTCCGGATCTTTAATCCCACCACTCAAATCAATAATTTCGACAATGACTACGAATATATCAAAAAATGGGTGAAAGAATTCGGCACAAACGATTACCCTGAAATGATGGTAGATCACAAAGAAGCCAGAGAAAGAGCATTAAAAGTTTATAAAGAGGCTGTTAATTAGATTTGAGATGTTAGATTTAAGATATTAGACCTACCAGTCCCGATGAATGGGGCCTGGTAGGTCTTAAATGATGTTTGGTCTAATCCTTAAATAATTTCTTTGCTTTTTCAAGATCTTCGGGAGTATCAATTCCAATTCCCTTAAAATCGGTTTCCACCATCATAATACTTTTACCGTATTCCAAATAGCGGATACATTCTATTTTCTCTGTTGCTTCTAATTGCAACATTGGCAAATTATAAAAATCCATAAGCGCCTGTTTTCTGAAAGCGTAAACCCCAATATGTTTAAAATAAGTAACTCCGGTGGTTGTATCCCGTGGATATGGCAGTGGAAACCTGGAAAAGTAAAGGGCCAGGTTATCCTTGTTGGTAATTACTTTTACATTGTTAGGATTGGTAATTTCGTCACTATCGGTCATAGGTGTTTTTAAGGAAGCCAGATCAATTGCTTGCTCATCATCATCTTTAAATACCTCCAAAAGTTTTCCCAGGCTTTCCCTATCAATCAATGGCTCATCTCCCTGCACATTCACAACAATATCAACATCCATATCTTCCACAGCTTCGGCAATTCGATCACTTCCGCATTCGTGTTCTTTTTTGCTTAGAATAGCTTTTCCTCCATATTGAATTATTTCATCATAAATAACATCGCTGTCTGTGACAACATAAACATCATTAAACAAATGGGTGTCAACTGCTGCTTCATATGTTCTTCGAATCACGGTCTTCCCATTAAGATCTTTCATCAACTTGCCCGGAAACCTGATTGCTTCATAACGGGCTGGGATCATCGCTATTATTTTAAGTTTATCGCTCATATTCGGATAATTATTTCAATTATTTTTTTGATTTTATTAGTCTTCAGTAAAAAATTCATCTTTAAATCCTATAAGATATAATTTTTCCTGAGCTCTGGTTGCGGCTGTATAAAGCCATCGCATATACTCTTTATCTATTCCATTTGGCAAATAAGGTTGCTCGATAAAAACAGTGTGCCATTGACCACCCTGCGACTTATGGCAAGTCATTGCATATGAAAATTTGATTTGAAGAGCATTAAAAAATTTATTGCTCTTCACCTTTAAAAACTTCTTGTATTTTGAAGTTTCATCTTCATAATCCTTCATTACTTCCTGATAAAGTTTGTTGGATTCATCATAAGTTAAAGATGGGGAATTGCTTTCTAAAGTATCCAAAATCACTACGGTTTCAAAAGGTTTCATCTTAGGATAATCTACCATTTGTACCTGAACTTCAGCGAATCGAAAACCATACAGTTCTTTGATAGAAAAAATTTCCAGCACTTTCACAATATCTCCGTTGGCGATAAATCCCGCCTCAGAAGTAGGTTTTACCCAGAAATAGTTGTTTTTTACCACCATTAAATAATCCCCTGCAGAAATTTCTTCTTCCTGAAATAAAATTCTCGATCTTATTTGCTGGTTATATTGATTGGCTCTTTTATTCGATCGTACAATAATAGTAGTGTCTTCATGTCCAAGATTATCGTAAGAATCCTGAATGGCATCCAATATTTCCTGACCGTCCGTCAAACGGATCATATCTGCTCTTTGAGTAAGCTTAAATTTAAATGAATCATAAAATTCCTCCTTTAAAGCTTCCCTAATTCTGGTTGCGTTAAGAAGAATATCACTTTCCTCACTTTGACGCACCACCTCGTCCAGCTCGATATGAATCACTTCCTTTTGGTAATGGTCTATTAATTTTTGTTCCTCAAGTGCAGGGCTCATTTCCAGCTTTACCGGGGGAAGTTGTGCCGTATCTCCAATAAGAATAAGTGAACATTTTTTGCCGGAATAAACATATTCTATCAAATCTGCCAAAAGCCCGTTATTATCAAACAATTTGGAATTCTGATTTTCATCCGGAATCATAGAAGCCTCATCTACAATAAAAATACAATTTTTATGCTTGTTTGGCTGCAATACAAATTCCACTCCAGCCCCACTGGTTCTTTTTGGAAAATATATTTTTTTATGAATTGTTTGTGCTTCCTGATTGGAATATAAAGAAATTACCTTTGCTGCTCGGCCAGTAGGAGCGAGTAAAATCCCACTGCGATTTACTTTCCATAGGTTCTTGACTAGCGCACTTATTATGGTAGTTTTCCCAGTTCCGGCAAAACCTTTTAATAAAAACAGCGAATTTTCCACAGGATTTACCACAAAAGTTGATAATTGCTGTAAAGCGATATCTTGTTTAAATTTGGCTAAAAACCCTAACTCGTTGATTAATAGCTTATAAAATTTATCGGGACTTAATATTTCCATAGATTTGTTACAAATATCAAAGATAACAATGGATTTTTAGGGCAGAAACTTTTACGAATAAAAAAAAAATGTAAATTTGCGAGGAACTGTACTAATTTAAAACATTCAAAAGCATGAAACTTGTAATTCAATTACTCCTTTGGATTGTAATAATCTTTTTGGGATACCTCGTATTTAACGCTGTATATGACCCAATCAAATTTAATAAGGTTAAAGAAAAACGTTACGCCAAGGTAATTGAGCGACTCGGGGACATTCGTGCTGCACAATTGGCACATAATGAAATTACCGGAACCTTTGAAAAAGATTTCGATAAATTGATCAAATTTGTTGATACCGCAAAATTTGTGATTACCCAAAGAAGGGATACAACTTATTTGGATGCCGAATATCGCAAGACTTACGGAGTTGACCAGTATAAGGAGGACATTGTTGTGGACACCTTAGGGTTTTCTTCTGTAAAGGATTCGTTATTTAAAAATTCCGATCGTTATAAAGAAATGATGAATATCCCAATTGATGGAGTCAAAGAAAAATTTGAAATGAATGCAGGTTTTGTTGAGAAAAACGATGTGAAATTTCCGGTTTTTGAAGCGAAAGTTAATAAAGGCGTGATCTTATATGATCAGGATAAAGATCTGGTGATGCAGGAAAAACAAGTTCAATCTGTAGAATTTGTACGAGGTGAATATATTAGAGTTGGCTCAATGGAAGAAGTTAACACTAAAGGTAACTGGCCAACAATTTATGGTGGAAACTAAAAACGAAGGTATAAATTTATTAAAGTTGTCCATCCAAGTTCGCTTGGATGGACTTTCTTTTTGTATCCTAAATTGCGGTAACAACGAAATTATTTGGTACAAACGAGAAAATTTTCCGAAAGAGTACAATCCTGTGAAAATTTTGGAAAAGATTGAAACTCATTACCAAAATGAAATAGAATTGCAAGGTTCTATGGATGAAGTGGTACTTATCTTTTCAAATGATTTGTATAGCCTGGTTCCTGAAGCATATTTTATTGAAGAGGAAGCCTCTAATTATTTAAAATTCAATACCAAAATTTTAAAGACCGATGTAGTGGCGCATGATTCTATTGCCAATAATGAAATGGTGAACGTTTATATTCCTTATTCCAATATTATCAATTATTTTTTTGACAAATATGGGGAATTTGAATATAAACACGGAATTTCGGTTTTAGCTGAAGCAGTCTTAGAACTTGACTCCGGGGAAGGTATTACAGCTTATTTGAACAATTTTACCGATTATTTTGATTTGGTAGTTGTGAAAAACAAGAAACTTTTGTTGTGTAATACTTTCAGCTATGACACCAAAGAAGATTTTATTTATTATTTGCTGTTTACTGCAGAACAATTGGAACTTGATCCTTCTCAATTTGATCTCCGATTATTGGGTGATATCTCAGAAGAATCTGCCTTATATCAAATTGCCTATACCTATATTAAAAATATCCGTTTTTTAAATCCCAGTTTTGGAATAGAACCTGAGGACAAAAATACCAGAGAATTTCAACGGGAAGCTTTTATTTTATTAAACTCATTAGAATGCGAATAATATCCGGTCAACACAAAGGAAGAAGAATAACCGCTCCAAGAAAGCTGCCTGTTCGCCCAACCACCGATATGGCCAAGGAAGCTTTGTTCAATATCTTGAACAACAGAATACATTTTACTGATTTAGAGGTATTAGACCTTTTCTCCGGGACAGGCAACATTTCATACGAATTCATTTCCCGTGGAGCAGGATCAATTACGGCGGTGGATCAGGATTTGGAATGTGTTAAATTCATTAAAAAAACCGCTACGGAATTAGATATGGATATTAGCGTGATCAAAAGCGATGTTTTTAAATATCTTGAAAGGGCTCCAATTAAAACAGATCTTGTTTTTGCGGATCCACCTTACGGTTTTGATGACTCCCAATTTAAAAATATAGCAGATCTGGTCTTTGAAAAAAATATCCTTAATGAAGATGGAATGTTGATAATTGAACATTCAAAACATACAGATCTTTCTTCTGTACAAAACTTTAATGAAGCGAGAAGATATGGAAATTCGGTTTTTAGTTTTTTTAAGACTGCTTTAGAAGAATAACCTCGTTTTTGAGAAGATTCGAATAAAAAAATTTTAAGGAATATAGCCTTCAGAATACAAAACTTCGATTTGAACTAATTTTGGAATCGGAGGTTTTATACTGAACAAGAGGAATCAAAAAAATAAAAAAGTAGGCTTGTAATCCGGATTCTGTTCATTTTGAAATTATTGGAGATCACTCTCCTATTCTTTCAAAAATTCCTTATCATTTATCTGAAATTTTTGTTGCCAAAAATTTTTAGCTGCCTACCCTCCGACAACGGGCGGGCTACCCTTAAATGCCGGTATACATGGCATTGCACCGCATAGAGT
>Ga0307487_1000720_pt1 | contig 25060 bp, 28 predicted proteins | sample CBIW12metaG_FD_203665 | JGI IMG/M metagenome (GOLD analysis project Ga0307487, IMG submission 203665) | Sea-ice brine microbial communities from Beaufort Sea near Barrow, Alaska, United States - CBIW 1.2 | ecosystem: Environmental > Aquatic > Marine > Coastal | place: USA: Alaska | collected... | reverse complement strand
CTCTTGGCCAAGTCGACCCCAATCAGTGTAACATCGCCCATGGATACCCTCCTCGTTGCTTGGTGATACGTTACCATTCTGGCACATTGCGATGCCGTTGAGCGGGGGTATCCACACCATCACGGCCCATCGAAGCCGATGCGTGTCAAAAGGCTTGCGCAACCCTGTTGGTTTTCGCTGACAACAGGTGTCGGTTATCCGAGCCTACGGGTAATGGATTGGATGGAAATCAGCACATTGATCGACGCTTTGCTGGGCACGGCGCCGGCAAAGTCGAAAATGCCAGCGTTGTTCACGAGGATGTCGAGCCGGCCATGGGACGCCGTTTAACTTGGCGGCGGCCGCGGTGAAGGTATCAGGATCGTCGAGGTTCAGTTTGATACTGTCCAGCTGATGGCCGCCCTTCGCCAATCCCGCAACCGTACTGGCACCGCGGCCGCCGCATAGCTGCCGGACGCTCGCCGCGCCGGTGTATCCGCTATGAAACAACTCAATTATAATCTATTTTCCACAAGGATGCCGCGCGGTGAAAGCGAATGCGCGATGATATCTGCAACACCGCGCTGCGCGGACCATGTGCGGGAGTGAGCGGACCCTCGTCTTTTGCCGTTCGGTCCTTAGCCGTCATGAAAGGTACGTTTCGATGCTGAAGTCTCTCGCCACCGCCCTGCTACTTGCAGGTCCCGCCTTCGGGTCGAGCGAGGATGCCTGGTCTGCTTTTGCAGCCGAGGTCGAGGACGCATGCCTTGCCGCTGCCGGCAGCTCGCTTCTCGATGCGTCCGCGGTGGTCGATCCATTCGGCAGCGAAAGCTACGGACTGGCCATCGTTAGCGGGCGAACGGCCGATGCCCAGGCCGCGAGTATAATCTGCGTACTGGACAAGGAAACCCGTGCGGTTCAGATCGGTGGCGAACTGGACGTCGCGGTCACGCAGCGCGGACTGCAGCCGCTAACCGCTAACGACATTGAGAACGCGGTTCTGGGCGGGGAGCTTTTCTGCAGCTTCGAGACGGAGGGCGGGACGCTGCTGCTAGCCGCGGGGAACGTTGCCTCGGACCAACCAGCGGAAGCGGCGGTCAAGCTGTCCAGCCAACTAATGAGCCTGAGCGCCCAAGGCGGGTTCGACGCCATCGCCGACGGTACCGCGTTCACCGGCGCCGGCGGCTCGGCAGTGATCGAGGTGACGGGGCAGACGACCGAGGGCGGCGAGTCCCTTGCCCGTCCCGCGGCGCTGACTGTCCGGCCGGACGGCGGAGCCGAAATAATGGCTGAGGGGTTTTGGCGCTGTGGGCCATAAAGGCTTAGGACAGACTCAGGCTGACAGATCTTCAACGATTTCGGCCCGCAGGCCCGTGAGGGGCGGATTCTCGGTATTGGTGGACTTGGTAGTCATGCGCCATAAAATCGCTGTCGAAGGACAAGGGCTCGCCGGCTGCCTTTCGCCGCACCAGCAAAGACGCTGTTGTTACCTTAACTTTGCGAGTGCCGAAGCGAGAAATTTCTAGGTTGCTCAGGCGATATTAGCCGCCGCGCCCCAAGCGTCGAATGCTTCCAGTCGATGATAGCGGATTGTTAGGGCTGCACGGCGACGGAATGGGAGAGGGAAGCAATTTCGGGTTGCGGAGTGGATTGACACAAAACGCTGCAACCCGCCCGGTGACCGGAACCCCTGTATTATTCTCTCACGCTTTCGGAACGGCAGGTGGCTGTTTTCGGCACAATCGTTGAGGCCCTTATGCGACCAGTGATCGAGGCCGGGCGCGACCTCTCGTTTGGCCGCTGCATAAGAACGCAGTTTGTCTGTGACGATCCGTTTGGCGACGAAGCCATGCCGCTTGATTAGCCTGAGCAGCAACCGCGTTGCCGCGCGCTTATGCCGTGTGGATTGAAGGATTTTTTCCAGCACGACACCATTCTGATCGACGGCGCGCCACAGCCAGTATGACCTGCCTGCGATTTTCACGACGACTTCGTCCAGATGCCAGACGTCACCGGGACGGGCCTGCCGATGTCGCAGGTTCCGGGCGATCTGCTGACCAAACTTGACGGTCCAGCGCCGGATGGTCTCATAGGATACGTCGATGCCGCGCTCCAGCAGCATCTCCTCAACCTCGCGCAGACTCAGGTTGAAACGGACGTACAGCCACACTGCATGAGCGATGATCTGGGCTGGGTGGGAAGCGGTGACGTTTGTAGCTGATAAAGGGTGTGTGCATCATTGCCAGCTATGTCCAAATGTAACGCGAGCAACCGAACGACAGTTTATGTGACAATCCCATTCAAACCCTTTGCGAGCGGTGATCGCTCCCCGTACAAGGTCCCGGACGGTCACACCAAAACTGCGCAGTTTGTCTGTCACGAGCATGCGTGGCACGCCCCATCAGCTTTCTCAGGACCGCTTGGCAGCTTGAGCATTTCTGCGGCTTTGCACAAGATATCCAATACGTCTGCGTTCGTGTCGACCGCCCGCCAAAGTCAGTGCTTCCGCCCGCGGATCGAGATGACCACTTCGTCCAAGTGCCATTTGTCGGGCGGAGCTGGGCGGTCGCTGCGGACCCTGGCCGCGATCTGCGGTCCAAACCGTTGGCACCAAACCCGGATGCTTTCATACGAGAGGATTACGCCTCGTTCGGCCAGAAGATCTTCGATATCGCGCAAGCTCAGGGCAAAGCGATGATACGCCCACACAGCATAGGAAATGATGGACCGAGGAAACCGGAACCCCTCCAGGCGGAGGTGTGAAACCTAGCTGATCATGCGCAAGCGCCATGTGTGAACCAAAGCAACGTCAACAACCTGACAATGCCTGAGCCGCTTGTCAGCCCTCGGCACCGTCGATATCGTTCGCGTGGCAGGACCGCAGTGCGGAAGTTACGCCTACCGCGCAAGATCTGTAACATTGCTTCTCGGAATTGATCCAGTGGGCAACCCACCACTTCTTGTGCGCGATTTTCTGCCACAATTTTAGCCGTTTGGAACTGATTTAGGCATTTCTTTGTTATCCTTTTGCACAGCTCAGGAGAGAACAAATGAACAATCCAGCAAACAGCAGTCTTGTATCATCGTCTGATGTACATGGCACAGAAGTGTATGGTCGGGATGGCTCCCACATCGGCTCCATTGATCATCTGATGATCGACAAACAGTCCGGCAAAGTCGCATATGCTGTGATGGGTTTCGGTGGGTTCCTTGGAATGGGTGAAGATCATCATCCGGTGCCGTGGAGCAAGCTCCAGTTTGACACCGCGAAGAACGGTTTCGTTACCGATATTACCGAGCAGGAAGTTACCGGTGCTCCAGTGCGTAATGACGATTGGAAAACCGACCGCGATTGGGAGCGGCGGACACATGAACATTACGGAGTTAATAATTACTGGCTCTGACGATCAACAATTTATCTGCTGCGGTCTCCTTTTGGAGGCCGCAGTCATTTTGGTTCAGAATTACCGCTTCAGTTGAGTGAGAGAATATTAAGGACTGCACATGCCAAAAGAACAGGGGATCTCCTTAAAAACTACCGATCGGGACGGGTTTAGCTTCCGACCAAAGTACCACCGTTGGGGTGCAGTACCTGCCCCGTCATGTATGAGGAATCCTCACAGGCCAAGAACAGCAGTGAAGGAGCCACTTCATTCGGCTGTCCCGGACGTCCCAACGGGGAATCCTGCCCAAACTCATCCACTGCCTCCTCAGGAAACGACGCTGGTATCAACGGCGTCCAGATTGGGCCGGGAGCGACACCGTTCACCAAAATCCCGTCGGGTGCGAGCTTGCTGGACATGGCGCGCAGGAACGAAAGAATTGCTCCTTTTGTCGAGGCATAATCGATCAGCAGATCCTGTCCTTTATAGGCAGTGATCGACGTGACGCAGATTATGCGCGCACCCTTTTTGAGGTGGGGAAGTGCCGCTTGGGTCATGAAGATGGTGCCGAAGATATTGGTGCGGAAGGTGCGCTCGACCTGCGTTTCCTCGATATCCTCGGGGTCCTCCTGCGCATGTTGTTCACCTGCGTTGTTGACGAGAATATCGAGTTGTCCGAACTTTTCGATTGCCTGGTTCACTGCATCCTCGCAGAAGGATTTTTTTCCGACGTCACCGGGGATCAAAAGCGCCTCGGACCCCTCGCTTTCTATCAGTTCCTTTGTCTTTTTCGCATCGCGCTCCTCGTCCCGGTACACGATCGCTATTTTTGCTCCTTCCCGTGCATAAAGAACCGCCGTGGCACGTCCGATTCCGGAATCCCCACCGGTGATCAATGCGACCTTACCCGCAAGACGTTCGGAGCCGACGAAGTGGGGTTTGTAATCCGGGTGATAAGTATGTCCGTGGAAAGCGAGTTGCGGCCAGCGTCAGATTTACGCAACAGCGCCCAGAAGATGTACGTTGATTCGCATTTCCTACTAAAGAAGGCTGAAAACCTGCTAAAGAATTTAGCCCTCTTAAAGGAAGAAAGAAGGGAAAGCGGTTCAAGAATCCGCCTTTCCTTGCATAATTTTAAACTCGATTGAAGATTACTCGACGCCGTAGGTATTTTCGTCAAGTCGATCGTAGATTTTTTCGCGAGCAAGCCTTGCGAGAGCCTCGACATCCGTTGTATCCACGTCGGCCAGCAGCCCATCCCATTTGTCGACCAGCCCCTTGAAGGAAATCAGGATTGCTTCGGGATCTGCAACGCCGCGTTCTTTCGCAGTTGAAATCAGGGTAGCTTCGTCGGCGATGACAAATTCTGCCAGCGCGTTCTTCAGCGTGTCATCGGGATCGACGACTGTCATGCCGCCGTCTTTTGCCGATTGCACTGCCTTCTCGACGTCCTTGTCGAACTCCACGCGGTGCTCCCCCAGAAAATATGCCATCTCATTGAACAGCACGCGGCGGTTCTCGGGAGAAATTGATTGCCAGAACGGCACGTTATAACCCCATTCGAACCCAGCGTAAAAGTTTCCGATGGCGAGGGTATTCATGTCAGTTACAACATCTTTCAGGCTGAAACTGTCGAGCGCATCCGCTGCGGCTACTGCGCAATCAAGTGACCCGGCGTCCAAGCCTGTATACATTTCACTTGAGGGGATGGAGACAGGCACGGCGCCAACGTATTCTGCGAAACGTGACCACGCGCCGCCGGCCATACGCAGCCGCTTGCCCTTTACATCTTCCAGCGTGCGAACTGGGGTATTGCACTGCATGAAATACTCGGATGTCGAATAGCCGCCGCCGTAGACGACACCATTTGCTTTCCACTCGGCCAGCTGTTCAGGATTTGTAAGGCCAAACTCCGTCGAGGCAAAAGCCATGACCAATGGATCCGTATTGTAGAACGCCATATTACCGATCAGGTTATCGACCGGCAGTTCGGACGGCGTGTAAGTGCCCGCGTGGTAAGTGACCTGCGCCACCCCGTCGCGCACCCCCTGAAGCGAGGACGCGGGCGGCAAAAGTGAGCCCGCAGAGAATACGGTGAATTCGATCTCGCCATTGGTTTCTTCGGCGACGCGCTTGGCGAATTCGACATATGGCCCGCGCACCATCGAATGGCGTTCGGCAAAGAAATGGTTTGCGTTGTAGCTTTCGGCCGACGCGGCGGTCGTCAGCGCCGCCAGTGCAACGGCGGTGGATTTCAGAATGGATGTCGTGTTCACAGGTTTCCTCCCTTTGGAACGTGCAGTGGTTATGGGGTCAGCCTGCCATGAATGACGGCAGGAAAAGACTGAGCGCGGGGAACGCGATCAGCAGAATGAGGGTCAGCAGGTCCATGGCGATGAACCAGGTCGTGCCTGAGATGATGTCGCTCAGCTTGACCTTGCCGGACAGGGCACTGTGCAGGACGTAAAGGTTCAGACCAACCGGGGGTGTGACCAGTCCAATTTCCAGCAGCTTAATCGTGATGATGCCAAACCAGATCAGGTTGATGTCAGCGCCTTCCAGCACGGGCAACAGGACGGGCAGCGTCAGCAGCATCAGACCGATGGAGTCGATGACCATGCCAAGAATGATGAACAGCCCGGCCACCATAAAGATGATGACGATCTTGTTGTCCGACACGGAAAGCATCGCGTCCGTCAGGGACCGCGGCACGCCGGACAATCCCATGAAGCGTGTGAACATGATCGCGCCGATCGACAGAAAGAAGATCGACGAGGTCGCCACGACGGTCTGCCGAATGGCGACGCGCATCGCCTCCCATGTCAGGCTGCGACGCAGGATGGCGATCAAGATAGCCAGCGTGGCACCAATTCCGCCCGCTTCTGTCGGGGTAAAGAAGCCGCCGAAGATACCGCCCAGTACGCCCATGATGAGCACAGGAAATGGCCAGACCGACCATAGCAGCGCAAAAAAGCGCGACGCCTCGAAGACCTCAGTGCTGCGAGGCGCCAAGTCTGGGTTCAGTGCACAGCGGACCGTAATCATGCCCATGTAAATCAGCGCCGAAATCACACCCGGAATGACGCCAGCTATGAAAAGCTGGCCGATGGATTGCTCGGTGAAGATACCGTAAAGCACCATCAGGATCGACGGCGGTATCAGCGAGCCCAGCGTGCCGGAGGCCGCGACCACGCCTGTCGCCAGCGACGGGTGATACTTGGCCCGCAGCATTTCCGGCACGGCGATGCGCGACATGGCGGCCGTGGTCGCAATGCTGGACCCGGAGGCCGCAGCGAACAATCCGCAGGCCCCGACACTGGCCGAGGCAAGGCCGCCGGGCACACGGGCCAGCAACAGCTTCAGCAGATCGAATGCGCCGGTCGTCAGGCCGGTGTTGGCGGCGATGAAGCCCATCAGCAGGAACATCGGTATCGCGGTCAAGGACCAGTCCCCGATAAAACTGAATGGAAGCGCGCTGACGATGCCGAAGGCGGCGGTCGTGTTCAGCATGACCGAGATGCCGACGAACGAGACGATCATCAGGGCGATGCCGATGGACATGCGCAAGGCAAGCAGGCCGAAGAGGCTGCCGACCCCGATCCAGCCGATGGTCAACATGCTCATGCCGCGGAATCCGCATCGTGGAGCTTCGTGACCGGACGCCCGCGCAACAACATGATCGCCCGCATGACCGCCGCAACGGCGGCCAATCCAAAGCCCAGCGGCAGCATGCAGCGCGCCGGCCAGACGATAATTTCCCGGCTGCCCATGACTACCTCGCCCACGTTGAACGCGCGCACGGCGTCCAGCCCGGTGCGCCATGTCATTATCGATAGCATCCCCGCCGTGGCGATGAAGGTCAGCATCAAACTGGTCCGCTTCAACCAGTCGGGAAAATGGTTGAACAGCAGGTCCACGCTGATCTGCTCGTCGTCGTATTCGACCATGGCCATCGGCAGCATGACGATCGCGACCATGTAGTAATAGGATGAAATCTCGACCGTGCCTTGGATCGGGGTATTCCAGAAGACCTTCAAAATGACGTCCAGCGTGATGTTGAGCATCATCAGAATGATGCCCAGACCACCGACGAGCATCAGCCCATGGGTCAGTTTGCGAAATGCGCTGTCCATACGTCCTCCCTGCGCGCGACCCCTCCCGGTCGCAAGCCTTATCGCAGCATTCCGCACGGACCCCAGCATCGCAAATCGCAAAGCTTGATCGAGTGATCGCACTTCGTTATCAGTCCGTTATTCAAGTGGGAGATCGCGATGGGCCCGACACGCATCGGCATCCGTCATCTGCGCTACACGATCGCTGTGGCAGACGTCGGCGGGTTCCGCGCAGCAGCTGAGGCATTGAACATCGCGCAGCCAGCGGTCAGCAAGACCATTCAGGACACCGAAAAGGATCTCGGGTTTGCGATATTCCTGCGTAGCGCGGGGGTGTTCGAGATTACTGAACCGGGTCGCGTCTTCCTCGATGACGCCCGGCAGACACTCGCGACGTTCGAGCGGACCATCCGTGCTTCCCGCAAGAACGAACTTGGTGCGCGCGGGCATATCATCGTCGGATATTCGGCGCTTGCCACGTCGTTCCACATCTCTGCCGGGCTGGACCGGTTTCACAAACACCACCCCGGCTGCCAAGTCGAGATGCACGTGATGTCTACGGACACCATGATGCGCAACCTCAAGACCGGAGAGATCGACATCGGTTTCCTGCTGTCTCACGACAGCGTGCAGGACGCGGAGGTTGCACAAAAGCCGATCTGGTCGACGCAAATCGGCGCAGTTGTGCCCCGTAGTGTCGACGCCGTGTCCCTCGAGACCCTGCGTCGCAGCGACTTCGTAATGGGGGTTCGGGAAAACTGGCGGTCATTTCGCGCGCTTCTCGATGCCGCGTTTGTCGCACCGGGTCTGAATCCTTCGGTCGTGGATGAAGCTTGGGATGTGCAGGTCATCTTTCAGCGGGTCGCAGACGGGCGCGGGCTGACCTTCTATCCAATCAGCGCCGCGGACAGCCTGCCCGCAGCACTCAAAATCCTGCCAGTGCCGGACTGGAAGCCTGAGATGACCATCGCAATGGCATGGAGCAGGGTCGTCGACACCAAATTGCTGCAAGCCTTTCGGGACAGTTTTCCACAATAGCGGTACGCGCAGGTGATCCAATTCTGCGATCAACCGATCACACAACCCTATTTGAGCGTTGCCGTCATCCTGCGTCTTATGGCGGCGCCAAAGCCAGTTGCCAGTGTGAGACCCGATGGACTGCGATATCGATCCGAAGCCATTTTTCCTGAACGGATCGAAAACGGGCGTACTGTTGTTGCACGGCTTTACCAGCACGCCGCAAAGCGTCGCCTACGTTGGCCGCCAAATTCAAGCGGCGACCGGCGCGACCCTCAGCGTACCGCTGCTGGCGGGCCACGGAGAGACGCCAGACGCCTTGGCGCGGACGGGATACAAAGATTGGCTGGCCTCTGCGCAAGCGGCGCTTGATCAGTTGCAGCACGATTGCGACAAAATTGTCGTAGCGGGTCTATCGCTCGGCGCAACGATAGCCCTCAATCTGGCCGTTCGGTTTCCGGACTGTGTCGACCGGGTCATCAGCATTAATGGCTCGACCGGCATCTATCGACCGGATCAGGTCATAGGACTATTCTCGACACAGCCGGATGTATTCCAGCGTGGCATTGGGTCCGATATTAGACATCCTGACCGACACGAAATCTGTTACGACACCATCCCATCCGTGACGATGCGAGAACGGTTCGTATTGACCTGCGCCACCGGTGTCATGTTGCCGGACCTGAAGCAGCCGATCCTAGTGTTTCAATCCCGAGAGGACCATGTCGTTGCGCCCGAAAACGGATCGCGCATCGTCCGTGATGTCGGCTCATCTGACGTGACACTGCATTGGCTGGAAGACTCATTTCATGTCGCGACTCTGGATTTTGATCGGGATGCGATTTGCAAGCGCTCCGCGGCCTTCATCACGGATTGATCGCGATATTGGCTGGTCTTAACTGCGTTAGCCTCTGGAAACCCTACTTTTGACGCGTCCGGGTGCGACCCTCCCCATGACAATGGGGTAGATTCCGGTAGGTGGCAGGATCGTATCATAAGGAATTCTGTCGCTGCCGCTTCAGGATATCGAGCACGGTATTTTTGCTGATCCCGAGATCGTGTGCGATCCAGCGGTATGATCGACCGTCTGACCGCAGCCGTGCCAGTGACCGCCGAGGCTCTGGTTCTTGATCTTTACGACCGTCTGCCCGCTGTGCACATTACCGATCTGCTGCTGGAGGTCGACGATGCCACCGGCTTCACAGACGCCTTCACGAATGTGCGCACCGGTTCACCGTGCAGAGATCGCTTCGGGCTGTTGAACGTCTTGCTCGCCGGGGGCCTGAACCTTGGACTGAGCAAGATGGCCGAAGCCACCAAGACCCACGACTACTTGCAGCTGTCGCGTCTGTCGCGATGGCACATAGAAAGCGATGCCATCAACCGGGCGCTCGCAGTGGTGATCGATGCGCAAACGAACCTGCCCATGGCCAAGTTCTGGGGTGGCGGCGTCACCGCGTCCAGCGACGGGCAATTCTTCCCGGCTGCCCGGCAGGGTGAAGCGATGAACCTCATCAACGCTAAATACGGCTCCGAGCCGGGCTTGAAGGCCTATACGCATGTCTTGGATCAGTTCGGCCCCTTCGCGACTCAGAACATTCCGGCCACCGTGAGCGAGGCACTCTGCATCCTCGACGAGCTGTTGATGAACAAAACAGGTGCAAGGTCAAAGAGCAGTACGTCGACACAGACTGCTTTACCGACCACGTCTTTGCCGTCACCTCGCTGCTGGCCTTCAGGTTTATGCCGCGCATCCGTGATCTGCCCTCGCAGCGGCTATATCTCTTTATCCCGGCCGCAACGCCGAAGGAGTTGCGCAGCCTGATCGGCGGTAAGATCAGGCATGACCTCATCGTCCAGAATTGGCCGGACATCCTGAGGGCCGTGGCCACGATGGCGGCGGGCATCATGCCGCCCAGTCAGTTGCTCAAGAAGTTCGCAGCCTGTCCCCGCCAGCATGAGCTGGCGCTCGCCTTGCGTGAAATCGGGCGCATTGAGCGGACACTCTTCATCATTGACTGGTTGCTTGACGCTGACATGCAGCGCCGTGCTCAGGTCGGTCTCGAAAAAGGTGAGGCGCATCACGCTTTGAAAAACGCCCTGCGTATCGGGCGGCAGGGTGAAATCCGCGACCGCACCGCCGAGGGACCGCACTATCGCATGGCAGGCCTCAACCTGCTCGCGGCGATCATCATCTATTGGAACACAAAGCACCTCGGGCAGGCAGTCGCTGCGCAACTCCGTGCCGGATTGGAATGCAGCGAGGAACTGCTGGCGCACATCTCGCCCCTCGGATGGGAGCACGTCCTTCTTACCGGCGAGTACCGGTGTCAAAAATAACCCGTTGCCACCTTGTGATACCCGGACGGTCGAAGTCTTCCATATCGGGCAGCGTGTCGCCTCCCACGTGCGCACTTCCGGCAACGGGCAGCACTCCACGCAGCGCGATCACATGCCCGCGCACCACAAGTTCCGCGAAGACTGGACGCCGCAGCGCATCCAGTCCTGGGCCGCGCGCATCGGGCCGAACGTCGCGATCTTCGCAGAGGTCGTGATGCGAGACCGCAAGCACTCCGAACAAGGCTATCGCACCTGTCTGGGCGTGATCCGGCTGGCCGATAAGTTCGGTCGGGACCGCCTCGATGCAGCCTGCAATCGCGCCTTGGAGATCAACGCCCGATCCTACTCATCAGTCCATTCGATCCTGAAGAGTGGGCTGGAGAGCAAGCCCCGCACCCGCGCCACGGAGGAGCCTGCCATCACCCACACCAACATCCGTGGCGCCGACTATTTCCATTGAAAGGAACACAATGCTTGACCACCCAACCCTCGATCATCTGAAAGCCCTGCGACTGGACGGTATGGCCGAAGCCTTCGCGGACCTTCAGGTTCAGGATGCTGCTGCCGACCTCAGCCACGCCGAATGGCTTGGCTTGCTGGTCGACCGCGAAATCGCCAGCCGCGAAACCAAGCGCTTCGAGGCCCGCATGCGCTCCGCCAGGCTGCGCCATGTGGGCGCCTGTCCGGAGGACGTCGATTACCGTGCGCGGCGCGGCCTCGACAAGGCGCTGTTCCAGAGCCTGCTCAGCGGCAAATGGATCACCGACAAACGCAGCCTGATCATCACCGGCCCCTGTGGGGTCGGGAAAACCTGGCTCGGATGTGCCCTGGCGCAAGCGGCCTGTCGCGACGGCGTCACCGTGGTTTATAAACGGATGCCCCGCCTCTTCGAAGAGCTGGAACTGGCCCATGGCGACGGACGCTTCCCCCGCCTGTTCCGCAGCATCACCAAAGCCCAACTGCTGATCCTGGATGATTGGGGACCGGACCGGCTTACCGCCACGCATCGCCGCGACCTGATGGAAATCGTCGAAGAATGGTATGGCCGCGGCTCAATCATGATCACCAGTCAGTTGCCCATCACAGCCTGGCACGACGTCATCGGCGAGCCGACGTTCGCAGACGCCATTCTCGATCGCATCGTTCACACTTGCAGTTACCCATAAGTTTCCGGCGTTGGTGTTTCTGCGATCCGCGCGCCTTCGATAAGATCTGCGAGGCGGGAGAGGCCGCGCCATAGAACTGTCGTCCCTGGTGGCGCATCAGAGGCGCGATCGAGATAGCCCCCGAGCCGCGCGACGGCCCTGACATAGAAGTTTAAATCGCGCGGACCCTTTTGTATTCGTTCCGACGTCGCGCGATCAAGCATGTATTGCTCGGTTTCAGTAAACACAGTACCGGGCGATGCTTTGATTGCCTCGCGGCTGAGCATCGTCATCCAGGACACGCGCCAGGCCACGACGCAGCACAGTGCAATGCAGTTTGCCAGTCTATCCGCAGTGGCCAAGCGCAACTCTTCGATCCGGCACCCGGTCTTCAGGGTCCGGAAGAAAGTCTCGATCTTCCATCTCAGTGCATACCATTCAAGCTTGTGAACGGCCTCCGCATGGTTCGCGACCGGCAGGTTTGTGATCAGTTTCCAGAACACAGGAGCCCGACCTTCTGGTGGGTCCACCTCTTCGGCATGAATAATCTGAAGGTCCTGATGTGCATATTTCTTTTGCTTTCCGATCGGCGGGCGAACCGTCATCGATGCGTGACGGATCGACAGGACCGCGTGATGGGCTTTCCCCTGCGCGTCGCGGAACTGGATCACGTGGGTACCGCTGGATTGTATCTGTGCCATCACTTTCCCAATGGTCGTGTCACCATTCTCCGCCAGGCGGTCGACACAGCTGCGTACCAAGAACCCGGTTCCGAGTTCCTCAGCCAAGCAATAGAGTTCGTAGATGTCGCTTTCCCGATCGCCGATATGTACGCAGCGCTCGGGGGCACTCGCCAATTCTGTAGACAGGCGCAAATTATCAAGCCAGCGCATGCTTTCCTTTTGCTCAATCGGAACCCGCGTCGGATTGATCTTACGTTTAAGGGCACGGGTTCCCTTGAACTTGCTGCGCGACCAGAATTTCGCCGCCGTCAGTCCAAGAGGTAAACCCTCCAGCGTGATGGCCAGGCTGGCATGCATCAAGAGTCCGGAGACCGCATGTTTCTGATAGCGACCTTCCTTTATCTTGCGTCCGGTCGCCACGTGCGTGAACCCCACCTTCTCCGGAGCTGAACGCTTGAAGGAGAATTCCGTCGTGTCCTGAAGGATCAGAATGGGACCGTCAGTTGCGCCAATGCGCAAAGCAGAGGCAGCAAAATGGCCTGCGAGGAGTTTGTCTTCCGTGACATTCTCGTTTGAAAAAACGGTAAGCGGCCTTGGTGTTCGACCAATACTGGAATACCGTCGGCAGCGATTTGCCCGGTCTTTCCCCCAGGGCCTCTAGCATTGCCCCAAGGCGCCGGTTTAGCCGGGCGTCCCCGAGATCGCACGCAGCCGTTTCTGCATCTACCCAATTCTGAACCATCTGCGCACCTCAATCATTCGGTGCACCATGACGAATCATGGTTGAGCCTACTCCGACAAGACGAAGGCTGCTGGGTGAATCAATTTGCCGCACGACTTGTGGGTAACTGCAAGTCGTTTACAACGCTTACCGCCTCGAACTCGAGGGCGCGGCCATGCGCAAAACCATCGCCAAAATGGATGACGAAATGCCTCAAACCTGATACCCAAAACACGCTGCCTCACGGCAACGCGTCACTGGTGGGCGGATGTTCCGGAATACGCATCCTACCGGAATCCACGCCAAAAAAGCCCACGCTTTCGTCGAGCGTCGGGGTCAGTAATTCGACGTGACTGATATGTGCCACGTCGAAGATCGGTTCTTGGACCGGCATGTTTCTTTCCTCCTCTTTGAATATCTGATTTGAATGGGCCGCCCGACTAATGACCCGCCACACCGGGATCGCCCAGACTGAACGCAAAGACGACGGCCGCGACGTTGAGCAGGAACAGCGGCAGGAAGAGCGAGACATTCGCATCTACTGCGAACCGCTTGCCCAGAATGTCGTAGTGAACGTCCGGCACACCGTTCACCGCGTCCTGCAACACGCCGCCGTAGAGCGCCTGCGTCGCCCAGGCGATCCAGAACCCGCCATAAGTCGCCAATGCGATCAGCGCCGGTATCCAGAGTCCGTCGCCGCCCGCATCCGCCGTCCAGGTCAGATAGAGACCGATAAGCGCGATCAGGTCGTAGCTCGAGACCTGCCAGACGACGTGATAGCGCGCGTGACCGGTCCATGTGGGATTGGTGGCATGGCTCTTGTTCATGTCGAATATCGTCGGAATGACGCAGTAGCCCACCGTCGCGACGGTGATTAGTATCTGAGTCGTCAACAGCACAATGCGCCCTCCCCTGGCATTGTTGTGCTTCCGGCTACCTTCCAGTGGCCGGAAGCGTATTTTTGTTCTATGCGGCCGCTGCGCCGATCTCCGGCTCCAGACCCTCGATGAAGCCGTCCATCGTTTTCTCGCCCAGATCGACCGCCTTGGCCCCACCACCCGCGACGACAGTGACGTCGTCGATGCCGATGACGCCAAGAACGAGGCGGAGGTATTTGGGGGCAATGTCACGGTCCTGAATCGGCGAGCCCTCGGTGTAGACCCCACCCGATGCGATCAGGATGGTGGCCTTCTTGCCCGTCAATAGGCCCTTGCCGCCGAACCCGAGCGTCATCCCCTTGCGAACGATATGATCGACCCATGCCTTGAGCACGGCGGGTACGTTGTAGTTGTAGACCGGCGTGGAGATGACGATGTGATCGGCGGCGATGACCTCGGCGGTCAGCGTATCCGATAGGCCGAGCGCGGCCTTCATCTCCGGCGTGTGCGCGTCGGGCGGCGTGAAGTAGGCGTCGAGCCATGGTGCGGTCACGAACTGCAGGCCTGTTTCCATCAGATCGCGGTCGACGACCTCACCCGAGGGATGCGTCGCGCGCCAGTCCGCCAGGAAGCGTTGCGTCATATGGCGCGAGACGGAAGATGCGCCGCGCGGGCTGGTCTCGATATTCAGAAGTCTGGTCATGTCAGGGTTTCCTTTGATTGATTTATCCGAAACGGAAGCCGGAAATCGGCTTGCCGAACGCGTGTCCGTGGAAGTCGGTATGACCCGGTTCGCCAGATGCGGCCCCGGCAGCCACCATCAGCGGCAACAGGTGGTCCTCGTGCGGCTGGGCCTCGCGGGCACCGGGGGCCTGTTCCCATGCAGTGAGTGCGTCGTCGCGGGTCTCCGGGTCGGCCATCGCTGCGCGGAGCCATTCGTCGAAGGCTTCCGCATCAAGGTCGGGCGACCTGCCACCCATAATACCGCGCATGTTGTGATAGGTCTGGCCGCTCCCGAGGATCAGCACGCCCTCCGCGCGGAGCGGCCGCAGCGCGCGCCCGATGGCCAGATGCGCCTTCGGGTCAAGACCGCGCTGGAGCGAGAGCTGGACGAGCGGAATGTCGGCCTTCGGGAGCATGACCTTCATCGGAACGAAGACGCCGTGATCCCAGCCGCGGGTGCCGTCCGATCCGCTGTCGATGCCCGCCGTACCCAGCAGGGCTTCGACGCGAGCCGCAAGCTTCGGGGCACCGCAAGCGGGCCAGGTCAGCGCATAGGTATGCGCAGGAAAGCCGCTGTAATCGAATAGCAGTGGTGGTGCAGCCCCGCCGTTGACGGTCGGACGCGGCTCCTCCCAATGTCCTGAGATAACGAGGATGGCGGTTGGCCGGACGTCCAGCCGGGGCACGAAGCCCGCCAGATAGGCCTCCAGCTCGTGCCATGTGTCGCGCATCGGGCCGGGCTCCAAGAAAAAGCAGGGGCCACCGCCGTGATTGATGAAATATGTCGGTTGCATGCGGTCTGTGTAGCGCAGGCATTCCGTTTGCGGGAGCGATCAAATAGAGATTATCTCCATCTTAAAAGGAGATGGACTTTGATTGGTAGTTTAAGCCTCGACCAGCTTCGCGTGCTCGTTGCGATCGCCGATGCGGGCAGCTTCTCCGCCGCCGGGCGCAACCTCGGCCGGGCGCAATCCGCGATCAGTCAGGCGGTCGCAACGCTGGAAGCAACACAGGGTGTCGCACTATTCGACCGGAGCAGTTACCGCCCACACCTGACCGAAACCGGCCGCGTGCTTGTCGATCAAGCGCGGCTGGTGCTGGCAAGTGCCGCCCGTTTCGAGGCGGTCGCGGCGGGGACCCGTGCGGGGTTGGAGGCCGAACTGACGCTTGCCATCGACCCGCTGGTGCCAAGCGCGCCGCTGATCGACAGCCTGCGCGCGCTCAGCGAGACCTTCCCGGATCTACCCATCAGCTTTTCGACCGAAGGGCTGGGCGGATCCCTCCGAAGGCTGCGCGACGATGCGGCGTCGCTGGCAATCTGCCTGCTGCTTCCCACCGTCCCCGACGACATTGTGGCCTATCCACTGCTGAACGTCGCCATGTGCCCCGTAGCCGCACCCGGCCATCCTCTTGCATCGTTGAAACGCCGGATCACGCGGGATGATCTGGCACCCCATGTGCAACTCGTTTTGTCGGACCCGGTAACGCCCGAAGGGGCTAACTACGGCTTAGCGAGCGCGAGGCTGTGGCGCTTCGTCGATCTCGGGCGACGTCTGGATTTTCTGCATGCTGGTTTCGGATGGTGCCGTATGCCCGAGCATCTCGTTGCTGGCTCGCTGGCGACCGGCAATCTTGTCGCGTTACAGCTCGAGGACGATTCCGCCCCTGCCATTGGGCTGACGATCTATGCTGCACATCGCCGAGATCGCGTCCTCGGTCCTGGTGGGCGCTGGTTACTCGATGCGCTGCGAGCGCGTCTGGGCTATGACTGATTGTCTGTATGTGGCCAATGCCTGATCCGGTCGTTTTATGGGTCGAATTTGTGGCGGCGGCGCAGGGCTTAGGTTAAAGGCGCTGCGCCGCCGATCGAGCTTGCAATGCAGGGTTTCCGATCTACAGATCGGTCATCTGCATCCCTTGTTCCGTGTAACGATCGCCAGCGGCAGCGCCGCGTGGGAACAAGGTATCGAGGCGGGTGAGAATGTTCTCGTTTAGTGTGACATCGGCGGCCCCAATATTGTCTTCAAGATAGGTGCGCCGTTTGGTGCCCGGGATCGGAATAATATGATCGCCTTGGGCCAAGACCCATGCGAGCGCCAGTTGCGCAGGCGAGCATCCGGCGCTGTCGGCGATGGCACTGTATTGCTCCAGCAAGTTCAGATTCTGATCCAGATTTCCATCGGCAAAGCGCGGCTGGGTGTGCCGGAAATCATCATCAGCCAGGTCGCTTAGTGTGGTGACCTTGCCGGTCAGAAATCCGCGCCCAAGCGGGCTGTAGGGTACAAAAGCCGTGCCCAATTCGGCGCATGTGGCCAGCATCTCTCCCTCTGGGTCGCGCGACCACAGCGAATACTCTGTCTGAACCGTCGCAACCGGATGCACCGCATTTGCCCGCCGCAAAGATTGTGCAGAGATTTCGCTTAACCCGATGCCTCTGATCTTACCTTCTTTGATAAGATCGGCCATCGCTCCAACCGTGTCCTCGATCGGCGTCACCCCATCAAGGCGATGCGCGTAATATAGGTCGATCCGATCAATCCCCAGACGTTTTAGCGACGCCTCGACCGCCTGTTTCACATAGGCTGGGCTGGTGTCGATATGCCGTGCGGTCGGATCGTCGGAACGGATGATTGCGAACTTGGTCGCCAGCGTGAGGTTGTCCCGGTTTTGCCGAACGAAATCCGACAACAAGGTTTCATTCGCGCCGTTGCCATAGATATCGGCGGTGTCGTAGAACGTGACGCCCAATTCAAGCGCACGGTCCAGCGTTTCATAGGATTGATTGCGGTCGGTTGGGCCGTAGAATTCGGACATGCCCATGCAGCCAAGTCCAATGGCTGATGTCGCGCCAAGTCCGGCGCCCAGATTGCGCGTTTTCATGTGTTTTCTCCTTGAATTGAGGTGGTACGAAGCGGATAGCCGTGACGCGGGGAATGCACTGCAACCGTTCCCACCTGTGGCGTGTCCCGATGCAGAATGATGCGGGTGTCGTCGATATGGACCAGCGTACCGTCGATGACTTCCGTGCCAAATTCATCGACCAGAACCTGTACCGACGCGCCTATCGCGGGATGAGCAAGACCCGTTGCGGGAAGCGGGGCAGGGGTCGCCGAAACCGCGATATTGATCGCTTCAGCAGGCGCCAATTCGGTTCGTGTGCCGTGACCGAACTCCGCAATGCGCGCCATCCATGCCGATAATGCCGGGAACAGCGATAGACCGCTGCCGCTGGCGGCTGTGTCAGCTTTGGCAAAAAACCAAACCATATGATAGAGCGCCAGATCAGTCAGCGCGGGCGCGTCTTCGGCAAAGAAATCGGCACCGCCCAGCAGGTTCTCAAGCCAACCAAGCCCTGTTGTGATTTGGCCGCGATGATAGCCGACATCCGCTTTCAGGCCGTCCAGATCAATCTTGTGATCCCAAAACGCCTCGCGGTCTTGGATCAGGGCTGGCGGAATGGCATCAGCGCGCAGACCCATGCTGTAACGAACCACTTGCCAGAATAGAATGCGATCCGCCCAGTTGTCGAGCAGCGGGGTCGCTGTGCCCGCAGTGTTCGGGGCAAGGGCGCGCGCCGGAAACCGCCGGTCAAGCTCGGCGGCGATCAAGGCGGAATCACAGTAGATATCCGCCCCGATCTGAAGCACTGGGGCCCGCCTGTAGCCACCCGTCAGGGCCAGCAGATCAGCCTTTGGCGCAATAGGAGGCACGATGACCGATGACCATGACAGCCCCTTGAAGCCCATCAAAGTTCTGATTTTTTCGGAATAGGGAGAGGCTTCATAGTGGTGCAGGATCAGGTCGGTCATCGCTTTTCTCCTACTTCAGCAGCCCGAGGATCTCTTGCGCGGCGGCGGCGGATGAGGCGGGGTTCTGGCCGGTGACGAGTTTTCCGTCACGCAGCACGAAACTGGCCCAATCCGCCCCTTTTTCATACTGGCCACCATTGGCCTTCAGCATGTCTTCCACCAAGAACGGCACAACATCGGTAAGGCCGACGGCCTCTTCTTCGGTGTTGGTAAAACCCGTCACCCGGCGGCCAGACACCAGCGGTTTGCCTTCCACGCGTTGGGTGTAGCGGAACACGGCGGGGGCGTGGCAAACTGCGCCGACAGGCAAGTCGGCGGCGGCGAAGGCCTCGATCAGGCGTTTGCTATCCGCATCTTCGGCCAGATCCCACAACGGGCCGTGCCCGCCCGGATAGAAGATGGCGTCAAACCCGTCTTCGGTTACATCCGAAAGATTCAGCGTCGTCGCAAGGTGCTTTTGCGCCTCTGGATCGTCCTTGAAGCGACGGGTGTCATCGGTCTGTGCGTCCACGTTGTCGCTGGACGGATCAATCGGCGGCTGTCCCCCTTTGGGCGAGGCCAGTGTGATATCGGCTCCGGCGTCCTTGAAGACGTAATAGGGTGCCGCAAACTCCTCCAGCCAGAAGCCGGTTTTCTTGCCTGTATCCCCAAGCGCGTCATGGGATGTCAGTACCATCAGAATTTTCATGTCATTTTCCTATTTTTTCTCGCCGACGTGGATCACGCGCTTGCCAAAGTTTTCGCCATTCAGCAGGCCAATGAAGGCTTCGGGCGCATTTTCCAAACCGTCGATGATCTCTTCGCGGTATTTGATTTGGCCGCTTTCGATCCACGCCCCCATGTCTTTGGCAAAATCCGGGTAGAGGTGGCCGAAGTCGTCAAAGATGATGAAGCCCTGCACCTTGATCTTTTTGCGCAGGATCTGACCCATAAGCCAATTCATCCGGTCCGGCCCTTCGGGCAAGTCAGTCGCATTATACTGGGAGATCAATCCGCAGACCGGCACCCGTGCGTTTGGATTCAACAGCGAGATGACCCCGTCGAGGACCTTGCCGCCGACATTTTCGAAATAGACATCGATGCCATCGGGACTGGCCTTGGCAAGCTGTTCGGCAAAGTCATCTGCCTTGTGATCGATACAGGCGTCAAAACCCAACTCATTGACCGCATAGGCGCATTTCTCTGGTCCGCCCGCGATGCCGACCACGCGGCAGCCAAGGATCTTGCCGATCTGGCCCACAGTGGCCCCGACAGGGCCGGTTGCGGCCGCCACGGCGATGGTCTCGCCAGGTTTTGGCGCGCCAATTTGCGTCAGACCCGCCCAAGCGGTAAAGCCGGGCATACCCATGATACCGAGCGCCCAAGACGGATGCGCGGGTGATTTTCCAAGGTTTGTCAACCCCGCGCCATCCGACAGGGCATAATCCTGCCAGCCATTGAAGCTGAGCACCCAGTCGCCCGGCGCAAAGCCATCAACCTGTGAGGTGACGACCTGAGCCACTGTGCCGCCCTCCATCACGCCATCAATTTCCACCGGCGCGGCGTAAGATGGCGCATCACTCATGCGCCCCCGCATATAAGGGTCCAGCGACAGATATTCGGTGCGCAGAAGCATCTGCCCGGCACCGGGGGAGGGGACGTCCCCTTCAACTAGGCGAAGCGTGTCCTTGGTCGGTTCGCCTTTGGGGCGTTCCGCCAACACAAGCTGGCGGTTTACTGTTTTGGTCTGTGCCATGGTCATCATCTCCTACAAGGCTGTTTCAAGAATGCGGCGGGCATCCTCGGGGGTGATGGCATTTTGTTCGCCAAGGGCGGTCATGCCGTGATCCTTCAAGGCGACGACGATGCGATCAATTTCAGGTGCAGCAATTGCGTAATCGCCGAGTCGGGTTTTGATGCCCATCTGTTCAAAAAACCCGCGTGTTGCCTCGATCACGGCATCAATCCGCGCATCATCAGATCCCTCGCGGATGTCCCAAACATTGGCAGCATATTGCAGCAGTTTCTCGCGTTTGGGGCCACGTTGGTCGTTCATCAGTGACGGCAACACGACAGCCAGTGTGCGGGCGTGGTCGGTGTCATTGAGCGCGGTAATCTCATGTCCGATCATATGGCTTGCCCAGTCCTGCGGGACACCTGCGCCGATCAGGCCATTCAGGGCCAGCGTTGCCGTCCACATCAGGTTGGCGCGAACGTCATAGTCCTCCGGCGTCTCAAAGGCTTTGGGCCCAAGCTCGATCAGGGTGCGTAGCAGGGTTTCAGCAAAACCGTCCTGCACGCGCGCGGCGGATGGATAGGTTAAATACTGTTCGATGATGTGAACAAAGGCGTCGGCCACGCCGTTCGCGATTTGACGGGGCGGCAGCGTGTAAGTGACCTCGGGGTCCAGCACCGAGAAGACCGGGTAGCAATGCGGGCTACCAAACGGAAGCTTTGCGCCTTTTTCGGGGTTGGTGATGACAGCGCCAGAGTTCATCTCCGACCCGGTGGCGGGCAAGGTCAACACGGTGCCAAAGGGCAGCGCTTGCGTGATGACCGACCCGCGAGATGTCAGGATGTCCCAGGCGTCGCCATCATATTTGGCCGCCGCCGCGATAAATTTGGTGGCGTCAATAACGGAACCACCGCCGACAGCCAACAGGAAGGTGATCCCTTCTTGGCCAATCACCTCGACAGCTTTCAGCGCAGTGGCGTAGCGCGGATTGGGCTCAATGCCGCCAAATTCGACCAAGGTCCGGCCCGCAAGTGCCGCACGCACCTGACCAAGAACGCCTGTTTTCTCTGCGCTGCCTCCACCGTATAGGATCAGCACTTTTGCGTCAGGCGGAACCTGATCCTTCAGATCCGCAATACGGCCCTTGCCAAACAGGATATGTGTTGGATTGCGAAAGTCAAAATTCTTCATGGGTTCAGTTTCCTTCAGTTTCAATGTGCAGGCGCACGTCAATGTTTCCGCGTGTGGCGTTGGAATATGGGCAGACCTGGTGCGTCGCTTCGACAAGTCTTTCAGCATCCTCGCGAGTCATGCCCGGCAGATGTGCGGTAATGTCGAGATCAAGTCTGTATCCGCCCTCGGCGCGTTGGCCGATGCCCACCTCAACCGACGTTGATGCCGCTTTGGCATCAAGCATGAGTTGTTTGGCAGTTAACTCCATCGCGCTGTCAAAACAGGCAGCATAGCCAAGCGCAAACAGCTGTTCGGGGTTCACACCCGCCTCGCCACTGTCCGGGCGGACCATCTGGACTGAAAAGCTGCCATCGTTGAGGGCGGCGGTGCCCGAGCGGCCCCCGGTTGCCGTTGCAGTGGTTTTGTAGAAGATTTTCATGAGCTTCCTTTCGAGAATAGACTGGTCGTCTATAGCCATGTTAAAATTTTTAGGGGTTATGGCCCGGAACGAGCACCTTTGTTGCGTCCATTGCGGAATTGAGCGGGGCTTCACTGTGCGAGAGGCTCGCGACGAGGCTGGCTCCAAGCCACATGTGGTAGATCATTTCTGCCGTGGAGCGGGGGTCATCAAGCACGGCGACCGTGCCATCGTCGGTGCCCTGTTCAAGGGTCTCTGTCAGACGCTCGACGATTTCGCACACACCTTTTTGTAAGATATTACTCATGTTCATCGAGAGGTCAGCAACCTCCGCCGAAAGTTTAACAACCAAGCACCGGTCCTCGAGGTTGGGGCTGATTTGTTTTTTGCGCCACTCTTCGAAATAGGTCAAGAATCGAGACCGTGCATCCATGTCAGGATGCGCAAGCGACGCGTTCAGGCGCGTGCCATACTCCGTCATAAACTCGTTCAACAGCGCGCAGCCATAAGCCTCCTTGGAGGCGAAATAGTGATAGAACGACCCCTTCGGGACACCAGCCTCTTTCAAGAGCGCACTCAGACCGACACCTGTATAGCCCTGCTTGGCTGTCAGGCGGCGTCCTGTGGTCAATATCTGTGAGCGGGTGTCGATTTTCTGTTCCATGATCCCCGATATAGCTTCATTAGACCGGTCGTCTAGGGGCGGTGTAGCTTTTTCTAATCACAGGACTGTGAGCCGGTCTGAAAGCCAGAGTGGGATAAGCCACCAATCGGCATCTACGCCAGCCAGCACCTCTAGCCACCATGCCCATACAGACAAACCACGAGACGCCATTCGGTTGGGCGCGCCCTCATTTTTCGGCGCTTAGGACAGCTTCCAGCAAACCAGGAAAGCGACGTTCAAGCGCATCTCTTCGCAGTGACAGCAAGCGACCTCGCCCCTTTGGGACGTTCTGGATCACACCTGCTTCGCGCAACACTTTGAACAGGTGCGACTTGGTGGATTTCGCCACTTCAGGGTCCATCAAATTGCAGTGTGCCATTTCGACCGGGCCGTCGCGGAGCTGACGCACGATGTCCAACCGGCCCGGATCGCTGAGTGCGAACAAGACTTGCGTCAGTTGCAGCTCCTGCTCCTGCGGGTGCGCAAGATCGGGGCTGGCAGTGTCGGGTAAGATACTCATCGTTCGAATATACTTGAACCTTCTGCAGAAAGAAACTAGAGAAAGGTTCGATAAACTTCGAACCCTCCTGAAGGACTGCATTCCAAAATGACTACGATTGTGATGTCACCCAAGGCTAGAGAGCGCGCTGGTTTCGCAATCGTGCTTACCGGAAGCGCTCTGATGATGGCGAGCGCGAGCGCTCCGTCCCCTTTTTATCCACTGCTGCAGCAGCAACTCGGTTTTTCGTTTTTGGTAGTGTCGGAGATCTTCGCAATTTACGCGATTGCCCTTCTTGCGACACTGTTAGTGGCCGGATCAATCTCGGATCATGTCGGGCGGCGCCCTGTTCTGTCGATAGGGTTCGTGCTTCTCGCTGTTTCCGCCGCCGGATTCGAATTGTCAGATTCTGTGTCTGCGTTGTTATTGGCTCGTGTTGTGCAGGGCATAGCATGCGGCCTGCTCATGTCGACGCTGTCGGCGGCGATCACGGATCTTGAACCCCCTGAATTCACGGGCATCGCGGCGATCTGTAATTCAGTCATCCCCCTCGTCGGGCTGGCCCTGGGGGCCTTGATATCCGGCTTCGCGATGGAGTACCTTACCGAGCCAAAATTTGATATATTCACCGGGATTGCCGTGGCCAGCCTAGTGCTGGCGCTGGCCACATGGGGCTTGCCCGAAACATCGCCACGGCATGAAGGCTTGTTGCAGGCGCTGAAGCCTCGCGTTGGCCTCCCGATCGAAGTCAGGGGTACGTTCTGGCGTGGCGCTCCGGCGCTATTCGCGGGCTGGGCCACAGGGGGGCTGTATCTGTCACTTGGCGCACTCATCATCTCACAGGTTTTTGAAATTCAAAATGTGATCGTACAAGGGTTCGTTATCGCGCTGTTGGCTGGAGTTGGTGCGCTGGCCATTTTTACTGTGCGCAACTGCTCGGCTCGTAAGATCATGCTGTTTGGAACGATGGCGCTCTCAATGGGCACCTTTGCCACTTTGTTAGGCATTCAATACGAAAACTTAGTGCTCTACCTTAGTGCGCTCGCGGTCGTGGGCGCAGGATTTGGCACCTGCTTTTATGGCTTCATCCGCTCGATTATTCCGCTGGTGCCGGCGGATGTCCGAGGGGAGACTTTCGCAGCGCTATTTTGTATCAGCTACCTGGCATTCGGTTTGCCGGTCGTGATAGCCGGGCTTTTGGTGTCATTGTTAGGACTCAAAGTCGTTGTAATCAGTTACGGCAGTTTGATCGCTTCGCTGGCCGCGCTCGCAGGTCTGATGCGCAAATTTGGTCGAACAGACTAGTACTACAGTTGTATATTCTGTCTGATTTTCCGGTGTGCGATGGCGGCGACAATCTGGTGGTGCCTTCGCCATCGCGACCAGTCCCAAATGAAGTCGACAGTAAGTGTGGGGCGCGGCAGAAGTCGTGAGATCAGACGACGGAGCTCCGGTGTTGTCAGGGTTTGCGTAAGTCTGGCAATCATGCTGCTGCTATGTGAGGGCCCGGACTCGTTTCGTTCTGTTTGCCGAATGCCGCGCGACGCTGATCGGCGGTGATCCGGGCCAGAAAGGCGGCCGCGGCCATCACGAGGCTCATATGACGGTGCCAGCCATGCCAGGAGCGGGCCTCGCAATGATCGAGGCCAAGATCGTCCTTGGCGCGCAGGAAGCACTCCTCGATGGTCCAGCGCAACCCAGCAGCCGCAGCGAGCTCTGCCAGTGTGGTTCCGGCGCGGGCATAAGCGAAATAATAGGCGATGGGTTTCGGATCACGCAGGCTGCGCCGCGCCAGCAGCCAG
>Ga0307487_1000719_pt1 | contig 25087 bp, 27 predicted proteins | sample CBIW12metaG_FD_203665 | JGI IMG/M metagenome (GOLD analysis project Ga0307487, IMG submission 203665) | Sea-ice brine microbial communities from Beaufort Sea near Barrow, Alaska, United States - CBIW 1.2 | ecosystem: Environmental > Aquatic > Marine > Coastal | place: USA: Alaska | collected... | reverse complement strand
AAAAATCCATTGACCTGTACTAAACATTTTTGATTATTTTTTGCAAAGTTAACTTTTTAAAACTCTTTTCTGATAGAGAATATAGAAAAGAGAGCATAGAGAAGGGAATTTAGAGAGGAGAATATAGAGAGGAGAATATAGAGAAGAGAATAAAGAAAAGAGAGAAATAGAATTTCAATACAACCCTTTAAAAACTCATTTCGAATCGGGAGAATGTTTATAGATTAAATTAGAATTTGTATTTTTGATAAAAAGCAGGATGAAATGGATTTACAATCAAGAAAAATTGAGTTTGTTCAGGAATTTTTGAAACTTCAAAGTGAGGAGGCTATTTCCCGACTTGAAAAACTGCTAAAGAAAGAAAAGAAGCTAACTCAAAGTGATGATGTTCAGCCAATGACCGTAGAGCAATTCAATACACGAATTGATAAATCTATGGAAGATTCTAAAAAAGGAAAATTAACGGAAACGAATGATTTAATAGCTGATATTGAAAAATGGAGCTAAAAATATTCTGGACTGACTTCGCAAAAAATGAACTTCGAAAAAATTTCAAATATTATAAGAAAAATGCAAGTTTGAGAGTTGCAAAAAATGAAAACAGGAAGATAATAGAAGCAACTCGCCGGCTTGAAAAACAACCTGACATTGGACAAATTGAACCATTATTAACCGGAAGAAATCAAGAATTCCGATATTTAGTTCATCAAACTTATAAAATTATTTATTGGATAAATAGAAAAGAGAAACGCATTGAAATTATTGACGTTTTCAATACACAACAATACCCAATTAAAATAAAACGATCTTAAAAAAGTCAATTGGCATCAGGGAATACTGGTAAAATGAAGATTTGAACTTTAACTAGAATTTTGTTTAGCTGGGAAAACCCAACTTTAATTCTGAAATGTCATCTATTAAAAACTTGATCGATTTTCCAATTAACAAATCATCGGTGGAAATTACCGAAAATTAAACCCAAAAATCATTCAAAAAAATCAGGTTAATATGAAAAACAGAATAAAATCAGTAAAAGAATTTCATGCCGCCTTTGGCCTTGGGATCAACGAAACTCCGGTTGTTAATTTAGGGGAAGCCAAGAACCTGCTTAGGTTTAATTTGATGAAGGAAGAAAATGAAGAATATCTGGAAGCCGCCAATAATAACGATTTAACCGAAGTTGCCGATGCCTTGGGCGATATGCTTTACATTTTATGCGGAACCATCATTGAGCATGGCATGCAATCTAAAATTGAAGAAGTTTTTGAGGAAATCCAACGGAGCAATATGAGCAAATTGGGAGAAGATGGCAAACCTGTTTTCCGGGAAGATGGCAAGGTTCTAAAAGGTCCTAATTACTTCAGGCCGGATATTGAGAAGGTACTTGGAATATAGATTTGAGATGTTAGATATTAGAATATAGAAAAGAGAATATAGAGAAGAGAATCAACCCCGATAGCTATCGGGGAAGAATCAAGACAATAGAATAAGGGAAAGAACGAAATAATTTAAAAGTAAAAACCCTGCCGGCGTTTTAAATGCAGGCAGGGTTTTACTTTTGATGAAATCCGTCTTCCGACTTCCGTCTTCCGTCTTCCGTCTTCCGACTTCCGTCTTCCGTCTTCCGACTTCCGTCTTCCGTCTTCCGACTTCCGTCTTCCGTCTTCCGACTTCCGTCTTCCGTCTTCCGACTTCCGACTTCCGTCTTCCGACTTCCGTCTCCGGCCTATTTCACCTCATATCTCCAGCCAAATTTATCTTCGGCGAGATTGTACTGAATTTTCATCAATTTATCCTTTAAAAATTTGGCGTAAGAATCGGTAAGTACCGGTAATTCATGTTTTTCTCCCTTGAAACCAAAACCTTGAATAGGTGTGATAACAGCAGCAGTTCCAGACCCAAAAATTTCTTTTAAAGAACCGTCTTTAGCCGCATTTATTATTTCAGAAACAGAAACCCTACGAATTTCTACAGGAATATCGAAATCCCCGGCCAGGGCGATCAAACTCTTTCTTGTGATCCCGTCTAAAATCCGGTCACTGGTGGGAGCAGTTACAAGGGTATCATTTATCCTGAAAAAGATATTCATGGTCCCTGCTTCCTCCAAATATTCGTGAGATTCGGCATCGGTCCATACAATTTGCTGGTATCCTTCTTCATTGGCCAGTGCGGTAGGATAAAATTGTGCGCCGTAATTCCCTGCAGCTTTTGCAAAACCTACACCACCATCGGCGGCACGACTAAATTTATCCGAAAATTTAACCCTCACTTCGCCATTATAATAGCCTTTTACGGGTGAACAAATTATCATGAATTTATATTTGGTTGATGGAGAAGCTCCAACTCCCGGTTCGGTGGCAATTACAAAAGGCCTTAAATACAATGCGTTTCCAAATCCTTTTTTAATCCAGGCCTGGTCCAGTTTTAACAAGGCCTCCAAAGCAGGGAAAAAATATTCCGCGGGAAATTCAGGAATTGCCATCCTCTTGCTGGAAATATTAATCCGGTCAAAATTATCTTCCGGCCGAAAAAGCCAGATTTTATCATGGTCGTCTTTAAATGCTTTCATTCCCTCAAAAACAGCCTGGGCATAATGAAACACTTTTGCAGAAGGATCCAACTCAATTGGTCCGTAAGGTTTTACCTGAGGTGTTTTCCAGGCACCATTTTCATAATCGCACATCATCATATGATCTGTAAAAGTGGCCCCAAAAGTTAGATTTTCAAAGTCAACTGATGTGATCTTAGTGGTAGGGGATTTTACAATATCGAATTTAATGGAAGTATTATTTTTCATTATGTCTGGTTTAGAATGCAAATTTACCGAAATAATAATAAAAACATCCTCGAAACTTTTGGTAAATTTGTCAGGTTCTTTGGATTCAGTTCTATATTTGAAAACTTATGAAAATTTTATTTGTATTAATACTGACTGTATTTACTCTGATCTCCTGTAAAAATAAAGATACCGGAAATCTGAAAAAAGAAGAAACTAAGGAGGTTTCTAAGGAAATTGACTATCTATCTTATGGGGATGAAATTTCCTCTGAAAACAGCCTTTCTTCTGCTGAAATGGAAGTCCGTTATCAGGATTTGAAAATTGGCGACACTGTTGAGGTTAGTTTTAAAACGCATGTTAACGAGGTTTGCAAAGCAAAAGGATGCTGGATGAAACTGGACTTGCCCGGAGAAGAGGATGTGATGGTAAAATTTAAGGATTACGGGTTTTTTGTGCCGAAGGATATTGATCAAAAAGAAGTCATGGTACACGGGAAAGCTTATGTCACCGAAGTTTCTGTGGAAGTTCAAAAACATTATGCCGAAGATAGCGGGAAAACAGAAGAGGAAATCGCAGCCATTGAGCAGCCAAAGAGAACCTTGTCTTTTGAAGCGAACGGAGTACTTATAAAGAAATAATTTGGAACGAAAAATTATCATTACAGACGATGGTTCAACAACCATACACCTTCCCAAATGGGATGAACAATACCATTCTAAATTCGGTGCACTTCAGGAGGCCCGCCATGTTTTTATACAAATGGGGCTTTTTAAGGTGCTGGAGCGTGAAGAGCTTTCTGAAATTTCAATTTTGGAAATTGGCTTTGGTACCGGTTTAAATGGTTTGGTCACCTGGCAGGAGGCAAATAAAAAAGAGGTTTTAGTTGATTACACGGGAGTAGAGGCTTATCCGGTTTCTGCGGAAGAGGTTGAACATCTCAATTTTTCCGGGATGTTGGAGGAACCGGAGGCGGTTTCGGTTTTTGAAAAAATGCACAAATCTGCCTGGGAAACCCCTCAAAATATTTCTGAATTTTTCACTCTTACCAAACAACAAAAATTTTTTCAGGATATTTCCGATGTCGATAAATACGACCTGATCTACTTTGATGCTTTTGGTGCAGGGGTCCAACCCGATCTATGGACTGAGGAGATTTTTGAAAAAATGTATAAAGCCATCCGCAATAATGGGGTATTGGTTACCTATGCGGCAAAAGGCAGCGTAAGAAGAGCCATGCTGCAGGTAGGTTTTCTGGTTGAAAGGCTTCCCGGGCCTCCGGGGAAAAGGGAAATGTTAAGGGCAACAAAAAAATAGGCCCAACAGGTGTTAAACCTGTAATAAAAAATAGCGCCGCCAAAGGGTCTATGCTTATCTTGTCAAGAAAAAATGCGGGTATTAATAACAGGAGCAACGGGATTGGTTGGATCCCACATCACTAAATTATGCCATGAAAAAGGAATTATTGTTAATTATCTCACCACTTCTAAGGAAAAAATAGAGGACCAACCGGACTACAAAGGATTTTATTGGAATATAGAGAACAGGGAAATCGATGAAAACTGCTTTAAAAATGTAGATGCGATCATTCATCTGGCAGGGGCCGATATCGCCAAACGATGGACAAGCAGCTATAAAAAGGAAATTATCGCAAGCCGGACCCAGTCTGCCGATCTGTTGTTTGAAACCCTCAAAAACTCCGGTTTTAAGATTCCCCGGCTCATCTCAGCCAGTGCCATAGGTATTTATCCAAGTTCTTTGGAAAAATTATATTTTGAAGACGATAAATCTGTTGACGATTCTTTTTTGGGAGAAGTCGTGGTGCTTTGGGAGGCTTCCGCCGATAAATTCAAGAAGTTAGGAATGGAAATTGCCAAGATCCGCATCGGATTGGTTTTATCAAGAGAAGGTGGCGCCTTGCCAAAGTTGAAGGATCCTGTTTCGTTTAACGTGGGAACTGCTTTTGGCAGTGGAAAACAATGGCAATCCTGGATCCATATTGAAGATCTTGCGGGGGTTTTTCTTCACGTTTTGGAGAACAAACTGAGCGGAGTTTATAACGGGGTTGCACCAAATCCGGTAACCAATGAAGAATTGATGAAGGAAATAGCAGCCCAGGAAAATAAATCTATCTGGTTGCCCAATGTTCCCGCAATTGCCTTAAAAGTAGCCTTAGGAGAAATGGCAACAGTTTTGTTATCCAGTCAATTGGTGAGCTCAGATAAAATCGAAAAAGCCGGATATGAATTTCATTATAAAAATTTGATCAAGGCTTTGGAGGATTTGCTCTAGGAGCGTTTTAAAAATTTCATTTTTGTGGCATAAAATTGTTTGACATTTTTTAGTTACATAGTTTGACACCTAAGAATTAGCCACTAATGCACGAATAATTTTTTTATTCTAATAAAGAAATTCCCTGAAATAAAAAGAGGCTGCCATTGGCAGCCTCTTTTTCTAAACTCTAAACTCTTATGCTTTGTACGCTTTCAGGTTAATTGTAAGTTCAATTTCATCATTGATGAATTTATCTCCTAAAGTGTCAAAAACAGATTTAGATCCGTAATTAACGCCCCATTTGGTACGGTCTATTACAAAAGAATCACTTGTTAATTCAAGGGTGTCTCCGTTCATGCTGATAGAAACCGGGAATTCAACGTTTTTGGTTTCCTCTTTCATGGTAAGGTTTCCCTGTAACATTGTTTTTCCGTCTTTTTGACTAATTCCGGTTACTTCAAAGGTAGTGTTAGGATATTTTTCAACATTAAAAAAGTCGCCTTCTTTTCCTTCAACGGTTCCCATTAAATGGCTTTCAAGTTTCAGTTTATCTTCCCCTTCAAGGTCAGTAACTTCCAGGGATTTCATGTCAACTACAAAAGTTCCACTTTCAACTACGCTGTCATTGGCTTTAAAAGTACCTTGTGACAATTTTATAGTTCCTGTATGTGTGCCTGTTGGTTTTTCACCTTTCCATTCAATAACTGAAGCAGTGGTATCAACTATAAATTCGAAAGCTTCGGTATTTGCAACTGCAACTTCCTGTGCATCTTCGGTATTTGCTTCTTTGTTTTCATTCTTGCATCCTAGGGTTGCCATAGTTATTCCGGCAATCATAAAAAGATTAAAGATCGTTTTCTTCATTTTAAAAATTTTAAATTTTTGTTAGCGGCAAAACTACTGGTTTAGGCTTGATCCCAATCTTAAATATATATTAAATTATTGTGGTGACATTTTGACATTTTTTCAGAATTGGCAACAATTTTGACTTTAGCAGACTAAACAAAATTTGGCCAAGAATGAATAAAGATAAAAACAATAAGACCGGAGATAATAATAGGGATGTCAATCAGGACGAAACTATTGAAAATCAGGCAGAAGAAATATCAGGTGACGCTGTAGGTGAAATGGAGGAGCAAGAGCAGGAAGTTGAAGAACTCTCTGAAATGGAGCAATTAAAATTTGATCTTGAAAAAGAGAAAGACAAATTCCTAAGGCTTTTTGCTGAATTTGAAAATTATAAAAGGCGGACCTCCAAGGAAAGGATTGAATTGTTTAAAACTGCAAATCAGGATATGATGACAGCCATGTTGCCGGTTTTAGATGATTTTGACAGGGCTTTAACAGAGATTAAAAAAGCCAAGGACAAAAACCTTATTAAGGGGGTTGAACTCATTCACAATAAATTCCGGGAAACCTTAAAGAACAAGGGATTGGAAGCAATGGATGTCAAACATGGCGATTCTTTTGATGCTGATATTCACGAAGCCATTACACAAATTCCTGCCTCATCAGCAAAATTAAAAGGAAAGATAGTAGATGTAGTGGAACGCGGTTATAAGCTGGGCGATAGGATCATTCGCTTTCCAAAAGTAGTGACAGGACAATAGTCACTTTAAAAAATTACAAAATTACAAGATGAAACAGGATTATTACGAAATACTAGGAATAAGCAAGAATGCAACTACAGCCGAGATCAAAAAGGCGTATCGGAAAAAGGCAATAGAGCATCATCCCGATAAAAACCCGGGAAATCACAAGTCTGAAGATATGTTCAAAAAAGCGGCGGAAGCTTACGAGATTTTGAGCAATGAAGATAAGCGGGCCAAATACGACCGTTATGGTCACCAGGCCTTTGAAGGCGGTGGTGGAGGTGGTTTTGGCGGCCACGGAATGAACATGGATGATATTTTTAGTCAGTTCGGCGATATTTTTGGAAGTGGCTTTGGTGGCGGAAGCTTTGGTGGTGGTGGTTTTGGCGGCGGTGGCGGCCAACGCCGTGTAAAAGGGAGTAATCTAAGAATAAGAGTAAGCCTTACCCTGGAAGAAATTGCCAATGGTACAGAGAAAAAAATAAAAGTCAAAAGAAAAGTCCAGGCACCGGGAACTACTTATAAAACCTGTTCTACCTGTAATGGAATGGGGCAGGTAACCCGTATTACCAACACCATTTTAGGCAGGATGCAAACAGCCGCCCCCTGCACAGCCTGTGGAGGTGCCGGACAAATAATAGATAAAAAACCCGCCGGAGCCGATGCTCAGGGACTGATATCAAAAGAAGAAACTGTTTCCATAAAAATCCCTGCAGGGGTTGAAGACGGAATGCAGTTGAAAGTTACCGGGAAAGGAAATGATGCCCCCGGAAACAGTGTGCCGGGTGATTTGCTTGTCGCTATTGAAGAAAAGCCACATGACAGCCTGCAACGTGAAGGCGACAATTTACATTACGATCTTTATATCAGCTTTTCTGAAGCCGCTCTTGGGGCTTCAAGGGAAATTGATACCGTAACCGGAAAAGTGCGAATCAAAGTTGATGAAGGTACCCAGTCCGGTAAAATATTACGCCTGCGCGGAAAAGGAATTTCCAATTTGAATGGATATGGAAAAGGGGATTTGTTGGTTCATGTAAATGTTTGGACTCCAAAGGTCCTAAACCGCGAACAAATGGACTTTTTTGAAAAAATGTCAACCGATGAAAATTTTCAACCCAACCCTGAAAAAGGAGATAAATCATTTTTTGAGAAAGTAAAAGATATGTTTTCTTAATGGCAATGCTTTTGGAAATATTTTATATATTTGAGAATCACTAAATTATATTTGGTGATATTTTTTCTTTTTCATAGCAATTTTTTTCCCATCCTTAATTAAGTTTAAGGGTGGGTTTTTGTTTTTTAAAAAGCAGTAATTAAGTGTTTCTGATAAAATAGTATTTATTTAATGCGGCTTTTGGGCTATTTCAATATATTTGCCTTCTAAAAAAAATTTATGACCAATTTCCTGGTGGCAGAAAATATTTGCAAAAATTTTGGCGATTTTAGAGCCCTCAATGATGTTTCCATCAGCATTCCCAAAAAAAGTATTTTCGGATTATTGGGGCCAAACGGGGCCGGAAAAACCACCTTGATCCGAATTGTCAATCAAATAACCATGCCAGACAGCGGAATGATCTATTTAGACGGGAAACCGCTGCATCCAAATGATGTAGGAAAAATAGGGTATTTACCGGAAGAACGGGGATTGTACAAATCTATGAAGGTGGGCGAACAAGCGCTGTACCTGGCAAGGTTGAAAGGACTTTCAAAGGCCGAAGCAAAAGAGAGACTGGAGTACTGGTTTAAAAAACTGGAGATCACCCATTGGTGGGATAAGAAAATCCAGGAACTTTCCAAAGGCATGGCACAAAAGGTGCAATTTGTGATCACCGTGCTTCACCAGCCCAAATTACTGATCTTTGATGAACCTTTTAGTGGCTTTGACCCTGTGAACGCCGAGATCATTAAAAATGAGATCCTCCAACTCCGGGATGAAGGAGCCACGATCCTGTTCTCTACACATAGAATGGAAAGTGTGGAAGAGCTTTGCGAATATATGGCGTTAATCCATGAAGGCAATAAATTGCTGGATGGAAAAGTAGCCGAAATTAAAAGGGAATATAAATCCAATACCTTTGAAGTAGGATTAACTGCTGAAGACGAAACCGCTCTTTTAAAAGAATTAACTGCCAATTTCAAAGTGGGAAAAGCTAATTTCAAAAGCATTACCAACGATCTGAAATTGAGTATTCAAATAAAACCCGGGGAGTCACCTAACGAGTTGCTTTTGTACCTCTTGTCAAAAGCCAGGGTAAACCATTTTGTGGAAGTTATTCCTTCTGTTAATGATATTTTTATTAAAACCGTGACCGACAATGCATAATCTAAAACTCATCATCCAAAGGGAATATAAAGCAAGGGTAAGGAATAAGACCTTTATTGTAATGACATTTTTAAGTCCCCTTATATTAGTAGCCATGATGATGTTGGTAGCATATCTTGCCACGCTTAATAACAGTGAACAACACACCATTGCCATAAATGACCTGAGCGGGATATTCCGGAACGAATTCAAGGATACCGATGGGATTAAATTTATAGATCTTTCTTCAATTCCCCTGGAAGATGCCAAAAAGCTGGTGTTGGAAAAGGAATATTACGGGCTGTTGTATATTCCTAAACTAGACGATAATTTTGAACTGGCCAAATCGGTGCGGTTTTTTGCGAAAGAATCGCCTTCCCTGGATATTCTTCAACAAATGGAGCATATTTTAACCGAAAAACTCAACACCCGGGAACTTATTTCCAGGGGCGTGGATGTTTCCAAAATTGAATCGGCTGAAACACCGGTGTATATTCAGATTCAAAATTTTGAGGGCGTCCGCACTTCAAAAATGTCCAATTACGTCAAGATGTTTTTTGGTGGTGCCGCAGGTTATCTGCTTATGATGTTCATTATTATTTATGGGAATATGGTGATGCGCAGCGTTATTGAAGAGAAAACCAACCGGATTATCGAGATTATCGTGTCTTCAGTAAAGCCTATTCATCTGATGTTGGGAAAAATCCTGGGAACTTCCTTGGCCGGTATTACCCAATTTGCTATCTGGGTTGTTCTTGGGACAATACTGCTGTTTTTGGCCGCATCTTTTACGGGAATGGATTTAATTTCGATGCCGCCCTCCCATGCACAAAAAGGGTTGGAGCAAATGTCTTCCAATGAAATGCAACAACTCATTATGGATATTTCCAATTTGCCTATTGGCGCCTTGATTATCGCATTTCTGGGTTATTTTATTGGGGGTTATTTCCTCTATAGCGCGATTTACGCCGCTATTGGTGCAGCAGTAGATTCTGAAACCGATACGCAGCAATTTATGTTTCCCATAATTTTGCCTTTAATGCTTGGCATTTACGTGGGTTTCTTTACGGTAATTGAAAATCCACATGGTACTGTTGCCACTATTTTTTCCATGATTCCCTTAACATCTCCCATTGTGATGCTGATGAGAATCCCATTTGGAGTTCCATGGTGGGAATTGGCAATCTCTTTCCTATTGCTTATAATCACCAATTTTGGGGTATTATGGCTTGCGGCAAAAATTTATCGGGTAGGGATTTTAATGTACGGCAAAAAACCTACTTATAAGGAGTTGTATAAATGGCTTAAATATTAACTATGCAAAGTGGAGTAGAACAGGTAAAAGAGGTAATAGAAGAAAATATTTGGAGCAATATCCTTGAATTTTTCAGGATCAATATTCTGAGTTTTGAAAGCGGCGGGAACCAAATAAAAATTACCGTGGGCCTCATTTTACTTGTGATATTCACTTTCGTGATCACCAGTATATTCCTGCGCGGAATTCGCGTTTTATTGACCAGGAAACTTCAGGAGAATGACAGGCTAAAATTTATAAGTGTATTTAAATTTATAAAATACCTGGTTTATCTTATTGTAATTATTCTTACGCTTAGTTCTGCAGGAATTGATATTACCATACTTTTAACAGCCTCTGCGGCGTTTTTTGTCGGTTTAGGATTAGCTTTGCAGGATCTTTTTCAGGATATGATTGGCGGGTTGTTTATTATAATTGACAAAACCCTTTTGGTAGGCGATATCATTGAATTGGAAGGAAGAGTTGGAAGGGTCATTGAAATTAAATTGAGGACCACGCGGGTTTTGACCAGGGACGATAAAATAATGATCATTCCCAACCATAAATTTATAAGCGATATTATCCTCAATTACACCCAAAACCACGTAACTACCAGGGAAGCTGTTAAAGTGGGAGTGGCCTACGGAAGCGATACCTTAAAAGTAAAAACTATTTTATTGGAATGTGCTATGGATCAGGTAGGAATTGTTGAAAAACCAAAACCTTTTGTGCTTTTTGAAGATTTTGGGGATTCAGCCCTGGTCTTTGTATTGCATTTCTTTGTGACCGATAGTTTTGTGGATCCAAAAATAAAAAGTCAACTTCGATTTAAAATAGATCAAAAATTCAGATCAAATAATATTAGTATTCCTTTCCCACAAAGGGATGTGCACATGTTTTATCCCAACAACCCCTCACTTAATAAACCAAATCCCGATGAATAAATTTTTTAAAATATTTTTATTCCTATGTTCTGCAGGAATTGGATCAATAGCCCACAGCCAGACCTCCGATCTTGCCAGGATTGAATACACCTATTTCCCCCAGTCCAACTCCTATAACTCCTTCAAGAGGTTCAAGAGTTTTGTGAATTTCCCTATAAAGCTAAACGATGATGGGGCCTATTTGGTTCCCGGGGTGGAATATCAGAACATCAATTTGGATTATGAAGATTTTGCGCCATTCAATACTTCAGAGTTGGAGAATTTCCAGTCTTTTACCTTTAATCTTGGGTACACCTTTAAAATAAGTGAAGACTGGCGTTTTGGTGCTGAAGGAGGCGTAAAAGTGGCATCCAATTTTGAGCGAAGTGCGATAATTTCAGACGATATGGTTTATACCGGAGCGGTATATTTCATTAAAATTAAAGAAGACGAGCGTTATATCGAGCCTACGCGTTTAATTTTGGGATTGGAATATTCCACCACCACCGGAATTCCTTTTCCCCTGCCTGTAATCAATTATTACAAACGATTTGATCCCAAATGGTCTTATAGTCTTGGGGTTCCAAAATCAAACCTGAAATATTATTTTAATGAAAAAAATTCCATGCAGGGATTTATTACCCTGGACGGATTTTTTGCAAATGTGCAGAACAATTTTGATATCAGCCCGGATAATCCCACCTCTAACGCTTTAGCTGAAAGCGTTTCCATGACAATATTGCTTTCTGGATTGGGGTATGAATACAATTTTACAGAGCACTTTTCTTTTTATATTTACGGGGGACATACCATTATTAACGATATAAGGTTAAGAGACGGTAATCTGGACAATGTATATACAATTAATGATCAAAATTCATTTTACGGCCGCGCAGGTCTCAAATTTAATATTTTATAATGGCAAAAATTTTAATTATTGAAGATGAAGCGGCAATCCGCAGGGTACTTGTAAAAATCCTTTCTGAAGAAAACAAAACCTATCTGGTTGATGAAGCCGAAGATGGCCTTGTGGGAATGGAAAAAATAAAGGATGACGAGTACGACCTTGTTCTTTGCGATATTAAAATGCCCAAGATGGATGGAATAGAAGTTCTGGAAGCCATCAGAAAAATAAAACCTGAGGTGCCGGTAGTTATGCTTTCGGGGCATGGCGATCTCGATACCGCCGTAAATACGATGAAATTGGGTGCTTTCGATTATATTTCAAAACCACCGGACTTGAACCGTTTACTCAATACGGTTAGAAATGCCCTGGACAGGAAAAAACTGGTGGTGGAGAACACCCAACTCAAGAAAAAGGTAGGCAAAAACTACGAAATGATTGGCAACTCCCCGGCAATCTCAAAAATAAAGGATATTATTGAAAAAGTTGCGCCTACAGATGCCAGAGTGCTTATTACCGGTCCCAACGGAACAGGAAAGGAATTGGTAGCTCATTGGCTTCACCAAAAAAGCAATCGTTCCAGCGGGTCGATGATCGAGGTAAACTGTGCCGCGATCCCTTCAGAATTGATTGAAAGCGAATTATTTGGACACGTAAAAGGGGCTTTTACTTCGGCAATTAAGGATCGTGCCGGAAAATTTGAAGCCGCTAATGGCGGTACCATATTCCTGGATGAAATTGGTGATATGAGCCTTTCTGCCCAGGCAAAAGTTTTGCGGGCACTTCAGGAAAATAAAATTTCACGGGTGGGAAGCGATAAGGATATTAAAGTGGATGTACGCGTAATTGCAGCGACCAACAAGGATCTTAAAAAGGAAATAGAAGAAAAGAAATTCAGGGAAGACCTTTACCATCGCCTGGCGGTTATTTTAATTGAAGTCCCGCCATTAAACGAACGCAGGGAAGATATTCCATTGCTAGTCGAGTTTTTCAGCGATAAAATCGCGGAGGAACAAGGCACCAATAAAAAGGAATTTACCGATGGCGCCATCAATCTTTTGAAAAAATATGACTGGACCGGTAATATAAGAGAACTTCGGAATGTGGTGGAAAGACTTATTATTTTAGGTGGCGAAGAGATAACAGAGGAAGATGTTCAACTATTTGCAAGTAAGTTTTAGGAAGAAGGAATTCAACTAAAACTAATTAACCCTTCAGGATCAGGGCTTTTTAAAAATAATTTTAGTCCCGGAGCGAGGGCGGAATGTATCTTAAGAAATACATGGTATCTCCACTTGGATGTGCCCATTTATTAAATAATTCAAAACCAAAGCGCTGGTATACAACTGCATTTTGTCGCATTCTGGTTTCGGCATATAAAGGAAGTTTATATTCCTGGGCCTGCCGGTAAAATTCATCTTTCATTTCTTTTCCAACCTGGGTATCGGCTCCCCTCGCATCGGCTAAAATCCCCCAAAACCAACAATATAAATATTCCCCTTCCTGCGGGCGTTGTTGTTTGATGTATTTTTGTGTTTTTAATATATTCAGGGCATTTTTAAAACCGGTAACATTAATTAAAAGACCTAATTGTTCCGGAATATCCTTCCAGAAATTGTCATCCTTTTTGCTGGTTTTAAACAAAATGGCGATTCCTTTCCCATTTTCAGAAATTATAAGCGCATCTTTTTTAATCGCTTTCTCCACCATATTTTTAGCCAGGTAGTGAAAGCGTTGGTCCCTTTTGGAGTCGTTTTTTACAACTTCTAAAGAAGTAGGAATTTCCTTCAATAAAATTGCAACCTTCTCAATAATTTCTTCTTTGTCCAAGATGTTCAATTTAAAGGCGAATATAAAAAATGTCTTTTAAAGATCGTATATTTAGCACCGAATATATTTGAAAAATGAAAAAAATAGATTATTCACAATTTAAGGTAAAAGGCGATATTAATCTCCAAAAAGCCTCCACTACTTTCGATTTGGGAAAGCAGAAGAAAAAGATCGAAAAACATCTTGAAAAAACCCGTGTGGATTTAGGAAAGTGGCAGGATAAACTTTATGCTCATTCAAAATATTCGGTATTGGTATGCCTCCAGGGCATGGACACTTCAGGAAAAGACAGTGCCATCAGGGAGGTTTTTAAGGATTTTAATTCGCGCGGAGTTGTAGTACACAGTTTTAAAGTGCCGTCTTCCCTGGAATTAAAGCATGACTATTTATGGAGACATTATATTGCTTTGCCGGCACGTGGAAAATTCGGGGTTTTTAATCGTACGCATTATGAAAACGTACTTATAACCAGGGTTCATCCCGAATATATCCTGAATGAAAATTTGCCCGGGGTGAATAGTATTGACGACATAAACGATGCTTTTTGGGAAAAACGTTTTGAACAGATCAGAAATTTTGAGGAGCATCTTGCCGAAAATGGTACCATTATCTTCAAATTTTTCCTTCATATTTCGAAAGAAGAACAACGGGAACGATTATTGAGGCGTTTGGACGAACCGGATAAAAACTGGAAATTCTCTCCGGGAGACCTCAAAGAACGCAAATTATGGGGCGAATATCAAAATTGGTATCAGGATGCATTTAACCGTACTTCCGTGTCACATGCGCCCTGGTATGTAATTCCTGCCGATGATAAAGCGACCACTAGATACCTGATCGCAAACATACTTTTGGAAGAATTATTGAAATATAAAGATATAAAGGAACCCGCGATGGATCCTGAATTATTTAAGAACTTAGAAAGTTATAAAGACCAATTGAAAAAGGATTGAAATAACTTCAACCTTAGTCAGGTAAATTATATTAATCAGCAAAATCCTACAACCCAAGATGAAGAAGATCGTTTTAGTTAGCCTCGCATTATTTTTTAGCCAATTGAGTTTTTCTCAATTAGGTCCCGCTCAGCTAGATTCCCTGGAGATCAGGAAAATTTATGACATGAGTCTTTTAAACGGAAAGTCTTATTCCTGGTTGGAGCACCTGTCGCTAAAAATTGGAACGAGGCTTACCGGCTCGGTGGGTGCGCAACGGGCAGTTGAATACACCAAAAAGGAATTGGAATCACTTGGCCTTGACAAGGTTTGGTTACAACCTGTTATGGTGCCAAAATGGATTCGTGGCGCCAAGGAATTTGCTTATGTGGAAACTGCTCCGGGCAGTACCAGAAACATCAATATCACCGCCCTGGGCGGATCGGTTGCCACACCCGCCGGAGGTACAAAAGCGCGGGTGATAGAAGTACAGGGAATTGAAGATCTTGCCCGCTATGGAGAGGAACAAATTAAAGGGAAGATCGTCTTTTTCAACCGCCCTATGAGGGCCAGTGTGATCAATACCTTTGAAGCCTATGGCGGCGCGGTAGATCAGCGTTATTCCGGTGCGGCCGAAGCTGCTAAATACGGCGCGATTGGGGTAATTGTGCGTTCCATGAATTTAAGGCTCGATGATTTTCCCCATACCGGTAGCATGAGTTACGGCGATTTGCCCGCATCAAAACGTATTCCCACCGCTGCCATAAGTACCAACGATGCCGAATATTTAAGCGGACTTTTAAAAATTAAAAAGGATGCCGAAGTTTATTTTAAATTGAATTGCGAACAATTTCCCGATGTGCAGTCCTTTAATGTCATTGGCGAAATAACAGGTTCCGAATTTCCTGAAGAATTTATTGTGGTTGGCGGACACCTGGATTCCTGGGATCTTGGTGACGGTTCTAATGATGATGGGGCAGGAGTAGTACAGTCTATGGAAGTGTTAAGGCTTTTTAAAGAATTGAACATGAAACCAAAACGCAGCATAAGGGTGGTGCTTTTTATGAATGAAGAACATGGCCTGAACGGCGGTAAAAAATATGCAGAAGTAGCTAAACAAAAGAAAGAGAATCACATTTTTGCACTTGAAAGTGATGAAGGTAGTTTTAATCCACGGGGATTTTCAATTGAAGCCGATAAAGCCCAATTTCAGCAATTTGTAAGTTGGAAACCTTTGTTTAAGCCTTATCTCATTCATTATTTTGAACAAGGCGGAAGTGGTGCCGATATTGGCCCCTTGAAAAATGGCTCTACAGTTTTAGCAGGCCTGCGTCCGGATTCCCAACGTTATTTTGACCATCATCATTCTGATAACGATGTTTTTAAACATATTGTCAAAAGAGAATTGGAATTGGGAGCAGCAACAATGGCTTCCCTTATTTATTTGGTAGATAAATATGGGATAAAAGCCAGTGAGCCCTTGCAGAGTTCCGGACTTTAAAATGAGTATTGAGTATTGAGTATTGAGATATGAGATATGAGAGAAAGTTGTGGGGATTAATATTGTTTGGTTTCCCTAAAAAAACTTCCTTAATATGTCATTCAGAATGCAGTGAATCTGATAGTATTGAGATGTCATATTTGAGATTTGAGAGGAAGTGGCGGAGCTTAATGTTGATTGGTTTTTTTGAAAAAAACACCTTGAAATGTCATTCTGACCGCAGTGAAGAATCCCGTGTACTAATTGGGCGAATCTTGTACTAAAGACGATAAAATTTTCACTACTCATACCCTCACGCAGGTAGTAGGGATTCTTCCTCACCCAAAAAGCTAATTCAGAAAGACAAAACCAGACAATTATGCCACTCTCATCCTCGCACTTAGCATAGGGGAAATTAAAACCGATTTCAATTCCTTCACGCGCAAAACCTGTTATCTTTGTCCCTCAAAAATTACGATTTGCAATTATCTGCGTACACCAAAGAATTCAATACCAATTTAAACATCGCCTTCCCGGTTATGATGGGTCAGTTGGGCCATGTGATGGTGGGTTTTGTAGATAATGTAATGATAGGAAGATTGGGCGCTGCCCCCCTGGCTGCAGTTTCCCTTGGAAATAGTTTGGTGTTTATCGCCCTTTCCCTGGGTATCGGGTTTTCCTTCGCAATAACCCCGTTAATCGCCGAAGCAAATGGGGCCTCCAATATTGAGAAAGGAAGAAGTTATTTTCATCACGGCATTATTTTATGCGCCGTGAACGGGATTTTATTGTTTTTGCTGCTCCTGCTGGCAAAACCAATTTTGTATTACCTGGATCAGCCGCCGGAGGTGGTAGCACTGGCCATCCCGTATCTTGAGATCGTAGCCTTTTCCATGATCCCGCTTATGATCTTCCAGGCCTACAAACAGTTTGCAGACGGGCTTTCCCAAACCAAATATGCCATGTATGCCACTTTAATTGCAAATGTGGTAAATGTGGTATTTAATTATTTGCTAATTTATGGGATCTGGATCTTTCCGAGATTGGAACTTAAAGGAGCCGCAATTGGAACCTTGATTTCCAGGTTCTTTATGCTTTGGTTTATTTGGGAGATCCTTCGCAGAAAAAAGAAATTCAGGGGTTATTTTATCTGGACTAAAAAAGAGCTTTTCAAAATGCATATTTTTAAACGATTGTTGGCCCTGGGATTTCCTTCCGCTTTACAAATGTTTTTTGAAGTCGCCATCTTTGCCGGGACGGTTTTTTTGGCGGGAACATTGGGAACCAATCCGCAGGCGGCAAATCAAATAGCACTCAACCTGGCTTCAATGACATTTATGATAGCCGTGGGCCTTGGGGTTACCGCGACCATTCGGGTTGGAAATCAAAAAGGATTAAAAAATTATTCAGATTTAAGACGAATTGCGTTTTCCACCTTTTTGCTGGTGTTTCTAATTGAAGCAGTTTTTGCAATTGGATTTATACTCCTGAAAAACTGGCTGCCTACCATTTATATAGACAATGTCGAAGTGATTGTCCTTGCGGCACAATTGCTTATTATCGCTGCATTGTTTCAGTTGAGCGATGGTTTACAGGTGGTGATCTTGGGTGCCTTACGAGGGTTACAGGACGTAAAATTCCCCACCCTTATTTGTTTTATCGCATACTGGATCATAGGTTTTCCTATTTCCATTTACTTTGGAAAAGCGGAACACCTGGGTTCCATAGGCATCTGGTTAGGGCTTTTTGCCGGGTTGACAGCCTCGGCGGTAATGTTGTACTTTCGCTTTAACTTTTTGAGCAGGAAACTTGTTTTGAGGGAAAAATTTGACTTGAAGCAAAGAGCCTTCAGTAACACCGAAATTTAGAACTTGTCAGCAATTTTATGGCATTGAAATTATAATTGCATTTTTTTAATAAATAATAAGAATAAAATTTGATACTATGGACTTTCCGAAATTCCTTTTAGGCGATAACACCGATTATCCAGATGCTATTTTTGTAATTCATACCGAATATCCCCGGTTTATAATCAACCTTGAAAATGACGATGTGGAGTGGTTAGAGGATTTTGATCAAAACGACGAAAAAGAACTGGCCACCCAGGCTGAAGATCTGATTATTCAGGCAAGTGAATTTTACGATCGGGAAGTTTCCCGATACGATGAATAATTTTTATTATGGAACAAATTATTGAGTGGGACAAGGAATTATACCTGTTTCTAAACAATTTGGGAAGTCCTTCCTGGGATCCGTTATGGATGTTAATCACCTATAAATGGACCTGGATCCCATTTTACGCCTTCCTGTTATATCTGATATTTAGAAAATTCGGAACTAAAGGCACATTGATCACCGCGGTTGTAATCGCGTTGTTAATAACAGCTTCAGACCAATTGGCAAATGTTTTTAAACATGGGTTTGAGCGCCCCAGGCCTTGCAGACAGGAAGGGGTTATGGAGTACGCCCGATTTATCGCCGAAAGATGCGGCAGTTTTGGGTATTTTTCTGCCCATGCAGCAAGTTCTACCGGATTGGCGGTATTTGTTGGATCGCTCCTTAAACGGGATTATCCCAAATTGCCTTATCTGATGCTTATCTGGGCGGCAGTAGTTTCTTATAGCCGCATTTATGTTGGCGTACATTATCCTTTAGACGTTGTAACCGGAATGTTGATAGGAGCTATACTTGGCTATCTTTTCTACAAGTTTCATTCGTTTCTGGCCGGAAAATTCAAGGTGCATTTTTAGTGGCTATATAAAAACTTCGGATCAACCTGGAGTTCTCGCTTTTGGATATTGCGGGATTCAGATTATATTCGTCCACATATTTCAAAGTATAGTTTTTGAAAGCATCTTTCCAATCAGGACTGGCTTCTTCAGATACAAGAATACCAAATTCAGTTCCTACCTGTGGGTTTATTTCTTTTTCGGTATCAATTAAAGGGATAGGCTCCCCAAAGGCCCAGATCAATTCCGGCAGCATCCCGGTCACATCATATATTTGAATATTTTCAGCTGTTTTATAGGCTTTTAGGTCGGCGACATTGGGAGAATTGTGCACGGGACTGATCAATTTCAAAAAAGGAAAGCCCAGAATTATTACCAGCATCATCATTGTTGCCTGAAGCGCGAACAACAATTTTATGCGGGTTTTAAACAAGGCATAAATAAACCCGAAACCCAATAAAATAAAAATTATGCTGATCAATATAAACATAGTTTTCATTTCCCATAAATCTTCTCCTAGCATATAATAGAAAACAAATGGGATTGCGATAGCGATCAATATTAACAGGATAAAATTGAGGTAAATGGGAAATTTCTCTAACCTGGAGAACTTCAGATTAAAATTTTTAATTACATATTCCACATAGAAAGCGGTTGTCACCGCCAACGGTATTATGGCAGGAAGTAAATACCGACTTTTTTTTTCGGGAATTATAGATAATAAAACCACCGTGATCAGGGTCCAAAGAAGGTAAAATTGGTAGGCTTTAAGGTTGGAAACCCTGGATTTTAAATATGGGTAAAATAAGCCGATCAATGCGGGAATTGTCCAAATGCCGCTTTGGATAAAGAAATTCCAATAATACCAAATGGGCCTTACATTGTAATTAAACCAGCGGCCACTTTCCTGTTCGGCAATTTCATTAAAAGCCTGGGCATCGAAATGATGAATTAAAATCGTCCACCAGGTCCCGATGATCAACCCTACCCCGATAAAAATTACCAGAAGCTTCCATTTAGTTCTTAGTTCCTTAATTTTATAAATAACCGAATAGCTGATTAAAAATGGGATGAATAAGGCGTATAAAGATACGGGGCCTTTACTTAAGAGCGAGGCACCAAACAATAAACCGGCAATTATGGCATAAAATCTTTGGTGTTTGGCTGAGGTAAACATAAGTATAAAAAAATAGCAGCAGCCCATCATAAAACTATGGGTAAAAATATCCCATTGGCCTTCCCTTCCCAAAGTGATGATAAAAAAGGAAGTCATTAAAATTATGCTGGCACCAAAGGCAAATGATTTCTTTATGCTTAGTTTTAATTGAAGTTTGTAAAAAATAAGGACCAGCAGCAGTGCGCTCAACGCAGCTGGCAATCTATAGGCAAAAAGGTTGTGAATTCCGAAGATCCACGCAGAAATTGCGGTTAACCAGGTGGGTAAAGGCGGTTTTTCATAACGGGGAAGCTCATTCATGGTTGTAAAGATCCAGTTGTTATGAGTGAGCATTTCCCGTGCGGTTATAAAATTTCGGGCCTCCATAATGTTTACGAACAACGCGTCCAGATTTGAGAGGAACATCAATGATCCTAATACAATTAAAAGGGGGAAATACGGTAAATTTTTAAAATTATAATCGGGCATATTTTCGGCTTAAAATGATATTTCTTATATAGATCAAAATTCCCATAATATGACCGAGAAATAAGACCGGATCTTTTCTAATAATGGCGTAAACTAAAATCATCGCCGATCCTATCAGACTGAGAAACCAAAATCCCAGGGGCAAAACAGATTCCTTCATTCTTTCGGAATAAATCCATTGATAAAGGAACCGAAGGTTAAAAATTATCTGGGCAGTTATACCCAATGTTAAAAGCCAGAGCGGAATAGCCTCATTAAAAAGCAATTTTTGTATGTCGTAGGTATTGTTATTATAGGAATAAATGACAATTAGAACGGGGAACAAAAATAAAAATATCTGTAAAAATTTTGGAAGCCTTTTCCACTCACCTTGTAATTGCAGATTTCGGATATAGATGAAGTACGTAATTGCCTGGCCGAGCATGATAGAAAAATCATTTCTTAAATAGCCATAAACAAAGAGTAAAAATGAGGCGATCAAACTCAGTTTCCAAAACACGGAGGGGGTTAATACTTTCTTGTTTTTTTCAGAAATAAACCACTGTATGAAAAGCCTTCCGGAAAACAATATTTGTGCGGCAAATCCTATGCTGTAAATTTGCCAGCTACTCATCTTTTTGGATCACTTTATAGTTGATGTAGCTCTTTCGCATCCAGAGATAAGCAAAGCAGTCTACTAATGGGCCTGCAAGTCTGTTCAAAATAAAAAACTTTGGGGTACCGGCAATCCTGGGATAATGCCTAACCGGAATTTGTTTTATTTTTCCTTTTTGCAACAGGATCATCGCCGGTAAAAAGCGGTGAAGGCCTTTAAACATTGGGATCCGTTTGGCATAATCGGTTTTTATAACCTTCAAAGGGCACCCGGTATCGTCCATTCCATCCTGGGTAAAGCTTCTCCTTATCAGGTTGGCAATGGTGGAAGATATATTCTTCTTAAAAGAATCTTTCCTGTTGGTTCTCACCCCGGTTACCAGGTCAAATTCTTCAATATGTTCCAGTAAAAGGTTGAAATCTTCAGGATCGGTTTGCAGGTCGGAATCTATATAACCTATCAGCGGGGTTTTGGAATAATCAAAACCTGCTTTTATGGCGGCGCTTAAACCTTGATTTTGTTCAAAAGAGATGTAATGAAATGTTATGTTTCGTTTACAGATGTCTTCGATCAGGGCTAAACTTTTATCAGAAGAACCATCGTTCACAAAAAGAACGCAGGTTTTTTTATTGGCGATGTTTAAATATTTTTTCAATTCCTGCTCTACCCTTATCAGGTTTTCTTCTTCATTGTAAAGCGGGACAATAATCGTAAATTCGTAATCCATAGAGCATTTAGATATTCAATACAAATGTATCAATAAATATAAATTTCAGGGCATAAATCATTATAAGCTGAAAAAACATTGAAATATACAGAATGGTCGTAATTTTGCGCCAACCTAACAAGGTCCCAATTGAAACCGGGCCCATATAATATAAATGTAGCTACCGATGGCAATCGGTAGTCCCGATGGTAATCAGGATCAGGATCAAGAAATAAAATTTAAAAAAATGAAAGTATTGGTAACCGGAGCAGCCGGATTTATAGGATCGCATATGGCTGAACGGCTTCAAAAGGAAGGCCACCAGGTACTTGGGATCGATAATTTTTCCGATTATTACGATGTTTCCTTAAAAAAGCGCAACGCTGAGGTGCTGGCGGGAAAAGGGATACCAATTCTCAAAATTGATTTGCGGGAAAAGTCAGGCTATGAAAATTTAGCATTGGATTTTGATCTGCTCATTCATTTTGCAGCCCAGCCGGGCATTTCTTCCTCCAGCACTTTTGAGGAATACCTCACAAATAATATTATCGCTACACAAAATCTGCTGATTTTTGCGCATCGAAATAAAAACCTCAAACATTTTTTTAATATCGGAACCTCTTCCATCTACGGATTGGAAGCTACTTTTCCTGAAACAGAAGTTCCAAAGCCCGCATCTTGGTATGGGGTGACAAAATTGGCGGCAGAACAACTGGTCCTGGCAGAGAGCAGGGCAAACCGACTTAAAGCGAGTTCGCTGCGGTTGTATTCAGTTTATGGCCCGCGGGAACGCCCTGAAAAATTATATACCAAATTGATTGCCTGTGCCTTTAAAAACGAAATTTTTACTCTTTTTGAAGGAAGCGAAAAACATCTTCGCAGCTTTACTTTTGTGGGAGATATCGTCGATGGGATCTTTAAGGCGGTTCAGAAGCACGGGAAATTGAACGGGGAGATCATCAATTTGGGAACCGAAGAAGAACACACCACGCAGCAGGGAATCGCCTATGTAGAAGAACTGTTGGAACTAAAAATAGGTATGGAAATTATTCCAGAGAGGCCCGGCGATCAACTACGTACCCTTGCCAATATAGATAAGGCCAAAAAACTCCTGGGATACAACCCGTCCACCAGCCTAAAGGAAGGGCTGAAACTACAAATAGATTGGTATAGAACTGAATTTTTATAGGGTTTTATACAATTCCAAAAGATAAGCAGCCGCAACAAACGGGGTCGTTTCGTTATTTTCAATCGCTGTTAATTGTTCCTGCAAAGCTTTTTTGATCTTCGGATCCTGATAAAACCTGTTCTTTAGATGCTCGTCGATGGTTTGTAGCAACCAGAATTTATTTTGTTCACGACGGTTCTTGTTAAAATAATCATTCTTTTTTACCACATGTTGATATTGCTGGATCAACTCCCAAATTTCAGAGATTCCGGTTTGGTCCAGGGCACTGCACAACAATACTTTTGGCTGCCAGTCGCTTGGTTTTGGCGGATATAAATGGAGCGCCCTCTTAAACTCCAAACTTGCCATTTTGGCTGGTTTTAGATTTTCGCCATCGGCTTTGTTGATCACAATGGCATCGGCCATTTCGATAATTCCGCGTTTAATTCCCTGCAATTCATCCCCGGCACCGGCCAGTTTCAGCAACAGGAAAAAATCGGTCATGCTGTGTACGGTAGTTTCACTTTGGCCAACACCCACGGTTTCGATAAGAATAATGTCAAAACCGGCAGCTTCACAAAGAATGATGCTTTCCCGGGTTTTTCTTGCTACTCCGCCCAAAGATTCTCCGGAAGGCGAGGGGCGGATAAAGGCATTTTCCTCGGTCACCAAATTCTCCATCCTGGTTTTATCGCCTAAAATACTTCCGCGTGATAGCGTGCTGGTGGGATCTACTGCCAGCACCGCCACTTTTTTTCCCTGTTTAACAAGATAACTTCCAAAAGCTTCAATAAAGGTGCTTTTTCCCACTCCCGGAACTCCTGTAATCCCAATTCGTATGGATTTATGTGCGAAGGGCAAACAGGCTTCCACCAGTTTTTCGGCCCTTTTCTGGTGATCGATCTGATTGCTCTCAACCAAAGTGATCCCGCGGCTAAGGGCCGTTTTATTTCCGGCAAGAAGCTGATCTTTAAGTTCCTGGTCTGTTAACTGCTTTTTTCGGAAGGCTTTTATTTTTCCAGCAGAAGCAGCATTGATATGCGGCGAAGTGGGCGTGCTTTCCGATTGATTTAATGCCGATTTATGGGTGGTTTTAGACAATATACAAAAAATTATTTATGACAAATTTATGAAATGATTTTGGATGTGAACTCTTAAGTTGGTATCTTCAAATTTATATAAAGTTAATCAAAAATTAATAAGATGAAATGAGCATAACTTAAACGCTAAGTAAAATATGTGAATTACATATAACCAATAAAAAACAATAATAAACTAGATATGAAAACATTGTACAAAGTCAAAGCTACAACTACCGGAGGCCGGGAAGGCCACGTAAAAAGTGAGGATGGCGTTATAGATATGAAATTGAGCTCACCCAAAACTTTGGGTGGAAAAGGCGGAAATTTCACCAATCCCGAACAACTCTTTGCTTCAGGATATTCAGCTTCTTTTGCAGGTGCTTTAGAGGAAGTTGCGAAAGAACAAAAGGTAGATCTGGGCGATTTTAATGTCTCGGCAACCGTGCGAATAGGAAAAACCGAAGAAGGCGAAATGGAAATTTCGGTTATTTTGGATGCCTATCTCCCGGGAGTAGATGTTGAAACAGCTGAAGAACTGGTGAACGATGCCCACGAAATCTGTCCTTATTCCATGGCTACCATAGATAATATTGATGTCACCCTTAATTTGATGTTGGACGAAGAATGATCAGGTTTTTTAAATTTTAATCAGTTGGACGAAAGAGGCGCTATTTGCGCTTCTTTTGCCGTTATAAGCGGAATCGCTACAAGGGTTTGGTCCCAGCCTAATTTAAGGGGAGTTCTATTAATTAAAATTATGATTTTCAGGTATTTATCCGTATATTCATGGCTTCAAAAGCACTGATAAAATATGAACAAACAGCTATATAAATCCACAGGAAAGAAATCATTATT